>Ga0209532_1002075_pt1 | contig 14586 bp, 13 predicted proteins | sample COG_02_FD_184746 | JGI IMG/M metagenome (GOLD analysis project Ga0209532, IMG submission 184746) | Pelagic Microbial community sample from North Sea - COGITO 998_met_02 (SPAdes) (version 2) | ecosystem: Environmental > Aquatic > Marine > Neritic zone/Coastal water | place: Helgoland, sampling... | reverse complement strand
AAACCAAAGCCAGTTGAAGAACAGCCCGTTGTTCAAGAAAACGAAGCCTAAGAATTAATCAGCGCGCTGGATTTTCTAGCGCGCATGATAATGCACAAAATTGTTCCAGTGATATCTCCTCGGCGCGTTGCGTTGGAGCAATGCCAACCGAATTCAAAATATCTTCAATTTGAGGTGCCAGCGATTTCAAGCTGGCGCGTAACATTTTGCGCCGTTGATTAAACGCAGTTGCGACTACACGTTCCAATACTTTGGCATTTGCGGGGAATTTTGGTATTTCTAAACGCTCGATGTGCACAACTGCGGATGTTACTTTTGGTGGTGGTGTAAACGCTTGGGGTGGAATTTCCATCACTAACTTTGCATTGCAGCGCCATTGTGCCAACAATGCCAAGCGTCCATATGCTTTGCTTTTGGGTTGCGCGACAATGCGTTGAGCAACCTCTTTTTGAAACATCAATGTCAAACTGTCCCAATACGGTGGCCAGTTTTCTGGCGTCAACCAACGTATCAACAGCTCTGTTCCAACATTATAGGGTAGGTTTGCAACAACTTTTACGGGCGCATTTAAGTGTTGGGATACATCGACAGCCAAAGCGTCACCAAAAATGACATCAAGCCGGCCTTCGTAGTGTTCTTTTATTTGATCCAGCGCGGGGGTTAATCGTTGATCGCGCTCAATTGCGACAACACGGCGTGCGCCTTCGTGCAGTAATCCACGCGTTAATCCACCAGGGCCTGGTCCAATTTCCAATACATCGCAGTTCGAAAGATCGCCAGCTTGCCGCGCGATTTTACTGGTTAAATTTAAGTCTAGCAGGAAGTTTTGTCCCAATGACTTTTTGGCACTTAACCCATGTTCAGCAATAATGTCGCGTAAAGGCGGAAGGCCATCGATTGTATTATGTATCATTTTTCACCCTTGAATGAGCCATTTTATGTGCAGTCTTAAGTGCTGCAATCAGGCTATCTGGATTTGCAGTTGTTGTTCCAGCCAAATCAAAAGCTGTGCCATGGTCTGGGGACGTTCGGATAAATGGCAGCCCTAAAGTGATGTTCACTCCACCAAAGAAATCAATGGTCTTAATTGGGATCAAAGCTTGGTCATGGTACATGCAGACCGCAACGTCGTAACTTCTACGCGCCTGTGCGTGAAACATCGTGTCCGCAGACATGGGCCCCAAAATGTTCATTCCATTTGACCGCAGCGTTTCAAGAACTGGTGAAATAACGTCGATCTCTTCGCGCCCAAATGCGCCTTGTTCGCCGGCGTGTGGGTTCAAACCAGCAATTGCGATGCGCGGAGACATAATTCCAAAATCGCTAATCATGACATCGTGTGTCGTTTGTATTGTATATCGCAATAATTGAGACGTCATTTTTTTGGCAACATCAGCCAATGCGATATGGATGGTCACGGGCACAACGCGCAGTTCGTCGCAAGCAAGCATCATTACTGAATGCTCTTGTTTCGCCAAATGTGCCAAAAATTCAGTGTGACCTGGGAATGGAAACCCTGCGCCGTCTTGCAGTACCTTTTTGTGAATTGGGTTTGTGCAAATTGCACTTGCTTGATCTGAATTCACATAATCTACGGCGCGGGAAATGACGTCAATGATTGCACCAGCATTTGCTAATTGCATGCCATTTAGAGATGGTCTTTCGGGAAACGCGTGATGAATGACAGGCAATATTCCGGTTGGAACATCGTGTGCTTGTGAAGGGGATTCAATGAGTTGAATGGCATCTTCAGAGCCACGTGCCTTTAAATGCGTTACATCAGCGATTAGAAAAAAAGGAATAGAGCCTTTCAATTTTTGGGCCGCAACAAAGCATAAATCCAAGCCAACCCCATTGGGATCACCTGACGTCAGCGCGATTGGTTTGATCATTCGTAAGTGATAAAGGCGTCGCCTTTAAGCTCCTGCAAGTAGCCAGAGCCGAGGTTTGCGACTTTTTGACCAAATAGGCTTTCTCTAATAATTTCGCGTTCGCCCTCAACCAATTCTTGGTTTCGTGTGCACAGCATGACAACCATTTTTTGGCCATTGGCTTGTGTAACTATTGTCGTTTCTTTTGGATCAAGATTAGCCAAGGCAAGTGCAATATCTGCCGGCACTTCTTGAGCTGTGCCAGCGCCTTCTCCGAAAGTAGCTGACGATTTCTGTGCCGCAGCACGCATATCCAAGCACGTATCAACCGAACTACGCATTACACGCGCTTTGGCTGCTGCTCTTTTGCTATCGCTTTCAGCGGGCAAGGAAACGGTCGTATAACTCATGACGTCAGGTTTGGATTCCGCGCCCTTGGTTTTACGCGATGAACGCAGCTGAAATAACGCAACGTTACCACTCAGTGTAATAGGGCCTGTCACTTGACCTGGCTGCAGTGTCAGTAACTGAGCGACGATATTTGCGGGCAAGGCGCTTGAAGGTACCCAATCCAGTCTACCGCCTTTAGCCGCCGAAGGGGCGCCAGAATATTTTCGCGCGGCAGATGAAAATCCTGCTTGTCCTTTGATGGACCGCGAGAGACGTAACGCTAGTTTCGATGCACTTTCGCTACCACGTTGCCCGTCCGATAGAATGATTTCAGACAAAAGAAAATCTAACTGTCCTGCACCGTTTTGGAACGAAAGCGCGGCATCAATATCATCATCAGTAATCCGGGCCTGATTGACAAAACGTGCGCGTACGACACGCCTCCAGGTTAATCCTGCTTCAACAAATGCGCGATAGCTTTCTGGAGCAACGCCACGAGAGTTTAAAACCTCTAGCAATTGCGTAGTTGAAAGTTTACCGCGGCTTGCGAACTCATCCATGGCGGCTTGAACGTCTGCCTCGTTTGGTAAAACACCCAGTTCTTTGCCCGCCTGAAGATATAGCCGTTCTTCGATTAGCGTATTTCTAGCACTATCTTGCAAATCTCCCTTTGCGCCAAATAACTGCAACATAATTGTACGTTGCAGTATCTCAAAATGTGTAATGACCTTGTCATTTACCTTGATGGCTGTGCCGTACACATTAGAAATTTGTGCGGTTGCCATCGCCGGCACGCAGAGGAAAGTTATGGCTGTAAGAACTTTGATATATTTCATGTCATTCATTTCTTAGAACCCGCAACGACGGGCGTAGTTGATTTTTTTACTATTGGAACCCAATCCAGCTAAAGAGATTTGCATCCCAAGTTCTCTGGCAACATTACCAGTGTCATCATACTGAAGCGAGAGAGAAAAGTTAACCTTGGCACACTCATTTTCGTATTCTAGCCCAAAATCGCCTTCAATTGGCGAATGAGTGTTTAAATTCTGACGCCAATCAGCGGAAAAGCTCCAAAAGTCGTTCAATTGATAGCCCGCTTGAACTGTCGCTTCATGCTGTCGCTCGTTGTCGTTCAAAACACTATCTTCTTGCAACCAAACATAACCGATATTCATATCAAGTTTTCTAAATTTAAAGGCGAGTTTAGTTTCATTCTTAGAAGCACTTAATGTGTCGTCGAACAATAAGCGCGAGGATAAAGCAAACTTATTGGGAAGTTGGATGCTGAATGCGCCCACATAGTCAGAATTACGTGTGTTTAAGCCTGTGGATGTAAAAAGATCAAATTGGTTTAAGTTTTTCGTCCGAAATACACGTCCCGCGGTGGCACTAAACTCCCAACCGTTTAGATTATGCATCTTGTATTGAACGCCAATATTTGCCCGTAAACCGGCTTCTGTTGCATCAAATCCGGGGAAGCGATTGATCGAAAATAGATTGCTTTCTTCAAACTCAGCAGTTGTGCTGTCAGAAGTATTCGGATCTGAATTTAGTGTTCCAAATACGTTATCAGGTGCCCAGACTACCTGTATAATTGGTTCAATAACATGTGTGATTTTACCTATATTTTTGTACACTGGGTATCGTGCTTCTAGAGCGACTAACGGTATGGCATTGGCGTATGGTTTTCCATCGGCAAGATATATATTTGCATTTGCATGAGCACCTGCACCTAAAATCAATCCAGAATTGAGTGCCCAGTAACGTTGCCAATCCAAACGCCCACCTATGCGAGAGTATTGTCCAGAAGTGGATTGCAAAAGAGTGACGGATTGAAGTGTTAAACCAAGTTTTCCACCCAAAATGGAATTATTAAAGTTCTTACGTAGATAGAACTCTGGTAAAACCACCGGAACGTTAGGATCAACCTCTTTTGTATCGGCCAAATCTCCGTCAAAGTTTTTATATCGAAAACTTTGTGTGAATGAGGTGCCTACTTGAAAGTAACTGTTGGATGTTGTTTTGCTGACCAACAGAAAATTCTTTAGTCTATCGTCGTTTGAGTAGCTGAAATTCTCTTTGAAACTTTTCTCTCCTCCAGCCAGATTCACACTGTTGGCAATGTCGATACCGAATGCCAACTGAAAGTCATTTGCCAAATCAAATGCGCCTTCGCCCTCTATAAAACCACTAAGGCCGCCATAATTAAGTTTGTCAGCCAACGCGACCGCACCGTTCAATATGAACGCCCCATTTTGCGTACGCTTGCGATATTCACCTTCGACAATAAAGCTGCCTTTTGCTGACACAAACGGTGTGATTGTAGCATCACTGTTGTCATTAATTGCAAAGTAATATGGTACTTTGGCTGTAACGCCCAATGTGTTTGACGTTGAAAACTGGGGTACCAAAATACCCGATGCACGCGTAACGCCAGGTTCTGGAATAGACAATTTCGGCACATAAAAGACTGGCAAACCAAGGAAATCTAAAACGGCGCTTTCAAAAAATAATTTATTGTTGGCTTTATCATGAATAATGCGCTTTGCACGAATTTGCCAAAATGGCGTCGCGCTGTTTTTACAGACATGACAAGTTGAAGCGACGACAGATTGAAAGACGTCGAATTTCCCTTCAACCCTACTTAATTGCTGCGCGGCAATCTGTAATTGTTGATCAATAAGAGCACGTGCACCCAAAATTAAGCCGCTTTGTAAATTAGCGTCCAGAACGGAATCATGGCCTGAAATTGTCAATTGGGTCCCGCGTTGGATAGTGAAGGGCCCGATGATTTCGATCTTTTCGGTCGTTTGATTATAACGAATTTCGTCAGCAATCAGAACCGTATCCTGATAATATACTTTGACGTCACCACGCGCGATAAGAATTCCATTGCCTTTGATGTATGAAATACTGTCGGCGACCAAGCTTGCCGATTGTTGTGCAAAAGCAGGGGCCTGCGATAAGCATAGCGCGATAGCGAAAACATAAAAAAGGCGTAAATAATATTTCATCTTAACCGTCTTCATAATGTAAAAATAAGGCAATCACCACAAAGCCCGCACATAAAATTGGACTCCATGTCGCAATGGACAACGGTATTTCACCAGAGCGGCCCAAAGTAGACGCGAAGTTTTGCAAAAAGTGGAGTCCAAAACCGCAAATGACGGACGATACAACCGAAACCCCCAAATTACCCATTCTTGCATTTTGCAAAGTAAACACACAGCCTAACAAAACCATGACAACAAACAGGACAGGGCGTGCGTACTGGTTCATTTTTTGCGCCCGATACTTTAGCGTTGAAAACCCGGACTCTTGTACGCGTTCTATTTGGTTTTGGATTTCAAACGGCGACAGTGTGTCTGGGGCAGGATAACCTTCTAACAGTTGTTGTGGTGTTACCGATGTGGGGATGCGTTTAATTTTAAACTGATTAACTGCGCGGTTTGGATCTGTCGTGACTGTGGCATCCAACCAAGTTTGTCCCTGTGTCAGAACCCATTCGCCAGAATAAAGAAATGCAGTTTGTGCAAATGTGCGATCAACAATAGCACCAGTTTCATTGTATGAATAAACTGAAATATTGCGCAAAACGCGCCCATTGTCAGATGCCGAATTTGCTTTGATAATTTGATGGCCTGTCGGTGTTGATTGACGTAACCAATAACCGCTGTCGTTTATCGAAACTGCCTGATGTTTGGTGCCACGTAGCTGATCAAGCTTGGCATCATATACGTTTACCATGCGCCCTGCCATTGGATCAAAAAAGAACACGGATATAATGCCTAATACAACAGTACAAGTGGCGACAGGGAAAAGCCCGCGCAGTGCAGACAGACCCGCCGCACGCGACACGACAAATTCACTGGATCGTGCAACGCCAACACTGAATGACAATCCAGAAAGCATGACAATCAATGGCATAGCCAAAGATAAATACGTTAGCGTTCTATAAAACCCAAGGATCAGCGCATTTTTGACAGGGTTTTCAAGACCACTTAATCGACTTAAATTTGTTAGGAAATCTATCAATAGGATAAGCAGTGCAATTGATAGCAAGACCGCCGCAAAATTCATCATGAAGCGTTTTGAAAAATAGAGTGCAAGCGTCATTGTATCACCTGTCTTGCAAGTGGATTAAACCGCCGCAAGTCATGGCTCGCCATCCAAAGCATTATAAGAATAAGCCCTATGCAAGCTAACACTGATAAGTACTGAAGCGCCCACAGTGAAGGCGCTTCGTTTACCCATGTTTTTGTGGCGCCTCGCAAAGAGTCCAACGAAGCCATAAGTAAAACACCAGCAACAATTCGCATTGTAAACCCAGATCGCCGGTAACCACCGACCAACAATGTAACCATCCCCAAAACAGGAAAGAGTAATGCCAAAAACGTTTTTACATTTCGATCGTGGAGCATTGCTGTGGCGAAACCTAAGGTGGGTGTATCGGATGCCATTGTCCTCAACTCTGCTTGTAATCGCGGCGTTGAAAATTCGGATATGGTTGTAAGCCGAGGTTTGATTTCACCACCAATTTGGGTCAGATCAAACGCAAGACTGTCAAATTGAACCAGACTGAAATCACCTGTGGGATGATTGTGGCGTTGAATCGATCCAGACTGCAAAACCAAAGTTGTTTTCCCCTCGTCACTTACGACCTGACCATCGCTAGCGATGTGGGTGATCGTTTGCCCATCTGGTGTGGTCTCTTCGATCAAAACATCCTTTAACTCGCCATTTTTTCCCTTTTGACCAAAGAAGAATGTGAATTTTCCCTGTGAGGAAATAAACGCACCTGGTTGAATGATTTGCGTGACGAATTCGCGTTTGATTTGATCCTGTCTGTCATACAATTTTGACTGTGCCATTGGGCCTAAAAAGTGCACGACGATGAATAAAGCCGTGAAACATATTGCGCCGAAAGCTAGGAATGGTTTGGCAATCGAGCGATAAGATTTTCCGGCGCTCATCATTACAACGAGTTCGGTTTCGCCGTAAAGGCGATTGGTCAAAAATACTGCCGCAGCAAAGCCAGAAATTGGAATTGCAGCGATTAATACTTTCGGGAGTAAAAGAATGCTGAGTTCAACAAAGATAGAAGCCGGTTGACCATTTTCAGTGACAATCTGAATGATGCCCAACGCTTGGTTTAGCCATAAGATTCCCGCGATGATAAAGCAGAAAAATGCAAATGGGCCAATCAGTTGGGCTAATATATATCGATCAAGTTTTGTCACGGGGCTCTGATTGTGTTTGAATAATTTGTGCTTTCATCGCTAACCTATTTTAGCCATAAACAACAGTGTTATGTAGCCATGTCTGCGGTTTCTCGCTAGACTTTCACATAGCATCATTTTGAGAGGAAATATAATGACCGCAGTGATCCATCCTAACTTTAACGAACACACCCTAGACGCTATTCCCCAGGCCAATGGCTTGGTTGTGATTTGTGTCGACGCAGCTGGTAGTTTCGGGCCATCAGCAAAGCGGGTGAACCGTTTGATGAAGGGGACGTTGAAACGGTTTGCTGACACGGACATTTTCGAACGTATGGCCGAAGGCGATGTGCAACGTTTTCCAGCGCCACTTGGGTTGGCGGCTGATGCGGTTTTGTTGCTTAAAATGAAAAAACGTCCCGCGGTGGAAGTTGCCCGTAAATGTGGAGCAAAGATTGCCAAAGAAGCGGGGACAGCGGCAATCAATTTATTCGTCACCGCAAATTCACGCGCAGCTCAATTAGCGTTTGGGATTACGTTACGCCGTTATCGCTTCGATGCGCATAAAACCATTGATTTGGCTGACCATGGCGATGTTCATGTTTTCATAACGAATGTTGAAAAAAGCAAACAGGAATATGAACAGCTTAGTGCTGTAAGCGAAGGTGTTTTCTTTACACGTGATTTGATCAACGAGCCTGCAAACATCTTGACCACAACTGAATTTGCGGATCGTTTGCTGGATCTAAAGAAACTAGGTCTGAAGGTATCTGTTTTGGAAGAAGCAGATATGGAAAAATTAGGCATGCATTCATTGTTGGGTGTGGGCCAAGGTTCGACAAGCCCATCAAAAATTGTGATCATGGAATGGAATGGCGGCGGTAAGGAAAAGCCCTTTGCTTTGGTGGGTAAAGGCGTGGTGTTTGATACAGGTGGTATATCGTTGAAACCTGCCGGTGGTATGGAAGATATGACCATGGATATGGGCGGCGCTGGAGTGGTTGCGGGTGTTATGAAAACATTGGCATTACGTAAGGCGAAGGCCAATATTGTTGGCCTTGTTGGACTGGTGGAAAACATGCCTGATGCCTTGGCGCAACGCCCAGGAGATGTTGTTAAATCCATGAAGGGTGACACGATCGAAGTTATCAATACCGACGCCGAAGGGCGTTTGGTTCTGGCAGATGTTCTGTGGTACGCACAAAAGACATTTAAACCAACCGGTGTCATCGATTTGGCGACCTTGACGGGTGCGATTGTAATTGGGTTAGGCCATGAAAACGCGGGTGCATTTTCGAATAATGACAAGCTGGTAAACAACTTCCTTAAGGCAGCCAACGCAGAGGAAGAGGGCGCGTGGCGGATGCCGTTGGGTGCTGCATATGACAAGTTGATTGTGAGCCGTATTGCGGACATGAAAAACGTTGGTGAGCGTGCCGGTGGATCAATTACCGCAGCGCAATTTTTGCAACGCTTTATTGAACCTGAAATGCCTTGGATGCACTTGGATATTGCCGGTGTTGCATCGGTTAAAACTGAAACAGATTTCGCACCAAAGGGTGCGACAGGCTGGGGCGTTCGGGCATTAAATCGTTTTATATCTGACGTATACGAGGCTTAGTTGGGCGACGTCTATTTTTATCACTTAACGCGGTCGCCCATGGCGGCGACCGTTACCGACCTTGTCGTCAAATGCATTGCAAATGATTGGCGTGTGGTCGTTCGCGGGCAGAATTTTCCCGTTATGCAGGCGCTTGATACACATTTGTGGAAGGGGCCAACAGATGGGTTTTTACCGCATGGATTATCCAATGGAAAAACAGACGATGATCAACCCGTTTTGTTGACTGTAGATGCGCCAGATTACGCAACCCGACAGGTATTGATGGTTGTCGATGACGCTGAATTCACGCCAACGGATGCCGCGCAATTGGAGCGCGCCTGTATTTTATTCGATGGAAATAATCCCCAATCCGTCGATATTGCCCGTGCGAAATGGAAGGCTGTATCTGATGCTGGTGTTTCTGCACAGTATTGGTCGCAAGAAAGTGGCAATTGGCAAAAGAAAGCAACCGCGAACTGATGCTTTTGCGCCTATAAGCTTATTATACTGAAAGCATAACACCCCTAAATTTTTGATATCTAACAGCCGGACTCGGTTCAGTAAGATATGGGCGATTTGCGAGAATCCCGATGTATGTAAAGCGTTTGTATTGCGTCTGTGCTTACCCAGTGCGTAAACGGCTAAGGATCAACATCATTAAAGTGGCGCAACCAAATTTCTGTTCGGGCCTTATCGCGTTTTTCATATTCAGCGATAGAGATATCAAGGTCGCCAACATCCGCGTTTTCGGTGTCGCTGGCAATTTGTGTCAATCGCATCGTATACCACGCAGTTACCCCGCCTTCTGGTGTGTGTGTAAATCGCGGGAAGGTTGGTTCTGGTGAACGATCTGCCATCCATTGATTTGGAAGTGATGGATCAAGAGCGAGGACACGTGCCAATCCAACGACATCGACCACGCCACTGTCCAAGGCATATTCTGCCTGTGCGCGGGTTTTAAAACCACCGGTTAGCATCAAAGGTTTTGTTGTTAACGCACGGGCCCGTTTTGCGAAACTCAAGAAATATGGACCGCTTCCTGCACTGTCAGAGGCATTTTTAGCGCCCGGAAAATACGTGCCGCCGCTGATATCAAGAAGATCGATTGATGATTGATCAAGGGCTGATACAACTTGAAGGGACTCATGTTCGCTTAACCCGCCTTCGAGTTGATCGGATGAATTGAGTTTGACGGCGATTGGAAAATCCGGGCCAACGGCGTTGCGCGTTGCGGTAATTGCCTCAAGTAACAGCTTCATGCGGTTGGCGATTGACCCGCCGTATTCATCGTCGCGCTTGTTGAACAATGGAGACAGAAATTGACTGAGCAAAAAACCGTGCGCGGCGTGAATTTGGACACCACCAAAGCCAGCATTTTTTGCAAGCAATGCAATTCTTGCGAACTCTGTTGGAATTTGTTGGATTTCGTCGGTGGTTAACGCGTCACAGCGAAGGCCGGGTAAATCAAGTGCGCTGGGGCCTTTGGGTTTGCTTGTTGGTTGATAGGACAACGCACCCGCGTGTCCAAGTTGTAGCCAAAGTAAGGAACCATTTTCACTGCCATTTTCGGCAAGTTCGCGAAACGGAGCTAGATTTGCGTTTGCGTTAAGAACCAAATTTCCTGGTTTTTCAGCAAATTGAGATGTGTATTGCACTTCTCCGATAATGGACGCCGCTGCTCCGCCATTGGCCCAACGTTGATATAATCTTGATTGTTCTGGTGTTGGATGACCTGTTCCATCGCCCAGTGAATCTGACATGGCAGATTTTATAATGCGGTTTTTCAACACGACACCACAAGGCAGTGTGAATGATTTGAATAGGATTTGATCTGGTTGCATTTGGTGTGCCTTGACGCTGTTGCGGTTATGCACATGGTTGCGCAGGTCAAAGGGTTGCGCAAGACAAAAGCGCTTTTTGGTTAGTGAATTGGGAGGTGGTTATGGCGTCAGGAAAAGTAAATCTTTGACGATCCTAAATTCTGCAAATTCAGAGATATATTCCATACCAAGAAGTGAGCTGTGTAATTCGCCGCCGTTTACTGAGGCGCGCATGCGTGAGTGGACGGTGTCGCCAATGCGAACGTCGTGTAAAACGACAGGGGCAGAACCGACTTTGCCATTGGCGGTATAGGCAACTTGAGAATAGACCAAACTTTGCATCGGTAGCCCAACGCGCTTGGCGTCAGCTTTTGTTAATACGATGCCAGTGGCGCCAGTATCCACCACCAGTTTTACAGGCGTTTCGTTGATCGTTAACGTAGCATAAAAGTGACCGTCTGCGTCACGTTGGAAAACGTAAGAGCCGTTGAATTTTTCAATCTGTGCCTTTTGAAATAGTTCGGCCGTAATTGCGTCTCGAAGGCCAAAAACAGCAAGGAATCCGAAAAATATAAGGCACCAAATTGCCATTTGTTGCACGGACTGGCCAAAGTGGCCTTTGCGCGAAATAAAATAGCTGCCGCCAATGAAGGCAAGGAACAGCAACAAAAACATTAAATAGGCGAGATCACTTTCGTTCATTTACATCCACTTACAGGCGCGCGCGGGCCTTTTCGAACTCTTCTTCTGCTTGCAACCAAAGACCTTCGGCCTTTTTTACCGCTTCGTCTGCTTCGGCACGTTTTTTGCTGAGGCTTTCAAAACGATTAGGTTCAGAATGCGTGTAAATTTCTGGATCGGCAAGGGCTTGGTCTATTTTTTCTTTGATTTCCAAGATTTTATTGAGACGTTCTTCGCATTTAGTTACTTCTGCTTGAAAGGGAGCGAGCAATTTTCGTTTCTCGCCATGCGATAGTCGTTTCTTTTTGATTTTCTTGGGCTTTTCAGAACGATCCGCCATGCCACGTTCTGCCAGCAGGATTTTTTTGTATGCTTCCAAATCTTCGGTGAAGACGTTGACTTCGCCATCCTTGACCAACCACAGAGTATCTGCGACTGCGTTTACCAAATGGGGGTCGTGGCTGACCAATATGACCGCGCCTTCGTATGCGGCAAGAGCGAAGACCAATGCTTCGCGGCTCTCGATATCAAGGTGGTTTGTTGGCTCGTCGAGGATCAGCAAATGTGGCGCTTCGACTGTTGCCAAAAGCAATGACAAGCGTGCTTTTTGTCCACCAGAAAGACGTCCAACTTCGGTCAGAGCCTGTTCGGGGCCGATTCCGCCGCGCGCGAGGCGTGAACGCAATTTGGCTGGTGTTTCGCCAGGGAATTCGCGTGTGATGTGTTGTAGAGGAGTTTCATCCAGGTGCAATTCGTCAACTTGGTGTTGCGCGAAATAACCGATTTTCAGTTTGGATGAGCGGACCAAGTTACCAGACATTGGTGTAAGGCGGTCAGCCAGAAGCTTGGATAATGTTGATTTACCCTGACCGTTAGCGCCTAACAGTGCGATGCGATCGGATTGATCAATGCGCAGGTTCAATTCGCGCAAAATAGGGGGGCCATCGTAGCCAACGGATGTATCTTCCAGGCGTAAGATTGGCGGTGACAATTCCTCTGGAGTGGGGAAATCGAATGCGGCGACGCCGTTTTCCATGCCAGCCGCAATTGGTTCCATTTTTTCAAGCATTTTAATGCGTGATTGTGCTTGTTTTGCTTTGGATGCTTTGGCGCGGAAACGATCGACGAAACTTTGCAGGTGTTCGCGTGTTGCTTCTTGCTTGCGCGCCATTGATGCTTGTTCTGCCAATTTTGCGCGGCGCACAGTATCGAATGTGTCGTAATTGCCCTGATACAGCGTCAGTTGTTTATCTTGGAGGTGCAAAATTGCGTTTACAGATGTGTTTAACAATTGACGGTCGTGTGAAATGATCAGCACGGAATGCGGGTACTTGCGCAAGTAGGTTTCCAGCCAAATCGTTCCTTCGAGGTCAAGATAGTTTGTTGGCTCGTCGAGCATTAAGATGTCTGGTTGTGCAAATAAAACACCAGCAAGGGCGACGCGCATGCGCCAACCGCCCGAAAATTCGTGACAGGGGCGTGCTTGTGCGGCGGATGAAAAGCCTAGGCCAGATAAGATTGATGCTGCGCGTGCTTCGGCGCTGTAGGCGTCGATGTCGGATAAACGACCATGGATATCAGCGATACGGTTTGGGTCCGTTGCAGTTTCTGCTTCGGCCAGCAGTTCCATGCGTTCTGTGTCGGCTTCTAGTACTGTTTCTAACAGGCTTGCATCGGATGCGGGGGCCTCTTGGGCGATGCCGCCGATGCGCATCTTTTTGGGAATTTCTATGGAACCATCGTCCAGTGCCAGTTCGCCCGTTATAAGCTTAAACAACGTGGTTTTACCTGTGCCGTTTCGCCCAACGATGCCTACTTTGTGGCCAGAAGGAATGGTCGTGGATGCGCCCGACAAAAGTTGGCGGCCCGCAATAGAATAGCTGATATCATCGATTTTTAACATGGACGTGGAATGGCCTATGGGATGGGGGGTGTCAACGCCCGATTGAATGGGTGCTTTTCAATTGAATTGTCATGTGTTAGTCGGGCGCGAAATTAACCCGTATATATCCAAAGGACTGAACCCATGGCGCTAGAACGCACATTTTCAATCGTAAAACCTGATGCAACAAAACGTAACCTTGTAGGTGCGATCGTTGCTAAATTCGAAGAAGGCGGATTACGCGTTGTTGCACAAAAACGCATCCAATTGTCATTGGCACAAGCTGAAACATTTTACGGTGTACACGCTGAACGTCCATTCTTTGGCGAACTATGTGAATTCATGATCTCTGAACCAATCGTTGTTCAAGTTCTTGAAGGCGAAAACGCAATTGCACGTAACCGCGAAATCATGGGCGCAACAAATCCAGCTGACGCAGATGCAGGCACAATTCGTAAAGAGTTTGCATTGTCTATTGGTGAAAATTCAGTTCACGGTTCAGATGCACCTGAAACAGCTGCAGAAGAAATCGCATTCTTCTTCTCTGGTCTAGAGTTGGTTGGATAACCAACCGGTTGGCTAAGTCCAACGTTAATAGTTTTTGAAAGAGGGGGCGTGATCGTCCCCTTTTTTGTGTCTATCCCAAGTAGGGTGCTAGATAACCTTGGATGCGATTGATGCCTTCGATTCCGTAATAAAAGCACAGAGATAAAGCGCACCAAAGGGACAGATGTGCCATGCGGCGAAGGCCGCAATGGATCGAAAACCAGTTGATTTTCAAGCTTGGAATAGACGCCGTCGCCGCGATATCGCGAACAGATTCGAAACGTTGTTTCGAACGATAGCGTGGGATGAAATCCACGACTGCCATTTTACTGCCTCCTGTGAAAGTTTCTTTGTTTGAACTTTCTTAATCAGTTGGATAGCAGGTTTTGGCGCTAAACTAAGATGAATTATGGCTTTTCATTCAAATTGAAAATGTGTGAGTCTTTTGTAAGCGGTGCGGCGACCCCACATACCATTTAGATTTCTGATATGCGATTCAACCCGTTCATAGATTTGAAGGGAGTTTCTCAATGGTAGCTAGTAACGAGTTTTTAGCACGGATACCTCGTCGCAA
>Ga0209532_1002070_pt1 | contig 14610 bp, 12 predicted proteins | sample COG_02_FD_184746 | JGI IMG/M metagenome (GOLD analysis project Ga0209532, IMG submission 184746) | Pelagic Microbial community sample from North Sea - COGITO 998_met_02 (SPAdes) (version 2) | ecosystem: Environmental > Aquatic > Marine > Neritic zone/Coastal water | place: Helgoland, sampling... | reverse complement strand
AGGGCTCTTTATCCGCTGAGGGCTCTTCATCCGCTGAGGGCTCGCTTCCTAACAAAGTCCCTGAAGGGGCTTCTGCCGCTGAGGGTTCTTCATCCGCTGAGGGCTCTTCATCCGCTGAGGGCTCTTATGTCTTAGAGGCCAAGGAGGTAGGTCGCGATTACCAGCAGGGCGATAGCCTCCTGCCGGTGCTGCGGGATACCAATCTGGCAATTAAAGCGGGCGAGAAGCTGGCAGTGGTGGGGGTCTCTGGCTCCGGTAAGACGACCTTGTTGAATTTGCTTGGCGGTTTGGATGATCCTAGCGCCGGCTCTGTGACTGTCTGCGGTGCTGATTGGCAGGGGCTGGGTGTTTCGGCTCGGGCTAAGTGGCGCAATCAGCATGTGGGCTTTGTCTATCAGTTTCATCATCTGTTGGGTGAGTTCAGCGCTGTGGAAAATGTTGCGCTGCCTTGTTTGATTGGCGGGGCGTCGGTTGCTGAGGCGCAACAGCGTGCTGAGGCGTTGCTCGGCAAAGTGGGTCTCGGTGATCGTCTGCAACATAAGCCGTCGGAACTGTCTGGCGGTGAGCGTCAGCGCGTGGCGATTGCCCGAGCGTTGGTGACCTCGCCTTCAGTGGTATTGATGGACGAACCAACAGGCAATTTGGATCCTGGCACTGCTGGGGTGATTCTGGATCTATTGTTAATCCTCAACCAAACCTTAAATATCTCTTTTGTGGTGGTCACCCATGACCCGGCTATTGCTGCACGCATGGATCGTCAGGTGAATCTGATCGATGGCCAGCTGGTGGAATTGGAGGCCGCGGTTGTATAAGCCACTGCCGTTATTTATTGGGCTGCGCTACTTTTCCGCTGGAGGGGGCGGCAATCGTCTGGTGTCGTTTATTTCGCTGTTGGCGATCAGTGGTCTGGTGTTGGGTGTGGGTCTGTTAATTGTTGTTCTGTCAGTAATGAACGGTTTTGATCGAGAGTTGCGCGAGCGCATTCTCTCGGTGGTGCCTCATGTGCAAATTATTCATCAGCAGGGGGTTGCTGACTGGCGCACTGATGGGGCGCTTATAGCGCGTCAGCCGTCGGTTGCTGAGGTTACGCCCTACGCTGAGGTCAAGGGGCTGGTGCATTTTCGTCAGACTAGTAGGCCGATTCAATTACTTGGTCTTGATGCCGGTGCGGTGCCGGTTGGTTTGCAGGCGGTGCTCGATGAAGTTGGCGTCAGTCTTCCAGAGGGTAATCAGCTGCTGCTCTCGGAGGTCTTGGCCGAGAGTTTAAATATCCAGTTGGGCCAGCGTTTAACTTTAATTGTGCCTGCGGCTGAAGGGCCTACAGTGGCAGAGGCCTTTACCCTTGCTGGGGTGTTTGCCACTCACACTGAGATTGATCAGCTGTTGGCCATTGGCGCTTTGCCCGTGGTAGCTGAGGTAGCCGGGATTGCCGGTATGGTGAATGGTTTTCGGGTGCAGATCGACGATCAATTTAATGCTCGTCGGCTGGGTTATCAGATGCTTGAGGGGCTGCCCTTTGGCTATGGCTTTAGGGATTGGTTCCAAACTCACGGCAATCTCTATCAGGCGATTCAGCTGTCGCGGAATATGGTCGGACTGCTGATCTTTATGATTATTGCTATCGCCGCTTTCAATACAATTTCTATGCTGATGATGTCTGTGATGGACAAGCGCAAAGATATTGCCGTTCTCCAGACTCTGGGTTTGACCCGTCGAGAAATTCTGCAGCTATTTTTGACTCAGGGTCTGTTGATTGGGCTATTTGGTATTTTGATTGGTGTGCTGCTGGGACTGCTTGGTTGTTTCTGGGTGGCGGATCTGGTGCTCTGGATGGAGTCGCTGTTTGGAATGACCTTCTTAAATACTGAGGTCTATCCGATTGACTATATTCCGGTGGATCTGCGCTGGGCGGATGTGCTGAAGGTCTGCTTAGCCGCGGTGTTGCTAAACCTCTTGGCAACGCTCTATCCTGCGCTGCGCGCCAGTCGTATGGTGCCCGCAGACGAGTTGCGCTACGAGTAATCGGCTAATCTAGGAGTGCTCTAATCTAGGAGTGCTCTAATCTAGGAATTAGTGCCTTCATCCTTCTGCTTTTGCTGGCGCGCCAGCTTGCGCTTCTCCCAGTTGCTAATCACCTTCCAGCGCCAGAGAAAATTAATCATTAAATAGCCCGCGGCCGCCGCGGCGAAGCCACATAAGAGACTGCCGACCATCAGTGGCAATATAATCTGAGATCCCATGCTGGAGAACCATTCCCAGGTCAGTGAGATGCTGAAATTAAGAGGAGCACTGCCAAGTACGGCGGCACCCACACGATAGGTCAGAAGGAATATCGGCGCGATGGTGACTGGGTTGCTGATCCAGATACAGAGCATTGATAGGGGCAGGTTGGCACCCCACCAGAGAGCTAGGCCCGCGGCGATAAAGGTTTGACCCGGCAGCGGCAGAAAGGCCACTAGAACGCCAATAAACACCGCTAGAGAGACTGATTCTCGGTTGAGGTGCAGTATATTGGGGTCGCGTATTAGCGGCACTGTCCAGCGCATTGATTTATGCTTCAGCATAGAGGCAAAGTCAGGCAGCACGCGGCGGATAAATTTTTTCGGCATAGTTTTTCAAGGTGTTCATATTTAGAGCACCATTATGCCGACATTGGCGTGGTCGAACTAGATAATTAATTTTGGCTGACTATAAATTTTATTAATGCAGATTATGCAAAGCCAGACTTTTTGGCGTGGCGACGCTACAATAGCGGGCTGAAAGTGCTCCGATGGCGTATCAAATTAGTGGTTCAGGTTGGCCGCTCCAATCGGCACTCTTAATTAGCGCCTCAATCGACACCCATAATCGACACCTTAAACTTACAATCGGGAACAACTATGCAACCAGCACTGGCAATTGAGCAGCTGAGCAAGACCTATGAGGGCGGCTTTCAAGCACTAAAAGATATCTCTCTCAACGTTCAACCTGGGGATTTCTTTGCCTTGCTTGGACCCAATGGTGCAGGCAAGTCCACCACCATTGGCATTATCTGCTCTCTGGTGCTGAAAACTGGCGGCAAGGTAAGTATCTTTGGCCACGATATAGATAAAGACTTTGCCCAGGCCAAACAGCTGGTGGGTGTGGTCCCCCAGGAGTTTAATTTCAATCAATTTGAAAAACCTATAGATATTCTGATACATCAGGCTGGCTATTTTGGTATCTCCCGCGATGTGGCCATAGTTCGCGCTGAGAAGTATCTTCGTCAGCTGGGTCTCTGGGATAAGAGCCATGTGCCGTCGCGAACTCTCTCCGGTGGCATGAAGCGCCGCTTGATGATCGCTCGAGCATTGATCCATGAGCCCAAATTACTGGTCCTCGATGAACCCACTGCCGGCGTCGATATCGAACTGCGACGCTCCATGTGGGAGTTCCTTCGCGATATCAACGCCAGTGGTACAACCATTATTCTAACCACCCACTATTTGGAAGAAGCCGAGAGTCTGTGCCGTAATGTGGCGATTATCGATCATGGCAAAATTGTGCAAAACACTAGTATTCGAGAGTTGTTGGCCCAGCTGAACAAAGAACTGTTTGTTCTCGACATCCGTGAGCCTCTAACTGAGTGCCCAGAGATCGAGGGCTATCCCATGACGCTGATTGAGCCCAACACATTAGAAGTGGAAGTGGAGAAGTCACAGTCGGTTAATAATCTGTTCGAGGTGTTAAGCGGGCAGGGCATTGAGGTACTAAGCATGCGCAATAAAACCAATCGACTGGAAGAGCTGTTCTTCACTATGGTTGAGAAAAATCTCACAGGAGAGAGTCATGACTAGCCAGCAAAAATGGATTGCCTTTATCACCATAGTGCGCCGCGAGATTCAGCGTTTTTTACGCATCTGGCCTCAAACTCTATTGCCACCAGTGATCACTATCGTGCTCTACTTTGTGATTTTCGGCACTCTGATCGGCTCGCGAATTGGTGAAATGTCTGGTCTGCCTTATATACAGTTTGTCGCGCCGGGCCTGATTATGATGTCGGTGATCACCAACTCTTATTCCAATGTAGTGTCCTCATTCTTTGGCTCCAAGTTCCAGCGCAATATTGAAGAGCTGTTGGTCTCACCCGTACCCAGCTGGATTATTCTCTCTGGTTACGTGGTCGGCGGCATGAGTCGCGGTCTCGGTGTGGGCTTAATTGTCACGATTTTGTCGCTGTATTTTGCCGACTTCAGTATCCACAGTTTGCCAGTGACCATTGCCATTGTGCTGATGACGTCGTTGATGTTCTCCCTGGCTGGATTAATTAATGCCATCTTTGCCCGCAACTTCGACGATATTTCGATTATCCCTACTTTTGTACTGACACCGCTGATCTATCTGGGTGGCGTATTTTACTCAATCGATATGCTTGGCGAGTTCTGGGGCGGCGTGTCACAGATCAATCCGATACTCTATATGGTCAATGCTTTTCGTTATGGTATCGCCGGTATTAGTGATATCAATATTGTCTGGGCTTTCACTATGGTCACACTGTTCTGCGTGCTGCTATTTAGCGTGGCGCTGAACCTGCTAGACAAAGGTTCGAGGTTGCGCAGCTAATGACCGACTATTCCAACACTGAGCTCGGTAAGGATACGGTTTACAGCACCAGCTATGATCCTGCACTGCTGGACCCGATTCCTCGCGCCATTGCTCGTGAGCAGTTAGAAGCGGCTGGCGGCCCCTTGCCAGACTTTATTGGCGTCGATCTCTGGACTGGCTTTGAAGTCTCTTGGCTAAATACCTATGGCATGCCCCAGGTGGCCATTGTTGAGTTTCTGGTACCCTGTACCAGCGTCAATATAGTGGAGTCGAAGTCTTTTAAGCTCTACCTGAACTCCTTTAACCAGACCCAGTTTGAGTCCCAGCAGGCAGTGCAAGAGTGCATGGCAGCAGACCTGTCGGCGGCCGCTGAGGGTGATGTGGAGATCATTTTTTATCAGCTGGCTGAGTACAACGGCTTTCGACCGGTGACTGAACCTCAGGGGCAGTGTCTCGATCAACAGCATATTGCCATTGATTGCTATACGCCAAACCCAGATTTTCTGGTCCTAGACAGGGCCGAGGATGAGGGTAAGGTGGTCGCTGAAACTGTCTATTCCCATCTGCTGAGAACCAACTGTCCAGTCACCGATCAGCCGGATTGGGCGTCGCTTTATATCAGCTATCAGGGGGCGCAGATCGACCGCGCTGGACTGCTCAAATACCTGGTGTCATTTCGTCAGCATCAGGATTTTCACGAGCAGTGTGTGGAAAAAATCTATGCCGATATTATGCAGCGTTGCCAGCCAGAGCAGCTCGATGTCTACGCTCGCTATATGCGTCGCGGCGGCTTGGATATCAACCCGTTTCGCAGCAGTCGCTATCCTTTCCCGCCAGGTCATAGGCAGGTTAGGCAGTAATTATTGTTTTAAATCATATGGTTGTAGAGTTTTTGTTATGTGATTTATAGGCTGTATTTCTTGAGCTAGGGCCCTAGGCTGAATGCGTTCGGCCAGCCCCCGGTCTTCATTAGCCTGTTTGATGGCAATGTTTTTGTGCAGGTCGGTGACGCTAAAGACATTTATTGGCGCGCTAAATCCCTTGACGCTGATCTGTCCCTTGTCGGTGCAATCGACCGCGTCTGCAATCAGTACATAAGTGTCTTTGGAGATCAAAATTTCATTGCTCGCCGCGGCAGATTCAAGACGACTAGCAAGGTTTACTGTGCGCCCCAAAAGGGTGTAGTCGAGGCGATTTTCGGTACCAAAATTACCCACCTTGCAGGGCCCGCTGTTGATACCCATGCGCAGGGCCGGTGGATTGGCAATACCCTCTGCTCGCCAGCGAGCCTGCAACTCTGTCATTGCCTGCTGCATGGCCACGGCCATGGATACACAGCTCAACGCATCGGCGCGCACACCACGACTTTCTGGATCACCAAAAAACACCATAATGGCGTCGCCTATCACTTTGTCCACAGTGCCGCCAAAGCGAAAGGCGATCTCTGACATCTCGGTTAAATAGGTATTCAGCAGAGAGGTGAGCTGCTCCGGATCCAGCTCTTCAGCCAGTTTCGTAAAACCCTCCATATCGGAGAAAAACACAGTCAGGGTTTTTTCCTGAGTGCCAGCTTTGACATCCTTGCCTGTGAGTATGGCTTTGCGCAGTGCTGGTGAGAGATATTTCGACAGATGAAAGGTGCGCAGCGTGAGCCAATCATTTTGCCTGAGTATCGATTGATGCTGCTCGGCCAGCATGAAATGGGTCTGCCGAGCCATATTGACGTTGAACAGGCAGTAGGCAAAAGCGGTACAGGTGACTAATAGTTGCACCGCTGTGGATACTGCAACCGAAAATGGCAGTAGCCAAAAGCCCAACAGGGCGCCGGAAAACAAACCGAATAGATCTAGCGGGGCAGTGGCTTTCATGGCGCCGACTATGGTGACCAAAAAGGCTGCCCCCAGTGCCAGAGTGATAATCGGCTCAAATGCCGTCAGAGCAATTAACAAGCCAGTGAGAAGCCCATCGCTGAATTCCATGGTTAGTGACAAACGCTGACGATTGATTGTGGAGAGCGTCGTTTGAGTGGTTAGGTAGCTGCCAAACTGATAGATAAATAGCGCCGGCAGTGCGGCTAAAAGTCCCGAGTGATAGCCGATGTCACGCCAGGCTCCGAGTAATATGGTCACGCCACATATACAGAGTGCCAGCCGATAGAGCTCCTGCAACTTTGGCGAGGGATAGGTAAATGCTTTCCATGTCATAAACACTAGTCTAGCACCGCTATTTGAGTGCCACTGAGTATTATCATAGCGGCCGGCCAAGATCTTGGGCTATGCCTTAGAGTTTGCATAGTTCGACTAGGTCTGAGATTATCCAACTCTGGTCGAGTTAATGAACGCTGATCAATAAGTACATTGAATAATAACAACGAGAAAAACGGACCATGAATAAATTTATCGCCTTTAATAAGCTTCTGTTATTGGGCTTCTGGTTAGTCTTCACGGTTAATGTTTTTATGCCATTCGCAGGTGCTGTGGATCAGTGGGTCATGTTGATTGGTCTGGCGATGCTGATTGTGCATTTGATTGAATTTTTCGTTATGCGCAAGCGGCTGCAAAGTCATGGCCTCTCAGGGTTGATGAATTTTGTTTGGGTCATGCTGTTCGGTCTCTTTTATTGGAAGCCGCTGCTGCGTGATTAATGGGCTAATAATATGAGTTTGTTTAAAAAACGTACCCAAAAGCGAGCCGCTAAGGCAATTGATTCCTCAGGTGAGACAAAGCTTGAGTCGAAATCCGAATCAAGAGTTGAGCGCCGAACTCAACTTAGAGCAGAGCCGAGAGCAGAACTCGTATCTGAGTCCGATGCGTTGGCTAAGTTGTCCGCTAAGGTGACGGCTAAATGGTCCGCAGACTCCTCTACCATTGCTGCGCCCGGACCTGCGGATAGCTTTTCTCTAGATCAATATGCCAGGTTTGCCGATGAACCCCCCGCTACGTTTTCGCCGACGCTGGCCGCCAGGCTTTCCGGTGAGTCTCTGCTTGACCCTAAAGTTGAATGCGCTACGGCAAATAGCCCGGCTACCAAAACTCTCTCGACTGCAAACTCAGAGGGGCAGTCATGGGATATCTGGTACGCCACCTTTAGAGCCGTCGCGACCCTTGGCAACTCGAGATTACAGCTGCAGGGTGCGGATGAAAATATTATCGATCTGATGGATCATCAGCCATTGATAGAAGCGTTTAACAGCGCTGTTGATCCCGCTAAGCTAGGTGAACAATTCGCTGCCGACTTCGATGTCGGCGTCTTTTTACGCGACAACGGTGTTTTTAAATAAGATGGTTTGAGATGTTTTTAGAAAAAGTCATTTTGATTACAACAGCAAGGATTGCCGTTAAGTAAACCCGTCGGTGGCTGTATTTAACTATAAGAGTAAATATAGCCTTAAATATCAGTGTTATTGCAAAGCAAATGGTTATTTATGATTTCTCGAATTCTACTGATATCTGCAGCACTATTAGTAATGTCATGCGGCGGCTCAGGCTCAGGTTCAAATAGTGATTCAAGTGCTGGCTCAGGCACAGGCTCGTCAAATACAGGCTCGTCAAATACAGGCACAGTCACACTAGCAGGACAGACTGAAGTCTGGTCCGATCAAATTAATTGGACTCTCAGTGCCACAGCCGAGGGCTTAAATAGCACAGATGTTTCATTTCAGCTCGCTGCCGATAATTCAGGTCTAGAGATAGATTCAACCACTGGTTTAATTCAGGGAGTGGCGACTACTGCGGGCGTTTATGACCTAGTAATCACTGCCGAAGATAGCTCCGGAGGATCCGCCGTCGAATCCTTTAGCTTCACCAGCAACGCCTTTATTGCTGGTCACTGGCTTATGGATTTACCGTCGAGCAATGAACAACTACTCTTAATTATTTCGCGCAATGGTCGCGCCAGTATGACCAAATCTTCCGCTGTGGGTGAGATTGATAGCATCTGTAATGGCCAGCTGACGATTCTCGGTGACGCTGTTTCCGGATCCCTGAGCTGTGTCGATGCTGAGCTAAATCGCTTTGCACTGCCTGCCTCCGGGACTGTGGTTGTAGGCAGCAGTATTACATTGAGCGACTTTTCGTTTGCAGGCAGTCTTGAAGATGCTCTTGTAGAAGGCCAATTTTTGTTTCAAACCCAAGCCGATGTATTTAACTTTGGTAGCATAGTGCCGGGCGTCTATGCAGAGTATTCAGATATTGCCTCAGGCATCTCTCTGGTCAAGGTAACCGCTGACGGCAGCTTGACGGCAATGATGCCGAGCGACGTGGGCTTTCAAAACAAGAATAGCCGCTGCGGGCTCTCTGGTAGTCTCGAGGCGGATGTGATTTTTGCCGATTATGAATTTGAGTCTCTAAAAAACGCGTTGCAGGTGTTTGAGGCGACTGTTACCTTAACCGATTGCGACCTCGGCAGTACTGCACTAGACAGCCTCAATTACAATCAAGCTCAAGCCAATGCTCTGGGTGCAAGCGTTCTCGATACCCTTGCCGATGCTCAGTCTTTTAAGCTTTATTTTCCCGGCAGCGGTAATAGCAATGAGTCTCAAAATGCAGGGTATTTCCGTTATGTGCAGTTCTGTGATGAGTCCAACCAGCTCACTGCCATTGCAGCCCTGTTAAAGGATGATTCTGAGCAGTTTTCAATTATTGCCTGTCCAGTAGAAGAGGGCTAGTTAGCTTAGGCTAGGCTGGTGCTTAAAAACTCAATCAACAGGTGTACAGCTTCGTTTTTTCTGTTGCTGGCTGAGCTAATCAAACTGATACCCACCTCCCCAAGAGCTGGAAAGCGTGCCGATGGAGACAGTATTTTTAGATTCTCTGGCACCGTGCTCTTAGCCAACACAGTGACTCCCAGGCCCTCTTGTATCGCGTATTGGATGCCGGTCAAATCCGGAATAGTGTAGACAACCTGCCAGGGCTGATTGCCACGATCCAAGGTTTGGATGGCGCGACTTCGATAGATACAGCCCTGAGCTGCGACAATTAGCGGCACCACCCCAGTTTTGAGTATGGGTTTGTCGGCACTGGCTACCCAGACTAATTCGTCAGTCTTAACCAAATTGGAGTTGATACTGGAGGGATTGTCTTCCAGTGCCAGAATAAGATCATGGCTCGCCTTGCCATTCTTTGAAAGCAGCTCCTTACTCAGTTCGCAATTCACCTCTAATGTGACATTGGGGTAGGCCTTGGCAAAACGGCTGACAATTTTAGGCATCAGCACTGTGGCAAATTCACTGGGAATCCCCAGACGTATTTTGCCCTCCACTGTGCTTTTCGAAAGCTGACTGATGGCCAGGTCATTAAGACTCAGAATCTGGTTTGCGTAGCCGTATAGATTCTCTCCCGCTTCACTGAGTTCGAGATTTTTGCCATTGCGCAGCAGCAGTTTTTCGTCGACCAATTCTTCTAGGCGCCGCATCTGTAAACTGATTGCTGGTTGCGAACGGCCCAGCAGCTCACCGGCCTTGGTGAAGCTGCTAAGTTGCGCCACTGAGACAAAGGCACGCAGTAGGTCCATAGGGAGATTTTTAATATTATAGCCTCCAAATTTGAGCTGATTATACTATTTACATTACTAATGCAGGCATTATAGCTATTAATTTAACAAATTGTCTTTAGGGCCTTAAAATGCGCGCTCTGAAGTGTTTTTTACCCTTTATTGTCAGTGCAATTTGTACTCAGCACGTTACTTTTCCACCCTTTAGAGCATGAAAGCTAATGTCGACAGATGCCGAAATACAGAAAACCGTTTTCTATGATTATCACCTTGCTGCAGGTGGCAAAATGGTGCCCTTTGCTGGCTATCTGATGCCTGTGCAATACAGCAGTGGCATTATGCAAGAGCACCTGCACTGCAGAGAAAATGCCGGTCTGTTTGATGTGTCCCATATGGGTCAGATTATTGTCGAAGGAGAAGGGGCAGCGCAGGCTTTGGAAAAACTTATGCCAGTGGATCTCGAATCTCTGGGCATCAACCAGCAAACCTACGCCACTCTAACCAATGAGCAGGGCGGAGTGATGGACGATTTGATTGTCACTCGCTGGGCCGAAAATGTCTTTTTTCTGATTGTTAACGCCGGCTGCAAAATCCAAGATCTCGAGCATATCCGCAGCCATTTACCTGGGTTTGCTGTTCGCTATCTCGGTGAGCGCGGCCTACTAGCACTTCAGGGTTTACGCGCCAGAGAGATTATGGCGCAGCTATCCCCTGAAGCAAATAGGCTGGTATTTATGAATGGCTGTCACAGCAGCATCGACGGCATTGAATGTTATATCACTCGCTCTGGTTACACCGGTGAAGACGGCTTTGAAATTTCCGTAGACCCCAGCGACGCTCACAGGCTCGCTGATAAGCTGCTCAGTTATGACCTAGTCAATTGGATTGGCCTCGGCGCGCGTGATTCACTGCGGCTTGAGGCAGGCCTTTGCCTCTACGGCCACGACATGAATGAGACCACCTCACCAGTAGAGGCGGGCATTATCTGGAGTATCAGCAAATCTCGTCGTGTTGATGGCGCCAAAGCCGGTGGCTTTTTAGGTGCCGAAACCATATTGGATCAGATCGCTAATGGCGTGAGCAAGAAACGTGTTGGTTTTTTGGTCGATGGTCGCGCCCCGGTTCGCGAAGGTGCAGAGATTGTCGATCAGGCTGGCAATATAGTCGGCGCAATCACCAGCGGCGGATTTGGTCCGACCCTGCAGGCTCCCGTGGCCATGGGTTATGTGGCCATCGAGTTTGCTTCAGTGGGGACCAAGCTCAATGCATTGGTGCGAGGGCGATCACTGCCGATTACCGTGACCAAAATGCCGTTGGTCGAGCAGCGCTATTTTCGAGGCTAAGTTAAGTATTCGAGCCGTTCTTATCTACAGACTTAATTTTTACAGGAAATAATAAGATGTTACAGAAGACACGCAGTTTGACTGATCTGGAAAATGCAGCCGAGTTTATCGCCCGTCATATAGGCCCCAGCGCCGATGATCAGCAGAAGATGCTCAGCTCCCTGGGTTGCAGCAGCCTTCAGGAATTGACCAGCCAAGTGGTTCCCGAAGCCATTGCCTTGACTCAGCCCCTCAATATAATAGATGGCTGCAGTGAAGCTCAGGCACTGGCCGAACTGCGCGAAATCGCCGCCCACAACAAAGTGTTCCGCAGCTTTATTGGTCAGGGTTACTACAACACCATTACCCCCAATGTAGTGCAGCGCAATATCCTTGAAAACCCCGCCTGGTACACAGCTTATACGCCGTACCAGCCAGAGATTTCTCAGGGTCGTCTGGAAGCGTTAATCAACTTCCAAACCATGATCACCGACCTTACCGGTATGGAGATGTCCAACGCCTCTATGCTCGACGAAGGCACAGCCGCAGCAGAAGCCATGTCGCTCTGCCAGCGCATGTCCAAGTCTAAGTCCCTGCGCTTCTTTGTCGACAGTGACTGCCTGCCCCAGACCATCGAAGTCATCAAAACCCGCGCTGAGCCCGTCGGCATTGAAGTGATTGTCGGCAATCCAGATCAGCTGCCAGAAAATTTGTTTGGTGCACTGTTTCAGTATCCCGGTGCCAGCGGTGAAATCCGCAGCTTCCGTGAAGTCATTAAGCAGGTGCAAGAGCAGGGTGCTCTAGTGGTTATGGCAGCCGATATCCTCAGTCTGGTGCTACTGGAGTCCCCCGGCTCCCTAGGCGCAGATGTGGTTATCGGCTCGACCCAACGCTTTGGTGTACCCCTCGGATTTGGTGGGCCACACGCCGCCTATATGTCCACTCGCGAAGCCTTCAAGCGTAACTTGCCCGGACGTTTGGTCGGTCTCTCTCAAGACGCCAATGGCGACCCTGCCTATAGATTGGCACTGCAGACCCGCGAGCAACATATCCGTCGCGAGAAGGCCACTTCCAATATCTGTACCGCACAGGTGCTACTGGCAGTTATCGCTGGCATGTACGCGGTTTACCACGGCCCTGACGGACTGCAGCGCATAGCGCGACGAGTCAACCTGATGACCTCTGTATTGGCTCAGGGTTTGGCATTACATGGCATTAAGCCTACCAATAGTCACTGGTTTGATACTTTGACTCTGGACACTGGCAGCCGCACAGAAGAGATTCTGAAAAGCGCTGCAGCCCATGAAGTTAACCTCCGTCGCATCGATGAAAACACCTTGGGTGTGTCTTTGGATGAAACTGTAACCCGCGCTGATATCAGCCTGCTGTGGACGATCCTAATTGGCGAACACAATATTGATATAGACGATCTCGCCGACCAAGCCATAGACTCCGTGCCCAGCGAGTTAATCCGTACCGAGAGCTTCCTGACGCACCCCACGTTTAACCTCTATCATTCTGAAACCGAAATGCTGCGCTACCTGCGCAAGCTGTCAGACAAGGATATAGCCCTGGATCGTGCAATGATCCCCCTCGGTTCCTGCACCATGAAGCTCAACGCCACCGCCGAGATGTTGCCGATCACCTGGCCTGAATTTTCCACCATGCACCCCTTTGCGCCAGCTGATCAAACTCAGGGTTATCGACTGATGATCGACCAGCTAGAAGATATGCTCTGTGCCTCCACTGGCTACGACGCCATGTCATTGCAGCCTAACGCTGGCTCCCAGGGCGAGTACGCCGGACTGCTGGGCATTCGTGGTTACCACGAAAGCCGCGGCGACAGCGATCGTAACGTCTGCCTGATCCCCAGCTCAGCTCACGGCACCAATCCTGCCTCGGCACAGATGTGTGGCATGAAAGTAGTGGTGGTTAAATGTGATGATCAAGGTAACGTTGATGTCGACGACCTTATCGCCAAAGCCGAACTGCACTCCGCCAAACTTTCCGCGATCATGGTTACCTATCCTTCGACCCACGGTGTCTTTGAAGAGCGAATCGGCGAGATCTGCGAAATTGTTCACAACCACGGCGGCCAAGTCTATATAGACGGCGCCAACCTCAACGCCATGGTTGGTGTCTGCCAGCCCGGTAAGTTCGGCGGCGACGTCTCGCATCTCAATTTGCATAAAACGTTCTGCATCCCGCACGGCGGTGGTGGCCCCGGCGTTGGCCCCATAGGCGTCGGCGCACACCTAGCACCCTTTATGCCCAGAGAAACCCCAGACGGCGACCGTCAAGGCGCACAGGTATCAGCAGCCCCCTACGGTAGTGCCAGCATCCTGCCGATCACCTGGATGTATATCCGCATGATGGGTCGCAGCGGCCTCAAGCAAGCTACTGAAATGGCCATACTCAACGCTAACTACATCGCCACCCGCCTGCAGGACGACTATGAAATCCTCTACACCGGCACACAGGGACGTATAGCTCACGAATGTATCCTCGACGTACGCTCAATTAAAGACGACGTCGGCATCAGTGTCGACGATATCGCCAAGCGTCTTATCGACTACGGCTTCCACGCCCCAACCATGTCATTCCCAGTTGCCGGCACCCTGATGATCGAGCCAACTGAGAGCGAATCAAAAGCCGAAATCGACCGCTTCTGTGACGCGATGATCGCCATCAAACATGAAATCAACCAAGTGGCAGCAGGGCAGCTAGAACTCGCAGACAACCCATTGGTTCACGCCCCTCACACAGCCGAAGTGGTTGGCGCCGATGAGTGGACACGCAGCTACAGCCGCAGTCAGGCTGCTTACCCACTCAGCTCACTGCGTCAAAACAAATACTGGCCACCAGTCGGCCGTCTCGACCATGTGTTTGGCGACCGCAATCTAATCTGCTCCTGTCCCTCGATCTCTGATTACGAAATCGACGAAGCTTAAGGCGTAACAGATAAACATCCCTGTACTGGCCAGTCTTGATTGCTTTTGCAAGACTGGTTGTGTACAGTTCCGCGCTCTCCAAAGAGCTACCCGCGCGCCATGGATAGCTGAGATGGGCATGTCGAGTTCCAGTCCGTTGTAAAGGATAGAAAACGGTAGCAGTCTATGGAGAGGTGTCCGAGTGGCTGACCAAATGCGATTAAGCATTTGGGTCGCACGCAGGGCGGTCTCGCAGAGACAAGAGATATGGCTCTGCCATAGCTCGCAACAACGAGCACGCCGTG
>Ga0209532_1002065_pt1 | contig 14628 bp, 7 predicted proteins | sample COG_02_FD_184746 | JGI IMG/M metagenome (GOLD analysis project Ga0209532, IMG submission 184746) | Pelagic Microbial community sample from North Sea - COGITO 998_met_02 (SPAdes) (version 2) | ecosystem: Environmental > Aquatic > Marine > Neritic zone/Coastal water | place: Helgoland, sampling... | reverse complement strand
GCCCCAACTTTTATAAGAGCAGCATGGGTACATTATTTCTCAGCTATATCGCTGAGATACTCAATCGCGTGTTACCCAACCATTTAAAATAACGCTTTGTACGGGTTCTTTAGACCAGCCCTTTAGATCAGCCCTTTAGACCAGTTATCTAGAGCCGCTACTTTAAGCCTAAAAGCCGACTCAGCTTTTAGGCTTTTTCTTGGCCGCGACACCAGCTTTAGGTGCATTGCGACGGCGCTTTGAGCCAGGTGCTGAATCTTTGCCGCCCGATCTAGCACCAGCCCCACGTTTCTTTTTACCTTTGGGGCCGGTTTTGGAATCTTGCTCACGTGATTTACCGCTCGCTTTCCCCGCAAATTTTCCCGCTGGTCTTTTGGCGCCTGAATGGTTGCTGGACTTCTCTTCCCCAGCCAGTTCGAAATCAATTTTACGTTCATCCAGATTGACCCGAACCACTCTCACACTGAGCTTATCTCCAAGGCGGAAAATACGACCTGTGCGCTCGCCCACCATGCGGTGCTGAGAGGCTTCATGATTATAATAATCCTTTGGCAGACCGGTGACGTGAACCAAACCCTCGACATAGAGTTCGTCGAGCATGACAAATAAACCAAAACCGGTCACAGCAGTCACTACACCAGAGTATTCATCACCGACGCGATCGACTAAATATTCACACTTGAGCCAATTGACCACATCGCGAGTCGCCTCATCAGCGCGGCGTTCAGTAACCGAGAGATGCGCTCCAGTTTCATCGAGACGGGGCAGTTCATAGGGATAAATATCCGCTTTGGCAATTTCTTTAGCCCCCTCAACGCGCACTACACCAGAGACTTTTTTGTTGCTGCGAATCAGACTGCGAATGGCGCGATGGACCAATAGATCGGCATAGCGACGAATCGGTGAGGTGAAATGGGTATAGCCCTCAAAGGCGAGTCCAAAATGACCCAGGTTTTCAGCCTGATAAACCGCCTGACTCATGGAGCGCAAGAGCACTGACTGGATAACCGAGGCATCATCACGATTTTTAGCTGACCTTAAAACGCGCTGGTAGTCCTCTGGCTGGGGATCGTCGCCGCCGCCCAAACCCATTCCAAGTTCACCAAGAAAGTCCCGCACAGAAGAAAGACGGTCCTCACTGGGACCTTCGTGAACACGATAGAGTGCCGGCAGTTTAGATTTCTCAAGAAATTGCGCGGTGCAGACATTGGCTGCCAGCATGCACTCCTCAATTAGACGGTGAGCTTCGGTGCGCTTAACCGGAATAATCTGACTAATTTTGCGCTGGCTATCAAACAGGATACGGGTTTCCTGTGTATCGAAGTCGATAGCGCCACGCTCACTGCGGCGCTTGTGCAGTACGCTGTAGAGATCATGCAATGAGTCAATCTGCGGCAGGATGGCCGAAAACTGATCGCGGATATTGACGTTTTCTGCCGATCCACGCTCTTCAATAATTTGCGCCACCTGGGTGTAGGTCATGCGCGCATGGGAGTACATCACCGCTTCGTAAAACTGATACTTGGTCACATCTCCGTCGCGGCTGATCTGCATTTCGCAGACCATACATAGACGATCTTCCCGAGGATTCAGCGAACAGAGGCCATTGGAGAGCTTCTCCGGCAGCATAGGCACCACATGGTTGGGGAAGTACACTGAGTTACCGCGCTCAAATGCTTGAATATCCAGAGCACTGCCAGCTTGTACATAATGAGACACATCAGCGATGGCGACAATAAGCTTCCAGCCACCGCGAGGCTTGGGCTGACAGTAGACCGCGTCATCAAAATCTCGCGCGTCTTCACCGTCGATAGTGACCAGGGGTAACGCCCGCAGATCAACACGAAATTCTTTGTCGATCACATGATCCGGAATAGCATCAGTTTCCCTTTGAACTGCATCGTTCCACAGGTGGGGAATGCCATAATTGCGAATTGAGACTTCGATTTCCAGACCGGGATCCAAGTGATCGCCCAGTACCTCAGCGACGTGGCCACTGGGCGGACTGTTGCGGGACGGTGCATCAGTAATGCCAACCAGTACTATTTGACCCGGTGCAGCCCCATTTAGCTGATCGGCGGCAATCAGTATGTCCTGACTGATACGTGGATTGTCGGGACGGACAAAGTGAATGCCGCTCTCGCAGAAGTAACGCCCCACCAGCTCTGTCGTCTTGCGCTCCACGACATCCACCAAAGTGCCCTCGGGACGCCCACGGCGATCGCGACCGGAGATTCTCACCAGTACAATGTCGCCGTCAAAGACACGGCGCATCTGGCGGCTAGAAAGGTAGATATCTTGCTCGCCCGCTTCCAGCGGTGAGACAAAACCATAGCCTTCTGGATGGCCTATAACGCGACCTTTGACCAAATTTAATTTATCTAACGTGCCGTAGCCATCAGCTCGATTCCGAGCAACCTGACCATCCCGCTCCATGGCTCGAAGACGCCGACGCATAGCTTCGATCTGCTCTTCATCGACCAACTGCAAACCCACGCAAATTTCCTCGTGCGTCAACGGTCCAACACTTTCCCGGAGGTAGTCGAGGACAAATTCGCGGCTCGGCACAGGCCTCTGGTACTTGGATGCTTCACGGCTAGCATAGGGATCGGTCGGTTTTTCTTTTCGAGACATAGAGTTTTTGGTATCCATTGAATAAGCAGGCAGTCTATGTCTTCTAGGCTATGGAGTAAAAGAAATTCGACAGGAAAAAAAACCCAGACGGGGCAAATGCCATGTCTGGGTTTTAAAGGGGTACCAGTGATCTAAACAAATCCTAACTTGCACCATCCTTGGTACAGAACTTCCATGTTCCGATGCATCCATAAACATCGGTGGTCTAAAAACGGCATTGCTAAATTGGCCTGTTTCCTTTCTAGCCAACTCCCTGTCAGCTATGCCTCAAGCGTCCTGCTTATTAGCGCCGTCTCTACAATACATCTTTACTTGCACCGTCCTTGGCGCCGATCTTCCTATTCGCGATGCATTCACAAAGCATCGGTAGTGCTAAACGGCTAGCTAATTTGGCCTGTTTTCCTAACCAGCCAACTCCCTGTCAGCTGTGCCTCAAGCGTCCTGCTTATTAGTGCCGTCTGTATAAAAAATATTGACTCGCACCATCCTTGGTGCACGACTTCCTAGTCGCCATGTACTCACACAAAATCGGTAGTGACAAAACGGCTATTGCTAAATTGGCCTGTTTCCTTTCTAGCCAACTCCCTGTCAGCTATGCCTCAAGCATCCTGCTTATTAGCGCCGTCTGTATAAAAAAGCAGTGTAGGACTGTAATCTATTCACCACTACCATCCCTTTGTACGCATCATGCTAGGGAGCCAATACAGGGTTCCATAATAGGCCTGTGATATGCAAAAGAAAATTACACTGACGAACTAGTACTAAAGCATTAGTTTATGATCTGAGGGATTAGAGTTGTTTTACTTTAAGAACTAAGGAAATCGTCAATATGACGACGAATTTGCTCCACACGCATCAGGTTTTTCTCGGCATTCAAAGAGCCGTAGTCCGCCCTAAAGGCCAGCACCATGTCACGCAGTTGATTCATCCCATAGAGCCCGGAAAGCCCCATTAGATCGTGTACTATTTCACGTAAGCTACCCTGCTCATTATTTCTCAATTGCTCGTCGAGCTTATCAAGACTTTGATAGAGCGCCTTTTTAAGTTCTTCTACGGGAATCACCGTAGAGAGCAACCCCGCCCCTTTTGGCACTGAGGTACCTACAGAGCTGGCGACAACTTGAATCAGGCTCTTGATCAGCTCGCTCTCATTGACCGGCTTGAGCAGCAGCATTGTGGCACCAGCCTTGGTGATTCGCTCCTGCTCGACCATTGTGACATCGGCGGTCAAGGCTATAATCGGCGGACTCTCCCCAGACTGCTGAATAATCGTTTCGCTGGCGGTAACACCATCAACAATCGGCATATGGATATCCATGATAATTGCATCTACATGGAGTTCATTCGCGATTTCAATTGCCTCTTGACCATTATTCGCAGTCAAGCAGTTAGCCCCATAGCCGTTTAGCAAACCAACGATCAGCTTCTGATTAAAGACATTATCTTCAGCCACCAAAATGGTCATCCCAGCCAATACATCTTCAGCAGAGACACTGTTACGAGCTTCTCCAACTAAAACCTCGGCGATGGGTGAAGTACTTACGGTTAGCTGGCAGGTAAAGGAAAAAGTCGACCCTTCACCAACACTGCTGCGAACCTGTATCTGACCACCCATCACCTGAACGAGATTTTTACAGATTGAGAGGCCGAGTCCAGCGCCGCCAAAACGTCGATTTATCGAGGTATCCTCCTGAGAAAATGGGTCAAACAGGGTTGGGATCTTAGCTTCCTCAATGCCCTTACCTGTATCTGCAACTGAACAGTCTAATGTCACCTGGCCATCTAGGTTACTGAGGCAGCGAATAGCCACATTGATAGAACCAACATCAGTAAACTTTATGGCATTGCTTAACAGATTGCTGATCACCTGGGTAAACCGCACAGGATCACCCACCAGCGCACGGGGAACTGTCTCATCAATGATATAACTCAGGGTCAGGCCCTTTTCTTGTGCTCGCTGACGCTGAATTGACATCAGATCGGTAATCCACGACTCAATGTAAAAGGACACCTTTTCCAGAGTAAAACCACCGGCCCGGGCCTTGGAAAATTCGAGAATATCGTCAATCATTTTTAGCAACATATTCGATGACATATTAATAATTCGCAGATTCTCGTCACGCTTCTGAGCATCGGTCTCGATGGAGAGTAATTTAGAAAAGCCAATTACAGCGGTCAAAGGTGTGCGCAGTTCATGGCTCATTCTCGCGAGAAATTGATCCTGAGCCTCCATCGCCTCTTCGAGTTCAATCAGTGTTATTTGTAACTGTGCCGTTGCACGAGCCACTTCACTTTGCATGCGTACATTAGACTGACGAACAGTGGTAGCCAACTGATTGATACCTGAGGCTAATTTGCGCACCTCCACAGGCCCGGCTTCCAATGCGAGGTTGTTGAGACTACCCGCCTCCATAGACTCGACAACACCGGTTAGTACTTCTACCGGTCGAGAAATACTTCGCCCAATTCGCATGGACAGCCAAGCGGCCATAAGCAACCCGAGAGTGGATACCAGCACAATGGCAAAGATGCCTTCGCGGTATTGCTCTTCGAGTATTTCATCCGTCAGTGAAACCACCACCCAACCTAAAACATCGGGAGTCGGTTGCTGACCCTCGTCATAGTCTTCAAGGGCTGGTGGCGTCAATGTTACTCGCGAGTAAAAGTACCAGTTGTGATCTCTATAGACCGGCTTACCAAACTCGTAGTTTTGGGGACTACCGACAGCGATTGGATCTAGCTCGCCTATAGTGACACTGGTATTTTGACTGACATTGTAAAAAAGCAAACCATTGACCGCGGGAATATCGAGCACTGATTCACCCAGATCCAACAGCATTTCCTGATTGTTGGAATACACCGCGAATTCCGCATTAGATGAAATTTGCTGTGCTGCTACAGAACCTGTGTTGTGAAGGTTACCCAGTAACACCGTGCGCTGACTGGATATCATATAACTGGCTAAGACTATGCAGAGCAATGTAAGGGGCAATAGGGATGTGATTAACAGCCGTGAGTGGATACTGGAAAATTGGTTTTTAATTGCCATTTACCTATTCCCAGCTTGCATCTGGTCACGGTAAAACTGTTCCTTCTCAACGACCACATTAAGGCTTGCAGCGACCGAATAATTAAAGTGCATCGAATAATACTTTGGCCCATAAGACTGGCCGATGCTGCCGCCAACCAAATCAGCATCAGTAATCCATTCGACCGCCTGCTCCGCCACATTTTGCGGTGATGAATAAATCGCAGCAAGGGCTCCCGCCCTCACATAGGTACGCGAAAATGCAATAACTGGCACCTTGTGCCTATAGCTGAGATGCAAAATCCACTTCGCCGTTGCAAGGTTAATCAGACGACTGTCGGGCACTGGAATAAACACGTCATTGCCGCGCATCACCGGCTCGATCTTGTTGATCGGGTTGTCGTTAGCGCTAATTGTGACAAATTCTGCTGTCATACTTTCGTCACTGGTAACCTTGGCCAATTCCTGCTGCTTATCCGTGGAAGATGGCCCGAGCATAAGCCCAGCTTTTGTCGCTCTAGGTAAAAGTAACTTGGCCAGTTGAATACTGCGACTAGTGGGCTGACCAATACAAATTGATGACACCTGGCGGGCAAAGGCCTGTTCAACAGAGCCAAAATATTGCCTTGCCAGCGCGGCAAAGGAACTGTCGGTTATCAGCACACTAATAACCGGCGTCTCGGGCTTGAGCTTGGGAGCTCTAGGTTGAAGGGTTTTATATTCATAGGCTCGCTCAGCTGCCGCGGTGCCAATGGTAACAATCAGATCGGCAGAGGCAGTTGGATTGGCGCTGGAGGGTGCCGAAACAAACTCAAGGGTATAATTGTATTTATCGGGGAACTTCTCCGTGAGCTCTCGCTGAACAGTGCTGAGAACATCTAAGTAATCGGCTGTTGGTTTGCTAAGTAAAAAAAACACATTTATCGGATCAGCATTCGCAGCGAAGCTGCACATTATTGTCAGAGTAAAAAGCACGCCCACAAGCCAACCTGGTTTTGGTCGACTTCCGTGACATGCCTTATTCTGTGACAAGGTGGCTCTCATATATAGCTCAATAACTCACTTGAATGTATAGCTATCCTGTTCAAAAACTCAATGCTTTTAACAGGATATCTCTAAGGCATTGAAACCTTCAATCCCAGGACATATCGAGTTTTAAATTGGTTGTAATTATAAAACTCACTATAGGGCTCGCCGGCATTTTGTACGACGAGTGATAGGTCAATACTTGAATTGTTTATCGTCCAGCGTCGGCTCGCCTTAAGGTCGATGCGCGTATGGTTTTCGACACTAGTGCCGCGATAATGATTGGTTGCCGAACGATAAGAGGCCATCGAGCTGAGGGCGAGACCAGAGTTAAACGCATAACTAGCCAGAATACCTGCGCCATGCTTTTGGCTATATTGGCCTAGGTCACGCATTTCAATGTCTGGCGACGATCGATAAAGCGTTTCGCCATCAATATCAGAGTAACTGTAATGGCCGCGCAGCAAAAATTGGTCATTGGGCCTGTACTCAGATTGAACCTCAAACCCATCGATCTCTAAAGTATCGGTATTGTCACGAACATTAGTGGAATCGGCGGGGCGAAGATTAGCAAATTCGTCGGACCGTCGTTCATCAATGACATCGGTTAACTGCTCTCGAAACAGACGCATATCAAAACTTAGCTTTCGATCAAAAAGGTAACCCAAGTAGCCAACTTCGAAACTCCTCAGCCGCTCGTTATCAATTTCTGTATCTGAAACAACGGTTGTGCGAAGGATCAGATCTTCATTGTAACGAATAAGCTGATTTTGCTGACTCTCCAAGAGAGTCGGTGATCGAAAACTGCGATTAAATGCCACTCGAACTATATGCTCTGGACGCAATTGATAGTTGCCTGCGAGGCGATAGGAAAAATATCTGTCCGCATGGCGTTTTTTCTCTAGCACTAGGCCACCATTAATAACCAGACGGTCAGAGTGGGTCCACTCAAGATTTGTGTAGGCGCGATGCGAGACCTCACTCAGCGAATCAGGCCTGTCGAATAGCTCTTGCCCTAGAACTCGGTCATAGCGCATCGCAACGCCGGTCACTGCACGCAGGCTATCCAGCGGATTTAATATGCCACGCAGCTCAAGATCCCAACGTTCGGACTCAGATCGCTGAGTTTCGTCAATCAGTAATTTGTCTGGTAGACCAGGAAGCGGCCAGTCTGGTGATGTCGCTGGTATGCCCAGCGCATCAGAAAGAAATAACGGAGTAACCTTATCAGTAGTATCTAGATCATTGTGATATAGCAGCATCTGTACTTCGCTGCCGCTGGTCATCAAGCGGCTCCAATTAACGTACTGATATTTGTAAGACAAATTGCGACGAATAAATTCCCGCTCGCCTATGCCGAGATCACTGTCACTGACACCTGCCTGAAACTCCACAGTATCTCGGGCATTGGGAGTCCATAGACCCCTAAATGTCGCACTAATATTGTCCGAGCTATCTTCAACTGCAATTGCCTGCCCCCGAGAAACGCCATCATCAAAACCGTCATTGCTACTAAAGCTGAGAGTAGTTCGATGGCTGATTGGCCCAAGATTTCCGGTGTACGCGACTCTGGCGTTGCGAATATCACCGTTACCCAGCTCAGAGCTGAGGGTCGCGCCACTGTCTACCAGAGGTGATTGGGTGACAATATTGATCGAAGCCAAAAACGCATTGCTACCATCAGCAGAGGCATTGGCACCACGGACAATTTCGACATGCTCAATATCATCCAGTGTCACACCAATAACTGACCAGTCAACGGCGGAAAAAAGTGACTCATACACCGACCGTCCATCGACCTTAACCTCAAGTCGCCGTGGATATTCATCACCTAATGCGTGATAAGTGGTGCCCATTCTACTGCCGTCGACAAAGTAGGTCTGAAACCCTGGCACCAACCTAAATAGGTCTATAACATTCAGCGCTGTTGAGGCCTCAATAGTCTGGCGATCAATGATAGTCACCGATGCAGGCGTCTGCGCCAGCGTTTGATTCATATGAGTAGGGCCCCGAAAAATCGGGATGTCGACTAGAATATCAGTCTCGGTGATTATCGCTGAATTTGAGGTCGATGATCGCTCATTCGACCACGCTTTACCGGCGCTCATCAGGCTCAACACTAGCAGTAATAAAAAGTACGTTGGTCTTTTAATGTTCATAAATGGGATCAACACAAAAGCCTCCTTTGATTTTTAATTTTTGATATTCGCTAGTTACTGGTTTGCTCGCTTTCATCAAGACCCAGCTTTTGGCCTAAAATACCTGCCTGGGTGCGATTAGCTAAACCTAGAGCACGCAGCATGGCGCTGACATGGACTTTCACCGTATTTTCAGACAGGTCCAAGTCTCGTGCGATCTGTTTATTTGAGCGGCCCTGAGTTATGTGACGCAAGATATCCATCTGCCGCTTAGTCATCTGTCCGGAGATAATGTCAGCACCGGCTCCTGAATCCACTTCGTCTATAACTTTCGCGACATCAGGCATGGCTTCCCGCAGGGAATCCGGGACGTACTTTTCACCCTTCAAGGCACGTGACATAGCGTCAAACAAAGCGTCTTTTGGGGCAGATTTTGTGACAAATCCGATGGCACCAAAATCCAGACACTTACGGATATGGGCAGGATTTTCAGAAGCGGAGAGAACAATCACAGGAAGGTTGGGGTAACTTTCACAAAGCATCGCGATAAAGTTAAAGCCCCCTCCAGCTCCAGGCATAAATAGATCGACAATAACCAGGTCGATCGTATCCCGAGCGAGAATAGTGAGCGCTGTATCGCCGTGATCCGTGGTGGTCACGTCAATACCCTTGTATTCGTCGAGCAGCGTTGCCTTTAACCCAACGCATACAAAAGCGTGGTCATCAACTATAAGAACGTGCATATTTTCATTCCTTGTCTTCACGTCCCTGCGTAATTGACTTTGGCTATTCCATAGCCTTGCTTAAATATAATGCCTATTTAAAAAACAAACAACCTAGGCCTATGCATTAACGAATATACCTCCAACTGTATAGCAACAACACCCCAATAGGATACTGTTATCCTTTTAGCGCTAAAAATTACTCAACTCGATGGATATTTGAGTTTGCAACCAAGTATCAGATGACGCCAGATTTCTGGCCAGGAGGAGTGCTTTTTCCGCCTCATCCCGACGCCCTAACAGGCTCAAACCAACGCCGCGGTGATAGTGAAAAACCGCTACTGATGGCGCCACTTTGGTTACTTTTTCTAACAAAGGCTCGGCCACTTCCGGCAAACCGGACTTAATCAGCGCCCAAGCGTAAGTATCGACGAAGTAAGGTTGCTCTGAATCGGCAAAGCGTTCTGTGAGCTTCACCGCACGACTGATATTTTTATCGGATGCATATTCATCGGTGAGCAGACTGGCAAGATTATTAATCACCGCCTGATGATCGGGATTAGCCTTGAGCACTTCTTCATAAAGCTGCACGGCTCTGTCCTTGTTGTCGAGCTTCTCATGGGCCGACGCCAGCAATATCTTTAACAGACTACTCTCGGGTAGCACTTTGAGACCTCGCTCAAGGCTGCCGACTGCCGCCTCAGGATCCCCTTCAGCACGTTGATTAGCTGCTAGCGCAGTGTAGCCGTTGACCCATTTGGCATCCTGCTCTAACCCCTGTTCCAGCAGTTGCCGAGCAGTATCTCGATCGCCGCGCTTACTGTAGACCGAGGCCATAATCGATAGTGCCATCATATTTTTAGGGTTCGTACCTCTAAACTCTTCCAAGTAGCCCAGCAACTTAGCCTCCTGGCCAAGACGAAGATACGAAGTGGTCAACCCCTCTAAGGCGCGGCCCAGACCGGGATTAATTGCCAAAGCCTGCCGATAATCTTCCAATGCTCCCTTGTAGTCACCTTGAGCTTGCAGTGAACGTCCCGCGAGATAATGACCAAAAGCCGGGTTGCGCCCTATTTTGGTAATTCGCGCTACGATTTTTTCCGAACCTGCAAAATCCTGTTTCGACAACTTAATTTGCGCCAAAATCGACAACAAAATATCGTTATCAGGAGAGCGCAACAGCGCACTTTCAATCAGCCGTTCCGAGCGATCCACATCCTTTTTCTCGAGTAAACTCTGGATAACTGGCACCGCCGCCTGGACATTGCCAGGATTGATGTCTAACACCTTGCGGAAAGTATCGTCCGCCAGCTGGCCAGATCCTGAGGATAGATAGGCATTCGCCAGCATCACTAGGGCTGATTCAGACTCAGGGTTATTGCGCAGTACAGTCCGCAAATCACTAACCACTGCATCTATGTCTTCAGTTATAAGGTGATAGCGGGCGCGTACCAGCAGCGCCTGTTCGAAGTGTCGGTCGACACGCAGTACCTCGTTAACTAATTCTAGCGCCGTATCCTTTTGCCCAGCTCGAAGCTGTAAATCGGCTTTAAATGCCTTGGCCCGAAACTGATGCTGATCTTCGAACTCACCGCTAATAATATTTTCCAGCGCCACAAGAGCGCCCGCAGTGCTACCTTTGGCCATCAATCTATCGATACGAAAGAAGCGTAACTCAGGGTTTTGAGGGTCTCTAGCGATATAGTGATCCAGTAGCTCATCACCGACCATGATGTCTTTACTGGATAGCAGGTCGACAATCACTATACGCACTTCAGTATCACTACTGTTGCGTCTGAGGTAATCCTCCAACACCTTAGCCGCAGCATCAATGCGCTGACTATCATTGAGCAATTTTGCCAACTTCAGGTAAAAGGCCTTCTCGTCGCGATTACTGGCAATTAGAGTGCGATAGTCTGCCTCCATAGCCGCAACATCATTTATTTCCTGATTAATCTCTGTGCGCAGTAGCAATAGGTGTAAGTCATCGTCTTCACGCTCAATCAAATCTGAGAGCATTGCCAAAGCAGCTTCGGTCTCCCCCTGTTTGTGCAAAATAGAGATTTTTATCGAGGCAATTTCAACCGACTCAGTGTCCTGCTCCATGGCTTTATCAATGTATTCCATGGCCACGTCATAAAGGTCTTTCTGTAAATAAGCGGATGCCTTAATCCCGTAGGCCTCAGCATTATCTGGATCCAACGCGAGAATAAAGTCAGCTTTTTCTAGAGCAGTGTCCGCCTGTTTAGCCAATAAAAAGAGATAGGCGAGCTTTATTTTCGCCTGTACATGAGTGTCATCCAGCTGTTCAACCTTCGACAAATTTTTAAACAGCGCTTTCCAGTTTTGTTGCTTCTCAGCAATCAAGCCAAGGTAGTAATAGGCGCTGGCCAGTTTGGGGTCGATTTGCAGCGCATTGCGCAATTCAACATTGGCCTTGGATAGCTCGCCCTCGGTGTAAAGCTCTATGCCACTATTCAAATAGCGGTTGGCAGCGTCTTCCTTTGATCCACTACATGCTGATATTGATAATAAAAAAACACCGACCATAAAAAATCGACTAAGCGTCCTGATCATTTCTGCGCTCATTGGGTTCCCTCCAGGCTTTTAGCCGGCAAAAGTTGTGACAATTGATTTCGACTCGAGCGAATAAACCTCTGTGCACGCTGATCCGCGTCCATGACACTTTCATCAGGTAGCACCGGAGTCGTGACTCTAACTAGCGAGCCATCCGTACGATTTAAAAATAGTGCATCCTTAAATAGCATCCACTTTTTAATATACTCGTTGGCCATCGGAACACCCCGCTCCTCAAACCAATAATAGACAATCTGGTCCTGCAGCCCCTTGCGAATTAAGACTCGATTGACCGGTATCTGACCCACTGTGGTGCGCGAAAACTCGGCAATCTCCCAGCCACCCCCGGGAATGCAAACCTTGGGGGAATGGGGCGACACCCCTTTGCGCTGAGAAGCGTAGTAGGCAACATAAAAATTAACCGGCCGCTGCTCAGGGTTGTGATAATTAATCATCACGTATTCGCTAAAACCAAGCTTATTGGCCACCTCTGTGTCGATGCTGTCATCCTGCCCTGTCCACTCATCGAGCTGCAGCGGAAAGGTTGCCAAGTTGATCTCTGCTAATGTCGCAGTCTCCTCGCGGGACTCAATCGACGTTAAACCAATCACGGCTGCCAATAACAGAGGAACCGTCGCGACAATTGGCAGCGGTAATTTCAAGTGATTTATACTGTCGGCAGCATACTGATCAGCACTAACTGAGACCGGCACCGCAAATGCCTGACGGATACTCTGGCGCGTAGTGAACAGCTCCATTAACAGCACCAAAAACAGCATCAAGCCTCCGCAGGCCATAAAGATCAGCCAACCCTCAAAATCATGTAAAAACCCCTCAGCCATCTCGCTGCCCCAGTTATCCACCAGAAGACCGGTAATCGCGATACGTAAACTGTTCATAAAGATGGTAATTGGCACTGTCGATAAAAACAGGATCACTTTCTTCCACAGCGACGCCTGATACAAATAGGCACCAATGAATCCGAGACTCATCAGTGGAAACAGATAGCGCAGGCCACTGCAGGCCTCTACCACCTGTAGCTGATAATTGCCCAGATCGATAATATTGCCGCTCAAAAAAACAGGGATCCGACACAGGCGAATTATCTCAACGCCCAACTGTGAAGAGATCAACTGAAGATTTGAGGTCAGTATTACCTCAATAAAATAGGGTAGAGGCACAGCAAAACCAAGCAATGCGATGGGTACCCAGGTATGGCGAGTCGCCGAGCCTAAAAAGGCAATCGACAGTCCCAGCAACAATAAAATAAATGAGTAGTGAATCAGCATATACAACGCACTGATTTCCCCCACCAACAGAATCGCCAACGCCACAACAATGATGGGTAGACCCCACCACGAAAAATTCTGGTAACTAGCAGCAATCTGAAAGCGCCTCTCCCAAAGGATATATAGCGACACCAGTGGAATAATATAGCCGTGGCTATACTCTTCCTGCAGCTGCCAGCGCAACACCGCTTCCGCGAGACCGTCCCAATACAGCCAAAAGCTTAAACCCAGCGCCAAGGTAAACAGAGCAATACTCAGTTTAGCGAGCTTATCTAATGGGATATTCCCTTTGGGTTCAGATTGAGCTGTAGTAATATTTTCGTCCTTTGAATCCATCTGTTACTCCAACAAAAACGCTTCAACACCATGCAGGCGCATCAGACGGCGGATCCGTCTGCTGACCCGAAACAGGCCTAATGCGCCTCCGCGACGCAAAATATTGGCTTTTAACAACATCAGAGTTCCCAGCGCGGAACTATCAATATAGTCCAAATCTGCGCAATTGATCGAAACTCTGGGGACAGCATCCAATTGATCCAGTATCCTGCGACAGCCAGACTTCAGCACCACCCCATTTACCGCGGATGCCGAGCCGCCCAACTGCATTTCGACACTACCGCCGTCAACGTCACTTACAATCTCCATAAATAGGTTTTTGTCAGCGCGACCCTGTAGCAACTTTTGATAGAGTGCCAAGGGCAGAACATGAGTAACCATAAACCGCAAAAACCAGAGACCATCAATAAAATAACGCTTCCACAAAAGTGGCTCCTGAACAATCCGCCACAACCATTCCAACCCCACTTTTTGCCAGCCCAGGGGAGCCCGCTGAACCGTATCGCCGACAAAATTCACTACTGCCCCAAGGTGACTAATCACCGAAGCATCAAGCTTCTCGCGATTATGCATAATCCACTGCTGGCCTTTTTTCGCTCCCAAGGACACCACTAAGAAGTCCGGCTGAGCAGCATTGATCTTTTCAATAATATCGTCGCTGCTCATGCTTTCCACGGAACCTATACCAGGGTTCAACGCACCACAGGCGATCATGCCAACCGAGGTACGATTGAGATTATCCGCAGCCTGTTGCGCAACATTTCCCTGCCCGCCGAAAAAAAATACCGAGATGGGTTTGTCGCGCTGGGTGTTCTGCAACCTTTCAAAAAGTGATGACCCTGCAACGCGGCTGCGCAGTGGAATACCCAGCAGTTTTG
>Ga0209532_1002060_pt1 | contig 14651 bp, 13 predicted proteins | sample COG_02_FD_184746 | JGI IMG/M metagenome (GOLD analysis project Ga0209532, IMG submission 184746) | Pelagic Microbial community sample from North Sea - COGITO 998_met_02 (SPAdes) (version 2) | ecosystem: Environmental > Aquatic > Marine > Neritic zone/Coastal water | place: Helgoland, sampling... | reverse complement strand
AATTACGGATAACATACCATTTAAAGAGGCTGGGTTACTGAAATTAAATTGTGATAAAGCATTATTCTACCTATCTTGGGAAGCAACCCTTGATTACAATTCAACTGTAGAATTGACCGCCCAGTGGTATTCAGCCTATTACTCAGAAAATATCGATTTATTTGAATTCACTAATAAACAAATAGAGCAATATGAGGTAAAGGCTTTGGAGAGAGAATCCCAGTGGACCAAATGACTAAAAAAAAGCCCTTTGTAACTCCTTTAGCGCATATCAAATCTGAGAAAGGTGACGTGAAGCATGGTATTAAATCGTCGGAGAAGAGCTTTTATGGTTTTGGCGAGGCCTATTTTTCAAGCGTTAATTATCAGATGATTAAAGGTTGGAAGTTACATCGGGATATGACCTGTAATTTGATTGTTCCACACGGAAATATAAGGATTATAGTTCATGATGGAAGAGAGAAAATAAACTGGATATTGCCGTTAATAGATATAGTCTTAGGGAATAGTAATTATTCGCGTATAACAATCCCCCCGGGATTTTGGGTCGCATTCGAGGGAGTTGGCGAGGGACCAAATCTGTTGTTAAACGTTGCAAGTATTGAACATGACCCATCAGAAGTGAAAAATAAACCTTTAGACTATTTCAAAATAAGAGGGTTTGCGGGCAATGAGTGAAATAAGATTGTCGAAGTCATGTATCGGGGCCGAAGAGAAAGCTGCCGTTATGAGGGTGCTCGATAAAGGCTTTTTAGGTATGGGGCAAGAAGTGATGGCCTTCGAGGAAGAATTAAGTGACTTCTTCAAAAGGCCAACGGTGTGCGTTGTTAATGGTACCGCGGCCCTTCAGCTTGCTCTTGAAGCAGCAGATATTGGTTTTGGTGATGAGGTGCTCGTTCAATCGCTTACTTATGTGGCAAGTTTTCAGGCGATCAGAGCTGCTGGAGCGATTCCTGTAGCCTGCGATGTAAATCTCAGTACTGTCGGTATAGATTTAGATGATGCTGCAAATAAAATAACTTCAAAAACCAAAGCTATTATGCCTGTGCATTATGCAGGAGGGGTCGGTAACCTTGAAGCGATTTATGATTTTTCAAAAATCTATGGTTTAAGAGTTATTGAAGATGCAGCGCATGCATTCGGCACAATGTATAAAGGCTCAAAAGTTGGGAATTTGGGTGATATCGTTTGTTTCAGTCTCGATGGTATAAAAAACATCACTTCGGGTGAAGGAGGGTGCATAGTAACTAATGATCAGTTGATTTTAGAGCGAGTTAAAGACAGTAGGTTATTAGGGGTTAAAAGGGATTCTGAAAAGCGTTTTTCAGGGATAAGAAGTTGGGATCCGGACGTCGAAAGGCAGGGCTGGAGATACCATATGAGTGACATTATGGCAGCTATTGGAAGAGTTCAACTGGCTAATTTTGATTACCATAAATCTCAAAGACAGACGCTAGCTAAATACTACGTGAAAAAACTAAAAGAAGTTGATTCAATATCGATTTTTGTTCACGACTATAACGATGTAGTACCTCATATTTTTGTCATTCAGTTGGATATAAAAATTGATAGGATGAGGTTAATTAAATTTCTGTCAGATAAAGACATTCCTGTTGGAATTCACTACAAGCCCAATCATGAATTGTCTTATTTTCGTAACGTAAATATAGAGAGCTTAAAAAATACGGATTTAATATCTGGACATTTGTTGACTCTTCCACTTCACCCAGAAATTTCTGAAAAAAATATTGATTGGATAGTATCTTCTTTAATTGAAGGTATAAAAAATGTTGCGTAATCCCTTGGCACTTGTCAGCATTATTATGAATGCTCAGAACGCTGAAAGGTATATTAAGCATGCTATAGATAGTGTGAAAGCGCAGTCCCACAACAACTGGGAATTGATTGTTTTAGACAATCAGAGTAGCGATCATACAATTTCGATAGTTAGCACATTTAATGATTCACGGATTAGGCTGTATCAAACGGAAAAGCTGTTACCGCTTGGCATGGCGCGAAATTTAGCACTAAGTTTTGTCAAGGGTGATTTTATATGCTTCTTAGATAGTGACGATTTATGGGAGACTAATAAGATTAGCGAACAGCTCTCGATTTTTGACATGTACCCAGATCTCGGGATGGTTTATAGTAATTGCTGGGTAATTGATTCTTCAAGTACTAGGTTACAAAAATATAATATCGAGGGACATTCAGGAAATATTTTTGATTTATTGTTAATTCGGAACTTTATTAATTTACAAACGGTTATGATAAATGGAAGGTTACCAATCTTAGGTGGTCTTCAGCTAAGAGATGATTTAGAAGTTGCTGAAGAATATGAATTATTTCTGAGAATTTGTTATGCACATAAGGTTTATTATATAGACAGCACTTTAGCTTCTTACCGCGTACATTATGCGATGACATCTTTAAAAAAAGAGTATAAGTTTGTCGAGGAGCTAGAGCTAATTTTAGAAATATTATCTTTATATATTAATGATTTTGAATCGGATTATGCTGCCGCTATTAAGAAGTCTAGGTTTTTAATTCTTTATAAAAAATATAGGACATTCAGGAAAAACTCTGATTATCTATTAGCTTTAAAATTATTAATGGTGAATTTCTTTAAATTTCGCCAAGTAATAATTTTAATTCCAACATTATTGCTCCCAGTGCGGGTTTTTGTATCCTTGGAAAAAATTAGTAGAAAAATTATGTATACCAAGTAATGCAGGATTCTATAGATAATATGAATTTTGACGTTATCGTTCTTGGGTCCAGGGATTTTAAAAACAGTCCTTATGGTATTAGTGGTCTAGAAACTCATTGTGAAAAAATGTTCGGATGCTTTGAATCAGCAGGCTCTGAGTTTAATATTTTGATGGTCCATTGCTCCAGATCAAGTGGGGGAATTACCATCAGTAATAAATCAAAGAACTATTCGTCAATTAATATTAAAGGGAGTTCTATAAAAGTTTGTGACAAGCTTTTTTATTCATTAAGGTCAATTTCATTGATTATTAACCTTAGGCCTAAGTTGGTTCACATGCAGGGCTTTTCAGTTATCTGGATAGCGCCTGTGTTGCGGCTCTTTAAGATTCCAATTATCACTACAATCCATTCGCGTGAATATAATAATCCTGGAAAGGGATGGGTGGTACGCCTAATAGCCAGATTAGCAAAGACTTTGACATCGATTTTTTCTGAAATAATTGTGATAAGTCAGAGTGCACAAAAAGAATTTTTAGGGGCAAGGTTTATTCCAAACGGTATGGATCTTCCTATTATTAATGACAGTGATAGATTATGGCGTAATAAAAAGCTAGAAGAGTTACAGATTAAGCATTCTTATATTGTATGTTTAGGTAGAGTTGTTGGTGAGAAAGGTATTGATATATTAATTCAAGAATTAGCTGAATCTAAAATTTATATGCCGGTCATTATTATTGGGGCACATGATGAAAAGTCTTCATATAAAAAAGAATTAATGGGAAAAATTTCTAGTGACTACGCCGACCATGTTCACTTTTTGGGTCCCTTGGCCCACTCTACTTGTATGGCATTTTTAGAGGGGTCTGCCCTGTATATTTCCGCCTCCATGCTAGAGGAATGCCCGATAGCCCCTAGAGAAGCGATGGCGTTAAACATTCCTATGGTTCTAAGTGACATTGAAGCACATAGGAACATTTTATTGCCTAACGATTGTTACTATGAATTCGGTTCTTTTGGCTGTTTAGCAGAAAAAATTCGTAAGGTGTTATCTGGCGATTTTTGCAATACGGTTGAGCTTTCTGACCCTCAATCGTGGACTGATTGTGCTAAGAGCACAATGGATGTATATGATGAGGTTCTTGATAAGAAATTAGATAGATTATGAATCAATCTGTTTCTTCTGAAAACACATCTTATTTTAAAAGCTGGATGTGTCTTATGTGGGCGGTCTGCCTTTCGTTGACTCCGTCTATCGGGTTTTTTTATTATCCAATTTTTAAAGTAGTTGGGTTTTACTTTCATACGGCCGTTTTCGCCATAATTCTTGCAGTATCGGCAATAATTCAGGCTCGTTTAAATCCAAAATTTGATTTAGCCACTCTATTATTTTCTTTGTTTATGTGTTTGGGGTTCTTAGTAATGCTAATAAAGGATCCTTCTGAAGTGAGCTCTGGGATTTTAAGTTCTGGTAAGATTATATTCTACGTTTTAATCTTTTTAATTTTAAGTTCCTCTAAGATTAGCTTGGACTTCTATCTAAAAATAAGAAAGACGTTTTCATTAATAATTCTCTTTTATTGTTTTATCACAGTCGGGTTTGTTTTTGTATATGGCCTTGAAGGATATCTCGAACTTAATCGTGATATGGTGACGATTTTAGGGCGGAACGCAGAAGTTTTTTATGGCGGTACGACTCTCAATTCAAGTGAGGGCAATTTTTTCAGACCTACGTTTCCCGGGATTAATAGTAACACTGCCGTAATTTTGCTTGTTTATGCATTTATCTACTTTTCTTATCGAGCTGCTTATGATTTTTCTTCACTAAATTTTATTTTTGCTAGCTTATTGCTTATTTTCATCGCAGTAACGTTGTCTAGGCAAGGGATATTATTCGCTGGAATTTGTTCTTTAGTTATCTACCGTAAGTTATTTAAGGTTAACAAAAAAAATGCACTAATCGTTCTGATCACAGGTTCGGCACTGATTACGACCATTATTTCTCTCTATCCGATAGTGTTGTGGAGAACTTTACAGCCAATTTTTTCTCTAGTGGGAGTTGAATATGATAACGTTACCAGTACCAGTAACCGATTTGCAACAATAGAAGAGTCATTAAACTTGATCTTTGATGAACCTCTAGGTCGAGGTGTAAATAGCTATAATGAGATTTTGGAAGCTGGTAGTTCAGGCGAACATAATTTGTTACTGTATCTGTCAATCACAATGGGTTTATTCTTCACGATTTCTCTCATGGCTATTCTATTTTTGGTTATATTTAGGGTTTATAGTAGAAAATTCGGGATATCGTCACACTTAGCTCGGTCAGTCATTAGGCTTGACCTGCTAATTCTAAGTCTTAGTGGTATATTTGCACCTAATTTCGTGTTTTTCTTATTATTTCTAGGGCTATTATTGAGCGTCTCTAGAAACTAATTTATATTTTTAACAATTTAAAGGTTTAACTAATGGTTGTATATGTAGGCATGTCACTTGATATTATTCATCATGGGCATATTAATATTATTAAAAAAGCAGCGGAATATGGGGATGTAGTAGTTGGGCTATTAACTGACCAAGCTATTGCGGATCACAAACGACTCCCAGCGCTTGGATATGAACAGCGAAAGATAATAGTTGAGAATATTGTTGGAGTGACTCAAGTTTATCCCCAGGATGAGTGGGACTACTCTCACAATATAATAAAAATCAAACCTGACTATATGGTACATGGTGATGATTGGCTTGACGGCCCTCTTGCACCGATTCGTGAGAATGTTTTAGACGCGTTAAATTCATATGGGGGAAAGTTAATTGAAATCCCTTATACCAAAGATGTATCTTCTAGTGAGTTATCACGACATACTAATAGCGTTGGTATAAGCCCTCCAGAAAGAACGCGTATTTTAAAGAGACTGCTAAAATCAAAAAAACTTAGTAGAGTTATTGAAGCTCATAGTCCAATTTCGGCTTTAATTGGAGAGCATGAACAAGCAGTGGTTGACGGTAAAGTAAGAGAATTTGATGCGTTTTGGTCTAGCTCCCTCACGGATTCAACTGAAATGGGTAAGCCCGACATAGAAGCACTTGATATAACAAGCCGACTTCACAATATTAACAACATTTTTGAAGTAACAAATAAGCCCTTAATTATAGACTTCGATACTGGAGGCAAACCGGAGCATTTTGCTTTTGCAGTTAAATCTATGGAGAGACTCGGAATATCGGCTGTCATAATTGAAGATAAAACAGGTCTCAAAAAGAATTCTTTATTTGGAAATGACGTAAGTCAAACACAAGACTCAATCGAGGATTTTTGTTTGAAAATTAAAGCAGGCATCGATGGACGACTCACTACTGATTTCTTAGTTATTGCTAGAATAGAGAGTCTGATTTTAGAAAAGGGCATGGATGATGCGCTAGAGCGAGCACGGGCATATGTTGAAATCGGCGCCGACGCAATAATGATCCATAGCCGTGAAAAAATGCCAGATGAGATTTTTGAATTTGCACGACTCTTCAAGTTGGAATATCCATACACGCCGTTAGTTTGTGTTCCTACAAGTTATAACCATGTGTATGAGGAGGAGCTGGCGAAAAGTGGGTTTAACGTTGTTATTTATGCAAACCATTTAATGAGAGCCTCTTATCCAGCTATGAAAAGTGTTGCGAATCAAATTCTGTTAAATGGTCGTTCATTGGAAGTAGATACTCAAATTATTAGTATAAAAGAAATACTAAAACTTATACCGGGCACAGAATAATGATTGATACTGAAGCATTTTTGGATGCGATAAACTCGTGTAACATTAGATTTGTGACTGGTGTTCCTGACTCCCTATTAAAAGATGTATGCGCGCAAATAACATCTAGCTTCTCTGCGGATAGGCATATTATTTCCTCAAACGAGGGCTCATCAGTTGGGTTAGCTATAGGGCATTATTTAGCTACACAGCGCCCGGCTTTGGTATATATGCAAAATTCTGGACTGGGTAACATTATTAACCCGCTTACTTCTCTCGCGGATCCATTGGTTTACTCTATTCCAATGTTGTTTCTTATTGGCTGGAGAGGCGAAATACAAGAAAACGGTGTTCAACTAAAGGACGAACCTCAGCATAAAAAACAGGGAGAGTTGACACTTCACCAATTGGAATTACTAGATATTCCATATGAAATACTGGATAAAAATTGCTCAGATATAAATGAGTTACTGGCAAATATGTCTGCTAAAGCTATTTCGAGATCAGGACCTGTAGCTATTGTAGTTAGGAAAGGAACGTTTGTTCCTTTTAAGTTAGAGAAGAAAACTGAGACCTTTTTTCCAATGTTACGAGAGCAGGTTATAGAAAACATTATAAAAAATGTCCCAGAAGACTGGCCATTTATTTGTACTACTGGGGTTGCCTCGCGAGAGCTTTTTGAAATTAGGAAAAATAATAACCAAAGTCATAACAAAGATTTTTTGACTGTGGGAGGCATGGGGCACGCTAGTTCAATTGCTGCAGGTGTAGCTTTTAGTATGCCAAATAAAAAGGTAATCTGTATTGATGGTGATGGAGCGGCATTAATGCACTTGGGTGCATTATCTACAAGCTCAGACTGTCCAAACCTGGTCCATATATTGATAAATAATGAAGCACACGATTCAGTAGGTGGTCAGCCAACCAAAGGAAATTGTATCAATTTCAATAAGGTTGGGACATTGCTAGGATATAAACATGCCATACAGGTAGACAATAGTGATTCTCTTAGGGCCGAATTGTTAGCGTGCCAAAATAGGATTGGTAGTGTTTTGATTGAAGTTAAATGCGCTGCAGGCTTCAGATCTGATCTTTCTAGGCCGGACAGAACGCCAATTGAGAATAAAAATGACTTTATGAACTTTATAGGAGATGATTATTAATATGGAAAGCCTAACTATTCCTGAGTTTGTCAAACAGCGTAATTCTGAGAAAAAACTCTTCACTGCTGGTCCCGCTAGTTTGCTTGATGAGAACATTTATGGTCTAATGCCTTGCTTTGGAAGGGGTGATGAAGATTATCTGAATGTTGAGTCAAGTGTCTTAGATAAACTTAAAAAAATGTCCGGACATACCAAAATAGCAAGACTACAAGGCTCTGCAAGTTTAGCTTTGGAAATAATGACCTTAAACTTTTTATATGGAAAGGTTTTGGTCGTTCAAACTGGCTATTATTCAGAAAGAATGACTTCACTAAGTAACTTTGCCAAGCGACACGGCAATATTAGTAGTATAGATGTCATAAACTGGATGGATTTATCATCTATATCTGGTCGTTTTGATTGGATAATTGCGTGCCCAACTGAAACCAGTTGTGGTTTGAGAATTTCGATCGATGAATTAAAGTATGCTGCAGATAAGGTTAAATCAAAGCTTATGTTAGATGCCACGGCATCCATTGGTCTTGAAGATGGTCACGAGCTTGCAGATGTCATTGCTTATAGTTCTTGTAAAGGCTTATTTGGATTAAGCGGTGCTGCATTTATTGCTTTCAACGAGCTTCCTTCAATTAAGGTGGAATCATTTTATTTAGACTTAGTTAGTCATTTAGAAAAAAGAATGACTGGGCCATATCACGCAATTGCGTCTCTAGATTATGTTTTGAAGGATCATGAAGGATTTCGCGAGGCTGTTGTAATTAATAAAGAACGATTTATGGCTATTATGAAAGATTACCTCACTTTTGGGATTGAAAAGCAACCGCTACTATGCACTAAAGTCTCTTGTGAGATATCTACTAAAGACATTAGAAGTGTTTTATATAAACCACGAACAACTGATCCTGGGAGTGTGATTTGTCATTTGGGGGAAGTTCACTTAGCGAGGGATGCTAAAGGTTTGATTCTTGACGAGTTGGAGCATAGTGGATGAAAAGAATAATGGTAGATATGTCCGCAACTTTATTGCATCATGGACATGTTAGGCTAATTAAAGAGGCAAGTGCAAAAGGTGCCGTAATTGTTGCTTTAACAACGGACGAAGAAATATTGGGTAAAAAAGGCTATGAGCCAGAGCTTTCGTATGAATATCGCGAAGAAATTCTGTTATCTATCAAATATGTAGATGAGGTTGTTCCAAGTCCTTGGTTAATAGATGAATTATTTTTAGAGTTACATAACATAGACTACTTAATTCATGGGCATGATAACAGTAATCCAATAAACAAAAAGAAATTGATAATATTACCTAGGACTGAGGGCATTTCGTCATCTCTTATTCGTCAAAGAGCGGCCCTAGTCCATAGAGAAAAAATTTCCTAAGTTTTGGTTATTATAGCTTATTACGTGTAAAGGTGACTTTGATATGAACATTCTTGTTACTGGTGGTGCGGGATATATTGGTTCGCATACAGTTTTACAACTTCTACAGAGTAATTATAAAATAGTTGTATTAGATAATTTAGTAAACTCCTCTGAGTCATCAATTCGGAGGGTAGAGGAAATATCTGGCAGGCGGATAGAATTTTTCAAAGGAGATATTCGAGACTATAACTTTCTAGATGGCGTTTTTTCAAGTCATAAATTCGATTCAGTACTACATTTTGCAGGTCTTAAGGCTGTGGGAGAGGCGATCAATGAGCCCATAAAATACTATGAAAATAATGTTTTAGGCAGTATTCAGCTGTTTAAAGTCATGCAAAAATATAATACAAAATCAATTATTTTTTCATCTTCCGCAACGGTTTATGGAAATTCTAATAATTCGCCGTTGAAAGAAGATATGCCAACAGGTATCCCAACAAATCCATATGGCAGATCAAAATTAGTTATTGAGAATATCCTTGCTGATCTCTATGTCTCTGATCCTCAGTGGTGTATCACAAGTCTTAGATATTTTAATCCTGTTGGCGCTCATAAATCAGGGTTAATTGGTGAAGATCCCCGAGGGCTTCCGAATAATTTACTACCCTATATAAGTCAAACAGCTGTAGGGATACATGAAAAAATGTTTGTTTTTGGCAATGATTATGATACTCCTGACGGAACAGGGATTAGAGATTACATCCATGTGATGGATTTAGCTTCTGGCCACATTCGTGCATTGGAGAAATACATATCGAAACGGGGTGTCCACACAATTAACTTGGGTACTGGGATTGGATATTCTGTATTGGAAGTGATTCATGCTTTTGAAACGGTCAGTGCTAAAACCATACCTTATGACATTATTGACAGGAGACCTGGCGATGTTGGAGTCTGCTATGCAGACCCCTCGAAAGCTAACTCAGAACTTGATTGGGTGGCAAATCGAGGTTTAATCGAGATGTGCAAAGACACATGGCGTTGGCAATCACAAAAATTGCTATTGTAAAGAGAACTAGCAATAGACCCCGGTAGTTGGACAGTAACTGAACGAGCGTCCTTCGACCTTAAATGCAGGTAAACACTTTAATAATTTTCAAATTTGGCATAGAAAAAATTAATTGCTGTTAAATAGGTGGATATAAATGACTACGATTAACAAAGAATTCGACGATGAAGGATATTATCACGGGACTTTACTCTCGACTGAACAAGCTAATGACTGGCGTAAAAGAATTATAGAATTTTACTTTAGGAAATATGAAAACCTGGAGACCAGTAAGAGGCAAGCTCTAAATCCAGTAGAAAGCCTTCATGAGCTAGATATATTAAAATTAATAACTCAAAACTCGGTAGTAGCCGCCTTAGATCAGATATTAGGTGATGATTGGTTGTTAATCCCTGATTTTAATATTCACATAAATTCTCTTTATTTGAACGGATGGCATGTTGATGCTGGAAGTGAGTTGATGTTGATGCGAGAGAACTTTTCTCCATGGCGATACGATGACCCCCTGAAAAAAATAATAGACCCGAGTTTCAGACAAATAAAATGCGGAATCTACCTTCAGGATAATGAACCTGGCAAAACTGGCGGCGGAATTGACTATCTAAGAAAAAGCCATCACATATATAACTTAACGGGAATTAGAAAATTAGACTACCAGCTTGCAAGAATAATCTCGTTTATTTATACTAAATTTGGATCGCATATAGCTGCACCTACAAAGGCTGGCGACTTTTTAATTTTTGATTCATTACTGAAGCACAAGGGGAGCCATCCGTCAGCAGAATTTTTTGAGGATATTTCAGACTTAGAAAGAGATCTGAGCGTGTTGGATTGTCAAAATTGGCCATTAAATGATACAAAAATAGTGATTTATTTTTCTGCATGCACTAAAGAAAAAGGTGCTGAATACCTTAAGAACTGTCATTATCGAATTAATAAGTATGGAAAAGAGAATCCAAAAGCTCAATTTTGGCGCGAGATAACCGAAATTTCGTACCCAAAGTCGTACACTAGAGAGCAAATCTTGCTTCTACAAAACGCTGGAGTTGTACCACTTTGATGTCAAATAAGTCATTTGAGTTTTCTAGCGAATAGCTGAAAGTCAGAAGCTTGGCTCATAATAAGCTGATGGGCGCTTGAGACGACATACGCAATTAGCAAGAGTAAGACAATGGGCCACGCCATGCATTGATGGAAGAATCAACCTAATTGAGCAATATGCCAGTAAGTTTTTAGAGTTTGCCTAAAGTGCTAATGCCATCGCACTAGATATTGTAATCGGGTTATTTGGGGGACTAAGTGATTTGTATGAGCGGCATTAAATAGGGAGGCTGGGGTATTCAATAAATCAGAGATCCAGTTGTAGAAAATATAAAGACTGTGATGGAATACATATGAAGATGAACCAAAAATCAACCAGAGCAAAAATGCAATCAATGAATGCTTTTGTTTTCACACAATCATTCTATCTATAGTCTTCTAGCACTTAACTGAGTTTTTAGGGAGGCTTTTGGAGCTTGGGTGTATCGTGATGGTGTTAGACATTATGTATGGCTATGATTCAGAGCATATGTTTGACCGAGATGAGTACCGACATGGAGTTAAAATTAAGCGTATCTGGCAGAGCATATTAGGCAAAAAGTATTTTATTCTTGGAGCTTTCGATATCTGGGCTACTTCGTATAAACTCTTTTACTGCTGCTATTAACTTATATTGGCGACTATCCGGTTACACCCTCCCATTGGGTGTAATAAATCATTGAGTTCTGGTGTTTTTTTGAATAATTTTTTTATTAAGGAATCTGTGTTCTAGGAGATAAACATTATGTCGGTGTCAGTGAGTCCAATTACTGAAAAAAAATATTCGATTCCAGCTAGCCCAGACGATCGAGACGTAATCGAGAACTTTTTGGCTAAAAATTCTGGAAAGAAAGTTATTGTAGTTCAAGGGCTAGGTTTTGTAGGTGCAGTAATGGCTTTGGTGTGCGCCAATGCTCTTACTGAAGAATATGCCGTAATAGGTGTAGACCTAGCCAATGAAAATAACTACTGGAAAATAAAATCTATCAATGATGGCATTTTCCCGTTAATTGCTGATGACCCCAAAATAGCTAAGTTCTTTGACAACGCCAAAGTTAAGGGAAACTTTTTGGCTACCTACGATCCAGTAGCTTACAAATATGCAGATGTAGTTATTGTAGATATTAACTTGGACGTACAAAAACAGTCACATGAAAATGGTGGGTTAAAGGACTTTGATGTTAATTTAAATGGTTTTAAAGCCGCAATTCAATCTATCGGCAGCAATTGCAGAGACGATGTCCTTGTTTTGGTTGAGACGACTGTTCCTCCAGGGACTTGTTATCAAGTCGTCAAGCCAATAATTGAAGAAGAGCTTGTTAAACGAGAGCTTAGCCTAAAAAGATACCGGCTTGGGCATTCGTATGAGAGGGTTATGCCGGGTCCCCAGTATATTGATTCGATCCGTGAATTCCCCCGCGTGTATGCAGGTACGAACGAAACTAGTGCGGACGCAGTCGAAGAGTTCCTAAAAACAATTATAGATATATCTAAGTGTGATATTACTAGGCTTGAGCATACCAATGCTACCGAGATGGCCAAGGTCCTTGAGAATTCTTATCGTGCCATGAATATCGCATTTGCAGTGGAGTGGTCAAGATTTGCTGAGGAGGCAGGCGTTGATTTATATGCAATAGTCAACGCTATTAGGGCTAGGCCAACTCATGCCAATTTGATGTATCCTGGTATTGGTGTTGGTGGATATTGCTTAACGAAGGATCCTTTGCTTGCAAGTTGGGCACGTAAATCTCACTTTGGCTCTACATCAGATCTTGAAATGAGCATTTACGGTGTATCTGTTAATGACCAAATGCCGAAGTTTGCTTTTGACCGCCTTGTTCATGTGTTCGGTGATATCAGTGATAAAAAGATTGCTTTTCTGGGTGTATCATATAGGGGGGATGTCGGTGATACTCGTTTTACTCCAGTAGAGCCTTTAGTGAAAATAGTTCGAGAGGCTGGAGCTGAAATAGTATTACATGATCCGTTTGTATCATATTGGGAAGAGCAGAAGTGTAATGTTGAGACCGATTTAAATGCCGTGCTTGACTCAACTATCGATCTAATAGTTTTCTCTGCGGGTCATAGTCAATACAAGCTAGTGTCAACTATTAACAAATTGATGGCATTAAAACCGGCATTAATTTATGACACTATTGGCTTGTTTGATAAAGAGCACCTATTGATTTTACAAAGCAAACACAAAGTATCTGTCCTAGGGCGCGGTGACCTAATGTAATTATTTTGAGGTAGAGTATGAAGGAAGTGTTGGTATTAGGCGGTGGCGGATTTATTGGTAGAAATATTGTGGAGTTTCTCGTGAATAGGGGAGATTGCAATGTTACTGCAGCCGATATTAAAGAAGGTTCTAATTGGCGCGAAATCTCTAATGATGAGAGTAGACGTGATCGTTTCAAGGCTGTACTAGCAGATTTCACTGACATTTCTGCTTTTGATAACCTAAATCAAAGTTTTGATGAGGTTTATATGTTGGCCGCTGTTGTTGGCGTCAACCGTACGTTAAAGTTTCCTCAAGATGTCATTAGAATAAATACGCTTTTAACGATGAATACTCTGGATTGGATATCACGCCATCCAATTAAGCGACTATTGTTTTCTTCATCCAGTGAAAATTATGCGGGCACGTCTGATTTATTCAATACAGAAATTCCCACTGCGGAAGATGTGCCTTTATGCATTGGCGATATAAAACATCCCCGATGGACCTATGCGATGACAAAAATGCATGGTGAATCCGCTTTCATTCATTCAGCTGAGGCATATAATTACGAATGTACCATTGTCCGGTATCAGAATATCATTGGCCCTGAAATGGGCTTTGGTCATGCAATTCCGCACATTGTTGAGCGCTTCGTCAAGGGTGAAAAGTCTCCATTTAAAATCTATGGTCATGATCAAACACGAGCATTTTGTTATATAGATGACGCCGTTATGGGCACAGTGGGTGCTATGGAGAGTGACAAGGCGGCAGGTGAGATTTATCATATTGGCAAGCGAGACGAAATCAACATGGAAACTCTGACTACCTATATAGGTGAGCTAATGGACTATACAGGGGAGTATGAGGCTGCAATGACTTACCCAGGTTCGGTTGCAAGACGTTGTCCCAATATCGACAAATCAAAGTCACACTTTGGTTATTCACCCAGTATTGATTGGAAGAAAGCCGTTAGTTTGACTACCGATTGGTACCGTGAGTTTTTTGCCTCCGGCCAATCTCCCCAGTCCGGTGGTTTTGAAACTCCAGAAGCTGTGTTGGCTAAGGTGAAAAAGTAGTGAAAAGATTTTTAGATGTTGTGCTTAGTTTTTTGGCGTTAGTGGCTCTGGCACCGTTCCTACTCCCAGTAGTCGTTATTTTGAGGTTTACAGGAGAGGGTGAGGTTTTTTATATTCAGGAGCGAGCTGGTCGTGGGGGTAATTCGTTCGGCTTATATAAATTTGCGACAATGTTAAAAAATAGCCCAAACATTGGTGCGGGTGAAATAACAGTTCGAGGGGATTCTAGAG
>Ga0209532_1002056_pt1 | contig 14674 bp, 16 predicted proteins | sample COG_02_FD_184746 | JGI IMG/M metagenome (GOLD analysis project Ga0209532, IMG submission 184746) | Pelagic Microbial community sample from North Sea - COGITO 998_met_02 (SPAdes) (version 2) | ecosystem: Environmental > Aquatic > Marine > Neritic zone/Coastal water | place: Helgoland, sampling... | reverse complement strand
GTGTAGTAGTTTCATTGCGATATAGTTTTGTTTAGGGTTAATTCGCTTCATTATGTTTCACTACAATTTGAAGTAATACCCAGAGAGCATATGTATCGCGTTCGCAGTATTTGGACAATCCATCCCAAAGTGTATTTATAGATTTTTTTTCTAATTTTCCTTCCAAAAATGTTTTATATAAACGCATTGCATCACTGCCATTACCAATTTCTAAGTCTTCATAATCAAGATCTGTGAATGCGGGTAAAACATTTTTCAAAGAAGCGGAGCCTTTCTGATCAGGATGATAAATCCAGCGTTTACTGAATGGTAGCATGAGATCTATTATTCTTGCATTGATAGCTCTTAATTCATCTCCATATTGTGTATATTTTTTAGCTAATTCATTATTTCGTGCTACTTCAAATGACTTATTATAAACTAAAATTGATCCATTTTTTCCACAGCTTTTAACTAATTGCTCTACTAATACAGATCGTGGATCTGATCTTTCTTTATGAATATACTCATAATGAATTAGTTGATCCCCTGGATTTTTTTGAACATGTAATGAGAACTGAAAAGGTATCTGTTGAAATGGATTTGTTTCTTGGAAGATCGGTATGGCGGAAGCTATTGTTTCATAATCAAAAAAATAAAGAGGATATTGCAAGCTTTGCAAAAAATTAGATATTTGTTCTTTATCAATATTTATATTTTTATTTAAATAGCATTTTAAATCAATATTTTTTAATCCATTTGGGTATAATTTAGGAGGTAAATTCTCTAATAAGAAACCATATTCTCTATCGATGATTTCAGCCTTTTTCTTTTGAAAGACATTATAGATTGAATAATCTGGAACATGTTTCCAGCAATAAGATTTAAAATCACATTCAAAAGGATTATGACATTTTTCACCAATCTGTTCGGTAAGTTCTTTTGACTCACTTAATGAATTACATAATTTATTTGTAGTTTTATTTACTTTATCTTGCTTATTTTTAACGTCTTCTGAAATATCTACCAGACGTAAAATATTTTCTGGGTCAATGTCTCCATTGCGTTCATAGCTGCTATCAATCAGCATCATATAGGAATATCGTATTTTGTATCCAGAATTATTAAAAACATAATATTGAAATGCTAGGTCATCTTTGTGATATTCTTTTACTTGTGTTGAACTTTTTACTTCAATTAGATCCCATAGATCAGTATTCTCAACACGCTTTAGAATATCAATTTTTGAATAGGCGCCTGTTATTGGGTGCATAGCAGTTGCTTCAAAAATAATATTTTTTCCATCTTCAATATACTTATTTGTAGCTTTTATTGCGCCATTAATATCCCAATATTCATTTGTTACTTCCACACCAGCCGGATAATTATCCATTGCTAATTTTCCAATTAAATTTCCCGTATCTAATATATCTTTTTTAGCTGACGAAGGTTCTAATTGTAGATCTTTACGATTGTGGTAAAGCCAAAGTGCTTTGTTACATTGAAGCCCGCGTACATATTGAGATTTTGATATTGTAGGTTTCATTATGATGCTCGTTAATTTCTTTAAAGTATGCCTAAAGCATATTTACTTTAACTTATGATTTCTTTTGTTTTTTTAGCAACTTTTTTAATAATTTTATCAATATCATTTATTCCTATATGATTATTATAAATAAAAATAAGGCTTTGTAACTACTTTGAAACATCTCCAAATATGGTTTTGCCTGCAAAGTAATCGAATATAAAATCTTTGAAACCTTCTTCAGAAACAATTTTTTTCATGTTTGCATCTGGAAAGTTTTTCCAATTGTATAATGGAGTTTGAAAAGGAGTTGTGTCGTTTGTTTCACGTCGTCTTTCAAATTCCTCAAGATAATTTGGAGAAAAACCAATTTTATTGAGTGTTCCGTCTTTTTTAATTTTTGGTTCAATCACTCTTGGTTTTGAAAATCTTCTAAACCATTTCTGGATTTTAGTTCCTGTCCTTATATCCTTTGCAGATGAGTTTTCAGTATTATCACTGTTCTTTATTTGCCAAGGTTCCCAGTACATTCCATCCTTTTTTAAAAAGTCGACTGCCTTTATACATTCACCGGTAAAGACCCAGCCGTAATCTTCGCCAACATTTATTATGTATCTTTCAAGAAGGTTCCCAATCATCATTTCAGTTTGTTTCTGTCGATTATATTGCTTTTGGTAACAATTTCGTTTTTCTTTTGGATAACCATATAAATGCTCTAGTATCTCTGAAACTAAATAATCAGGTTTAGTAGTTTGGATATTTGGTGAAATTACTTTTGAGTAAGCATTCTCAATATTAGCAATCTGCTCTTTTCTGGTTTTTGCTCCATCAGCAGCGACTGTTGGATATTTTTTAAGATAATCAGTTGTTATCTTTATTGATAAATTCTTTAATTTAATCATTTTATAAAACTCCATAAATAATTGATTTTAAGTGGGTAATTACCACTCAATCACGCAAATATTTCAACTAAGGATGTTTGATTCCCTGATATTGATAATATCGAAATGATACACTAGCCTGATCACAAGTAAATGTTAGAACAGCCAGGTGTAAACGGAATGAAGAAATTATTAGCAATGGTGATATCACTTACACTCATTAATAGTTATGTAAGTGCAGAGGGTTTTAACTACGATTACATAGTAGTAAACGCAGGGACAACTAGTTCAACTGCAATAGATAGAAAATTAGGCATTGGTTTATCTAAATCAATTCACTCCAACGTAGCTTTGAGAGCTAATGTCAATCATAGGCAAGGTAAATGGATTGCAAATGGAAGTATTAGAGAACAAACTGGAATAAGTTTAGACTTAGAAGGCATTTACCATAGATACATAGGCGCAAATACAGATGTCTTGTTTACTCTTGGGTATTCGTATGAGGATACGAAAACAACAAATATTTCATCATCAAAACTTGAATATCATGCTGCGAGTCTTGGAATAAGGCAATCATTAACTGATACCATTGAGGCTGAAATTCAATATGCGTTAATGAACACTGAGTCTAACCCAAGTATTCGACAGGTATACACAAACTTAATGTTCAAAATATCACCTAGTATATCTATTGGTGCTAAATATATGAGAAATATAACTGGTGCAGATTTTAATCAGACTGGGATAATTATCAAACGTAAATTTTAATAAGATTAGGAATAACTTATGATAAAAAAGTTAACAACAATTTCTGCGCTAATACTGATAGGAACTCAGCTATCTGCTGATGGCTTTAACGATAATTACTTACAAGTGGGATACACATCTAGTAACTATAAATTTGTTGATGAGATTATGGATATTAAAGGCTCTGTTGAAATAGGAAACGGCTTTTCTATCATTGGACGTTATACACGTGAAACTGGTGATTGGTATGACCCAGGTGAGTATGAAACATCAACATATACTGGAATTAAAGTAGGCATAGGTAAAGCTTTTGATTTGAACGATAATACTGACATTACCACATCAATTTCTTATCTTGATTATGATTTAAAACAAACGCAAAAGTATAATTCATCATCAACAACAACAAATACATCATCTAAAACTGATGGTTACATTGCAAGTGTAGGTATCAGAAATATGAGTGTGAATGATTTTGAAACAAGTTTGCAAATCAACTCTTGGCATGGTGGCAAGTTAAAATCAAAATCTAATGAAATTGAGATTAGTGTTATGAAACACCTTAACGACAGGCTAGGCATTGGAGTGAGAGCTTTGCACCATGATGCTGCTCCAGCTGTAAGCTATAATAGTGATTGGACTGAGTACGGTCTGTTTGTAAGAACGAGCTTTTAGCATGGAGAAACAACTTTCCATTACAACACTTAATTTTTAATGCATGGAAACCCTTGGCCTAATACTGTTAGTCTTTCTCTTCTTTTGGTTAGTGGGTGGAAAGAAAAAACCCTATAAGAAACGGCGTAAACAGTACAAGCAACGTAAGACATACAGCAGTAACCGTAAAAAGCTAAAGCCAAAGATAAACCCCACCTCTTTTGAACCATTCAGTGGTTATGCCCACGTTATAGATGACGATAATTTAGATTTGATAGATCGTGGAGTGAGTTAATATGAAAAAGTTAATACAAATAATTGCCATTATCATTATATTCATTATAGCTATTTTATATTTATTAGACGGCCTCGAATATACTGAAGCTGAAAAAGAATGGTGTAAGGAACATCGACCTTTGTTGCCTATTGAGATTTGTGCAAAAGAGTTTGGGTATTAAAAATGTCTAAGTCATTTGTAAGTTGAGAACCTAGTTTATCTGATTGTTGGCGAGCAATTTTTCTGTTTGGTAGAAATATTACTTCTTAAAAATCTGCTCTTTTTAAAACTTTATTAGAACTTGGTTCAAACCAAATATAGCTACTATTAACGCTATAATTATTTTCAGCCACCAGTTGGTTCTTCTTTATCCAAATGATTAAGCCATCCATAGATTATTCGCACGTATACTATACTATGCTCTGCGCGTTTGTAACTGCTAGGTTTTTTACACTATCTTTTCAAAGAGCGTAAGTTACCGCTATTTTAAGAATGAAACAGTAGCGACCAGCTTAATAAAAGTGATAAACTGGCTCAGCATCACGTTTATTACGTACGCTTAATGCTCGCTGCAGTTTTCCGTTCAGCCAAACGCCGTCATACTTTTGCCCGTTTGGAAGTTGGACTTTCATAAAACCCTGAGGTTTTAGGTTTTTTAAAGTTCCATACCACTGGATACCCTCACTATCGGTAGTGGTAGCATGATCCACATTCATGTCATCAACCCAGCGACCCTCAATCAGATTCCCCGAAGAGCTAAGGAACTGGCCATCGCCATGCCTTGTAAAGTTCGTGACATCTCCGGCATAAGCAGAGCCATCCGAATATGCTAAGTTCCCACTTGCGCGCCCATATCGATCGGGAAACGTTCCCGAATACTTCCACTCATTACTCGTTATTTGAACCTTGCCGCTAAGCACACCACGGGTCCAGTAGCCTTTGAAAGTTCTTTGGGATGACTTTTCATGGAATACACCAAAACCATTGCGAATACCATTTTTTACAAACCCTTGATACCAGTCGCCATTCTTATAAAATATTTTTGCTGATCCTGTTTGGCGACCATTTTTCCATTCTCCAGAGTACATAAAGCCAGATGCAGAACTTATTTCACCATAACCGTGTTTGCTCCCGAATTTGAAATTTCCTTGGTAAGTACTTTTATCATTATGCTTTAAAACACCATAGCCGTGAAACAAGCCTTTGCTCCAAGAGCCTTTATAGCTTAATAATTCTGAGCACTCTACGGAATAGAAGCGCCCAAAGAGATATCTAATCATATTTTTCATATTACCACCTGATATTGACCATCCGTACATTGCAGATGATTCATGCTGTTCTAATTATTGGGCTTAAAACTTTTGAGTCAACAATCCTAGATTTTGTAAGCATAGTTTTGCCTGGGAACTTGCACTTTACTATTAGTTATATAATTTCATTAAGATATAATTTTTGTTAAGATTTGAATTATGATAAAAAAACCTGATATTTCAGTTCTGTCCGAAAAATACGACGACCTTCAGCATAAAAAGTATCCTGATGGGTCATCTTATTATGGGCAGTTCAAAGAGGGCTTGAGGCATGGTTTTGGCACATATACTCATAAAGGCGGTGACGAATACAAAGGTGCTTGGTTAGAAGGCAAATATAATGGGCATGGTATTTACACATATGCAAATGGCGATATTTACGTAGGTGAATGGAAAAATGACTCGCGTAGCGGCCAAGGAACTTTGACTGCAATATCAGGCGAAATTTACGTAGGTGAATGGAAAGATAACATACAACACGGGTACGGAACTGTAACATATGCAAATGGTGATATTTATGTTGGTGATTGGGTAGAAGACAAACGTCATGGAACCGGAACATACACATTTGTAAAAGGTGACATTTACATAGGTGAATGGAAAGAGGATCTAAACAACGGCCAAGGTACTCGTGAATATGCAAATGGAGAAAAATATAAAGGTGCTTGGTTAGATGGCAAATTCAATGGACATGGTACTTATACATACGCACAGGGCGATATCTACGATGGTGAATGGCAAGATGGCCATCGTGATGGCATTGGGACTTTAACTTTTGGAAAGGGCCAAATTTATGTAGGTGAATGGAAGGGTGGTATCCGTAATGGCAAGGGCAAACACACATACGCAAACGGTGCTGTTTATAAGGGCGAGATGAAAGATGATGAATACCATGGCAGCGGTACTTTCACTTTTCTAAATGGGGAAAACTACGCAGGTGAATGGTTAAACAGCAAATTCCACGGACATGGTATTTACACATATGCGGATGGTATTGTCTATGAGGGCGAATGGAAAAATGGCCAACGAAATGGCATTGGGACTTTCACAAATACGGATGGCAAAATTTATGAATATGTTTTCAAAAACGGCGAACTAATCAATCCTTAAAATCAACTAGTATTGAAAAATCCAATTAACTAGTTTTGCAACCATAAACGTCAGCAGAACTAAGACTATACCTGAAATTACAAAAATAATTGCAGCTCCAGTATTTTCAGCCTGTGTCGGAGCCATAATGCCTGCAAAAAAAGAACAACTTAAACCTACAATGTACACAACAGCCACAATAAGTCTTCTGACAGATTCAAAAATCATAATATAATATCTCCATTAATTCCAACTAATGTTTAATTCATCCCACTGTGACTGCGCTCCAAATCGTAGTGGTAAAATAGTAGTGCCAACCCCTGATGTCACAAACACTGTTCTTTGATTATCTTCATAAAATCCACATTGAGCGTCAGATGGTGCATCAGATGGCACCCATAAGGGGCCAAAGTATGGTAGGCTTATTTGACCGCAATGAGTGTGACCAGCAACCACAAGTCCTTTGACACGCGTATCAAAAGCACCAGCTGGATCATGTGTAATTGTGAACTTGGGAATATTCTCACACTCCTCAGGATAATCTACATAATTGTATCTATTTGTGTATTTATCACCAAGTCCACGAATGCATACATCACCTTTTACTGTTTGAAACATGGAAGTTTCATTCTCCATTATATCAACATCTAATCTATTAAATTCTCTGATCCATTCTTCCGCGTCCGACCAACTTTCATAGTTGCCCAATACGACAGCTCTTGGCAAAGGATCAACTAACTTCATTATAGTAATTATATTCTTCCGGTGAGACGACATATCATCCATGGCCTTTGGGTCAGACGTATAATCGCCAACAAAGACTACCAAATCAGGTTGTGTAGATTTTATTTCTAATACAAGTTTTTCAAACCCGTCTAAATGCTTTGATCCTTCAGGAAGATGCACATCACCAATGACTGCAACTGAAAGAGAACTTGAGCTAACTGAAGCGTCAGATAAAGAAATAGTGACTGTGTTACGTTCAGTCTTTAAATTCTGAGATATCGAAACGTATAAATAAGTTCCTAATATCGTTAAAATAAAAAACCAGAAAAGTATCTTCTTCATTTATGTTCTCTTAAATATTTAATCACAATTCCAGTTAACATTTTTACAAACCAATTAAGACAGGTCAAATACATATGGTGATGCGAGCGTGGCGGAATGGTAGACGCGCCAGACTTAAAATCTGTTGTCCGTATGGGCGTGGGGGTTCAAGTCCCCCCGCTCGCACCACATATAATTATGCTTAAAGCAGTCAAAGTTTTCGATAAACGATGTTATCTACACAGACTTTAGAATTAGCGCTCAATACTATCATTCTATCAACCTCATTAATCATGTCATCAGTATTGATGATCACTGGTAAGTTATTAATAGTCTTCACGAGGATTTAAAATTCATCAAGTGAATTATTGTTTATTTAGATATTTACTATTATGTTTATAGATCAAAATATATGAATGGAGATCAAGTGAAGCAATTATTAGTATATATTCTAAGAAAATATTTCCATAATGAAAAAACTGAGGAAGAAAAAGATTTGAGGTTAGGATATAATCTTTTGATTGAATACGATACTAATATTAAAAAGGGTATTAAAAATAAGAAATATAGCAAAAAGGAAACAGATTTAATAATTCTTGCAATTGGTGACAGATTTAAACCCATTGAGGATTATAGAACTAGATTTGATTTAACAATGTAAACCTAACTCTTTTGAACTTTAATATATGATAGAAAAACGATTAAATATTCATAATTTTTTTTATAATAATTTATGATGCATATATATAAAAATTTTAGAGCAAATTATTTTTCTTGAGATTAAAAATATGATCAAATTTACTACCAAAATTTTCATTTCCAAGTTCCTTAAAAGCATCAAATATTAATTCCATCGTATTTTCTTTTCCTGACAATAAGTCCCAAAACTCGTTACCTACTAAAGCTTCTCTTGAAAATATTAGTGGACTTACTTTACTGCCTTCCTTCTGCCAATAATCTCTATTGTGTGGATTAAAAGGAAATGTGAGCATGCATTTTGTGTTAAAATCTCCACCCACATCTAACGCTCTATAAGTATACCATTTTAAAAGGTTTTTATTAAATTTAGGGCCACCCCCAGAATTTAATTGGACAGTTTTGATATCAATCAGAAATTCTTCGTCATTTTTTTGCAACCAAATGTCGACCCCTTCACCTTTTTGCATTTTTCGCCTACTATAGGATTTAATATTATTAGAGTTTATGAATTCAATAATACCCTCTTTAAATGTTGAATGTTTTAATGTTGGATCATCCAATTTCTTATTCTCAAAGTCAGATATCTCATGCTCTAACGCATTGGGTATTATGGGTACTGATAAGTTAAATTTTTTCTCATCCAAAACATTGAAACCATTATTTTTAGCAAACATTTTTGCTAAAGGCTCCCATACTTGCGTCCCTAGAGATGTTTCAAGGCCACCTATTAAAGATCTGATTTGACGTTCTCTTGGAAAAATCAAATCTAAAGGGTGAGATACTTTGACTTCTTTGTTTTGGAAAAAAGACATTATTGACTTTGAAACCGTAAGTTTTATGATTTCTTTATAATCGTTACGATCCATCACTGTATCCTTCCGGTATCATGGCCTCAAATATATTTATTTATATTTAATTATACCTTGTAAACACGAAAGTATCTAAATGATATTATTTTGATGAGTGGAAATTATTTTTACATTCGGGAGGGTTAAATGAAAAGCCTTAATGACAATGAAGTTAAAGAATATCTAATCAGCAAAGATCCAGTCCTTCGAAATATTTTAGATAACTTTTCTACAATCCAACCTACAGAAATCTTACCTGATTTTATTATACTAACTAGAACAATTATTGGGCAGCAATTATCTGGTTCAGCAGCAAAAACTATTTTTGCACGGTTGACTGACATAGTTTCAGAAAACTATCAGCCAAGTGATATATTAAGACTTTCCAACAAACAAACTACTTCGATTGGATTGTCAGCTGCAAAATCCAATTACATTAAACTTATTTCAGAATATATAATAAAGGAGCCTGTTTTTTTCCAAAACTTAAAATTAGAGAACTCTGAAAAGCAAATAGAGATATTAATGAATTTTAAAGGTGTGGGCATTTGGACTGCATCAATATTTGTGATGCATAATAATAGATATTCAAACATCTTTCCTCATGGAGATGCTACGCTCAATAAGGTTATAAAGCTCTCTTACAAGCTTGATGATGATAATTTTGAACTCAAACTAAATGATATAATCTCAAAGTGGGATCCATATAAAAGTTTTGTTTGTAGGGCTTTATGGAATTGGAACGATAACTACTTAATCAAAGCTTAAAGCTTAACTGACTACTACTTTGAACATCAGGTAATACAGTTTTCATATCAGAATTTTCAATATCATTTAATAATTTTATTAAAGACAATCCTATTGAATATGCAAAGTTCACAGGAACTGCATTTCCAATTTGTTTATACTGAGAAGTCTTTGACCCAGCGAATTCCCAGCTGTCTGGAAATGTTTGTATTCTAGCATATTCTCTTACACTAAGAGGCCTTGTTTCTTCTGGGTGGCATCTTTCTGTTTGTTTTTGTGCAGGCGCACATGTCAAAGTTAGACTTGGTTGGCTCCATGAAAGGCGCCTTGCTACACCTGTTTTGCCACCACCTAAGTGATAGCTTCCTTTCATGTACTCTCTTTGAAGTTCATCGGGTAAGTCCTTCCAATATCCACCCTGTGGGATAAGTGACATAATTTCTTTTTTTCTATTTGGATAAACTTGACCATCAGAATTTGGACAATCTTGATTATATAATACCCCACTTTTCAAGGCGTCTGATAAAGTAAAAATTTTATTATTTTTTGGCGGTTTAGTATACCTCACATATGGTGAAAGGTCTTTTCTAACAGCCACTAAAATAAGGCGTTCTCTTTTTTGAGGTACTTTATAGAAGATTGCTTTCAGAACCTCCTCAGAAACAAGGTCATATCCTAACTCAGAAATTACAGATTTTATTGTTTGAAGTGTTCTACCATTATCATGTGTTAATAACCCTCTCACATTTTCTGCTACAAATATTTTGGGATTAACTTCTTTGACTGCCCTTGCAAACTCATAGAATAATGTTCCACGAGTATCATCAAAGCCAAATTTATTACCTGCATAAGAAAAAGCTTGGCATGGGAAACCACCAGAAATCATATCAACTTTATCTAGGTATTTTTTAAAGCTAACATTTGAAATATCATTATTTACAACATTCCAATTCGGTCTATTTAATTTTAAAGTTTTTGATGCGTCGTTATCAATCTCATTGGTAAGTAAACTTTTGAAGCCTGCATTTTCTAGCCCAAGCGCTAAACCACCACATCCAGCAAATAATTCTATAATCTTATATTCTTTTTTTGGTGTAATTGTAGAAAATTTATCCCATGAGTTATCAAACAAAAAATCTAATTCCTTGAAGTTTTGAATACTTTCTTTGTTAACATATTCGTGACCATTTTTGCCATCTATTGATGTCTGAATACGGCCTGATTTGGCCCACCCATTTACAACTCTTTTACTAGTTCCTAGGATATCAGCCAAAATTTCTTTGGATATTTTTTCGTTCATATTAAATTATATTTCGTTATCTATTCGTCTATTAAATTATATTAATTAACTAACTTAAGCAAATGCCAATCCCACAATATAAGCGGGAATAATTAATACTCCACCAATTATTATTGTATCGCCAAAACTTCAAAATTATTAAGTCTATAAAGATAAATAGACTAACGTATACCGCTCAAGGTACTTGTTTAAATTGAACAATTTCAATACCTTAATATAAAATTCATTTGATTTGAATCAAATTTCACTGTAATAAATTAATTGTCAGGTGGGTGTAAAAACTGACTGCACTTCGCGACGCCGCGCAGTTGGGCAAGTACACAGGCCAAACCCAATTAAATGTGTGCATAATCCTTTGAAAGGAAATGCATTATGTTTTTAGAAAATACTTTTTATATTAATCGCACCCAGCTTGCAAAAGAACTGGGAATATCAATTGCAACACTTCGCAACTGGGCAAAACTTAACAATTTCCCAAATCAACTTCCTAACTCTGGAAAAATTCCAATTTATAAAAGTAAGGAAATAATATCTTGGCTAGAGAAAGGAGGTGACCAATGAGCAATAAAAAATTACACCCAGACCTTCTTTTAGCACAAACATACTTGGATACTTTAGAGGCTGAGGGAGAGTTTACTTTTCAAACGTTTCCAGATGATAACCGATCTCGAGCTTCACACCTAACCAGAGTATTGCATGGTAAACTTAAGCACCACGCAAAACAGTTGTCTAAGTTAAATCAGCAAGGTGCAGGTATCTTTGTAACGGTAAATAAAACTGATCTACTAGGCCGCAGTAAAAATAATGTTACAGGGGTTCGCGCAGTTTTTGTTGATTTAGATGGCTCCCCACTAAAACCTATAATAACGCATACTTTCGAACCTCATATGATCATTGAAAGTTCAAAAGACAGATGGCATGCTTTTTGGCTCGTTGATAAGAATTTTTGCTTAACTGACTTTTCAGATTATCAAGAACGTTTAGCTAAAAAGTTTGATGGTGATCACCAAGTAAAGGATCTTCCCCGTGTAATGAGGCTTCCAGGTTTTTATCATAATAAACCAAATAAAGATGGAACTTCTAAAGAACCATTCATGACCAAAATTGAACAATTGGAAACTTTGAATCGTCGCAATACAAAAGAACTAGCTTCTGCATTCCCGTTAGTAATGCATGATTTAAAAGGTGCAAAAACTGGAATAAAAAACCAAAAGAACTTTTCGGACGAAGAATTAGAAAGAGCTTTATATTATCTGGATCCTTCCGATCGGTCTGTATGGATAAAAGTAGGCTTGGCGCTTAAGTCTGTTGGTGTAAAATTCTTTGATATTTATCTGCGTTGGTCACGTGGAAATTTAACCGGTAATAAACCACCTAACTTTGTATCTGAGGATGATGTAAGTTCTACTTGGGAAAGCTTTAAACCTGATACAATAGGTCTAGGATCTATATTCCTAATGGCGAATGAGTGTGGGTATAAAGCAAAGCATACCGAGGCAATGTTATCTCACGGCAGTACAGTTGAGTGTGCAAACCTTATGCGTAAGAAGCTATCAAAAGATGGCGTTGCTCCAATCTATTGTGAGAGTAGTTTTTATCTATTTGAAACATCCGTTTGGGTGCCAGTATCTGACAGTGCAATGCGCAAGTATGTTCATGAGCTAGAGGGTGTTAGATGTACTTCAGGAAAAGTGCTGAAATTATCAACAAGTCTTATAACTGGTATTTTGACAGAACTCTTAGCAATTTGTGACAAGCCAGATTTTTTTTCAAATTCCCCTGTTGGCGTTACTGTTAAAAATGGCTTTCTTACTTTAAATAATGGTGAACTATCAATTGCAGATCATGCCCCAAGTGATAGGCAGCGACATGTGATTGATGCACAATGGAATCCTATTATTTGTGGAGAGCCACCAGTTCACACACAAACTTTATTTGATGGACTCTTTGGTGCCGAGGATTACTCTTTACGCAATCTAATCTTGGAAGTCATTGGAACAATTTTACTCGGAACTGGTACTAATCTTAAATCACCAAAATCTATAGTTTTGTTTGGCCCAACTGCATCTAATGGCAAATCAACACTGCTAAAATTAATTAGACGATTGCTTCCTAAGAGTGCGGTTTGCAGTATTTCACCTGCAGATTTTGAAAAAGAACAAAGTCTAGCCGTTTTAATTGGTAAAAAAGCCAACCTCTCTGATGAGCTTTCGTCGAGTAAATCAATTGCTTCTGATAAAATGAAAGCAGTTGTCACGGGTGATGAAATAATAGCGAAAATATTATACAAGAATCCAATTAATTTTAGCCCAAAGGCTGTTCATATTTTTGCAACTAATATGCTCCCTATTTTTGCAGGGGGGGTGGATTTAGGCATTGAGAGAAGGATGTTAGTAGTTCCGTTCGACAATACTATCCAAGAGAAAGATCGTATAACAAACATAGTGGATTTAATAATCAAAAACGAAGGGGACTATTTGCTAAGTGAAGCTGCCAAGGCTGGTGCTCAGGCACTCAAAAAGGGATCATATACTATTCCTGCGCGATGCATAGCGGCCACCGAACAGTGGTTGAAAGAGGCAGACCCGGTAAGAGAATGGTATCTAGATGGCGGACTGAATCACCACGTAGACAAAAAAGCAGTGAGTATCCAGGATCTTTATAAAAACTTCATAGAGGACATCAAAGATAATGAAGATAGTAAATATATGCCGGGAAAACGCCGATTTATCCAACAGATTAGAGCATTATTATCTAGAGACCCCGAATGGAATGTCGTTCGATTATCGGAAGGTGTTTGTGTCTGTCGCGCACTTTTAGTGTAGAAAGTGTAGTAAAAATCGCATCTCTTTTCATTCTTAGATAAGGTAGAGGGGTGAGGGGTGCGATTTACACTTTTTACCTACATTACCTACATTAGAAATTTGTCGCGCCAATCTTTGGCCAGATGACCACGATCAACGAACCAAGCCTCTATCTCTTTAAGCTCTGCTCGCACTTTGCGTCCTACTTCTGCCCTACGTTTAGCTTCGATGCGTTTAGCTTTAGTAAACTTCCCATGCGTGGTTCTAGCCTTTGAGAGTCTTGCTAGGCCGTCTTTGGTTTTTGGACCTGTTGATGCGCCACCGTGCAGTCTACAGCGGCCTACAGGTTGCTTTGCAGGACACTGGCATGGTGTACCCCTTCGGGTCTTTGCTCCACACCTTTCACCTGGCCATTCAGCCCCAAATTGCCATGGGATACCTTTTTGAAGATTACTGTTTGTCACCTTTAATACCCCACCACTTATAGGGTTTTATTGTATCACATTTTGGTTGATTGAGCCAGGATCGAGTGGCATGGAAGTAATTATAATCCTCAGCTTATGCCTCTTGCAGCCTTAGGTAATTTATCAAAAGCACATTGTTTAGACATATAGTTGTAAGCTTCTTTAAAGCCTTTAAGTGATACAGAGGGCGTTGGTTGTATTTCTTTATTATCAATACTCAAAAGAACATATGGTATTCTTTCATCCAACATATTGAAAATTAAATCACGGTCATCCTTTGGTTTAGAGAAAGCTGTGTCATTA
>Ga0209532_1002052_pt1 | contig 14694 bp, 10 predicted proteins | sample COG_02_FD_184746 | JGI IMG/M metagenome (GOLD analysis project Ga0209532, IMG submission 184746) | Pelagic Microbial community sample from North Sea - COGITO 998_met_02 (SPAdes) (version 2) | ecosystem: Environmental > Aquatic > Marine > Neritic zone/Coastal water | place: Helgoland, sampling... | reverse complement strand
AGGTTCTGGGCGTGGCCTGATTTCGATCTGTGCCGCTGGTGGCCAGGGGGTTACAGCTATTGTTGAACGCTAGGCGTCGACAGCAACAATAAGATTAGGGCCTATTCGGGCCCTTACACAAACTTTGTTCAAGGCAAAAAAAAACGGGCAGATGCAAAACATCTACCCGTTTTAACTTTAGCCCTACATCGCACTATTCTTATTATTGTTAGTAATGCCCCTCTGAGTCCATGGTTTTCCCGGAAGCCTCTTAGTGGGCTTTCTCAAGTCAAAACCATTCCTGCATGTGTTCAAGATAACGCCTTGAGAAAGTTGAAACTTTGGCAAAGGTGCCAGCCACTTGCTAATTGATGCCAAGGTTATAACTTTGCCATCTGCTTAACTTTGGTTGCCGATGTCTCCCGGTTTAAGAACCTATGTTACTGTTTTTATGGATTAAATCAGCAAATTGTTCCAATAGCGCCTGAGGCAATGTATGTCCCATACCCTCAAATCTGACTAACTCTGCATGGGCGATATGTTTAGCCGTGTCTATACCACCACTGACTGGTACCAGCACATCCTGATTACCGTGAATAATCAATGTGGGCGCCTTGATTGCGTTCAGCAACGCCACACGACTAGGTGAGGTTCTAATGGCGCTGATTTGACGCATATAACCGGCGGGATTGCTCGAGCGCTTGTGTTCGGCAATCACCTGGGCTCTGATATCTTCATCGCTCATAGGATAAGCTGGACTGCCAAGCATCTGCCAAATTTCAACCGCTATATCTAGGGGCGTCTTACCCTTATATGCCGGCTGGAGCATTTTCAAACTAACCTTTAAAGACGCCTCCCCTTTGCCGCGTTCTCCACTGGTGGACATAATCGAGGTAAGTGACAGCACCCGATCGGGATAGCGACCAGCAACTATTTGACTGATCATGCCGCCCATAGACATGCCCACTAAATGCGCGGCAGGAATATTCAAGGCATCCAACAGACCCAAGGTATCGGCAGCCATATCATCGAGGTTGTAGGGAGCAGCAACTGGCACAGCAAAATAGGATTTAAGCAGCAGGCGAAAATAACTCGGTGCTCTAACACCGTCAAATTTAGCGCTGAGGCCGACATCACGGTTATCGAAGCGGATAACCCGAAATCCTCGATCGACCAAATGTTGGCACAATTCTAAAGGCCAGCGCACCAGCTGGTTATACAGCCCAGCCACTAAAACAATCGCCGGATCCTCCGGATTACCAAAGGATTCGTAAGCAATCTTCAGTCCATTGCTCTGTGCGTACTGCGTATTTCCTGCTTCAATCATAGTCTACTCACTGACGATTCTGCCCTAGTCACGCAACTCGCGACGGAGAATTTTGCCCACTGGTGACTTAGGTAACTCGGCCATAAAGACCACATACTTGGGCACTTTATACGCGGTTAACTGCTCACGGCAGAAGTCCTTCACCTGCTGTTCGCCGAGATCCGGATTGGTCGAGACAACAAATAACTTAACCGCTTCACCGGTTCGCTCATCGGCAACGCCGACCACAGCACATTCAATAATATCGCTATGGCCGTAGGCCACATCTTCAATTTCATTGGGATAGACGTTAAAGCCCGAGACAATCACCATATCTTTTACGCGGTCGACAATGGTCAGCATGCCGTCCTCAGCCATCACACCTATGTCACCGGTGCGAAACCAGCCATCCTCATCCAGCGCCTCTGCGGTGGCATCGGGACGATTCCAATAGCCCTGCATGACATGGGCGCCGCGACAGCAGACCTCACCGCGCTCGCCAGTGGCAATAGTATTGCCCTCAGCATCAATCAGCTTCACTTCCTGGTAGAGCATCGGCAGACCCACAGTGCCGACACGACTGTTATCAGGGCCATTGCAGGTCAAAACCGAAGTGGTCTCAGAAAGTCCATAGCCTTCAAAAACTCGCGCCCCAGTGCGGGCTTCCCACTCATCACCCACCTCTTTCACCAGCGCAGCACCACCGACAATGATACCTTTAAGCCGAGAGAAATCGATCTCGTCGAACTCGGGATGACGCATCAACCCCTGGAGCAAAGTGGTGATACCGGCCATTGTCGTGAGCTGATGCTGCTTCATGGTCGCGACCATGCTGTCGATATCCCGGGCATTGGGAATTAACACAGAGTGACTGCCACCGAGAAAGCTGCTCACCACATTCATGGTAAAACCAAAGACATGGTAGAGAGGCATAGGGGCGATCAACAGATCCGGCACAGCTTCATCGCTAAAGTCGACACTCAGCTTGGACATACGCACGCCGCCAAAGATATTGCCATGGGTTAAAATCGCGCCCTTGGACGGACCAGTGGTACCGCCAGTGTATTGCAGAACCGCCACCTCAGACATGGAGGAGGCTCTCTCTGGTAATGGCTTATTTGCACCCAGAGCCAAGGCATCAGTAAAGCCAACTAGATTGGTAAGACGAGTGGCTGGCAACGCCTGGGGCTGCAACAAATCAATAGCGCTGGTGGCGATCACAGTCTCAACAGCGGTTTGCGGGATCACCTGCTCGGTAACCGGCAATAGGTCACTGAGAACCACCAGGGCCTTGGCACCGGAATCATTAAATTGGTGGAGCTGCTCTCGAGCCGTATACATAGGATTGGTATTTACCACTACAAAGCCAGCGCGCAATATGCCCCAGACTGCGATGGGAAACTGGCTAATGTTGGGCAGCTGCACAGCGACACGATCACCGGCAACCAGATCGCAATGCTCGAGCAAATAGCAGCCGAATTGACGGCTTAGCTGTTCAATTTCGTCAAAGCAGAGGGTCTGTCCAAGACAGGTAAAAGCGGGACGCTTCGGAAACGTCTCGCAGGCTCGATTAAAGCCATCAACCAAACTGCTAAAGCCATCCTCAGCATTGAGTTCGATAAGCTTCTGTTGAGAAAAAGACAGCTCGGAAAAAGACAGCTCAGATACGCCAGTTACGTTATTCATAATGTTCCACTTTTATTTTTATAATTCATTATTTTGGCTGTTGTTTTAATCCCTTATCAACAGCTCACCCGCTCTTATTCAATGTACCCCAACACTGCATATCACTTCGTTCTTTATCTCTGCAAAGGCTACCAAAATGAGACCATGGAAAACTCTGCGATAACTATTTGCTATAGCGCTTCTAATGTCGAGATCAGCACTCCTGTATTAATCGCCCTGCACCCACAATTAGGGCAAAACAATATTAAACGCATCATTGGGCTCGCCCAACAAGGAAAAAAACGTTACTAACTTAAGTACACTGCCATCAACCGACAGTTCATCCGAGCCAATTAAATCAGTCAGTCCGACCTCGCCTACCAGAATATCGACAAACAGCGCCTTACTCAGGGTGAGCGTCGCATCGGCAGTTTGCTCCCTTGGTCCACGGCGATAATGCATCACTGAGTTTCTGACAGTCATAACAAAATTGTGTTTAACCTCGCCCGGCCCATTAGTGAAGGCAATGTTAATCGACAGCGCTTCACCCTCAGCCTTTTCCCCATCCAATCGCACCGACAGAGCTTTCATAAACTGCTCCAGCGGCACCTGCTGCAAAAACGCCTTCGATGCGGCGGCGTCATAGCGGACGATCTTGGCGCCACCCTGAAGATCGTGAGCAGCGGAAAGATAAATGTCACGCCATGGACCGGCCTCGGCTTGATAGGCCATCTGTCGATAGGCTTCGGCCAACATGGCACGGGCGTCATTATTACCCGGCTCGGCAAATACCAGATGGTTCAATACCTCAGCCACCCAACGATAGTCACCCTTGGCCTGAGACACAGCAGCCTTTTCTAAGAGCGCCTCAGCGCCACCCATAAACGCCACATAGCGCAGCGCAGACTCCACAGGGGGCAATGGGTTAAGCGTCGCTGGATTGCCGTTATACCAGCCAAAATAATACTGATAAACCGCTTTGCTGTTGTGGCTCAGAGTGCCGTAGTAACCGCGCAGATGAAAATTACCAGCGAGGCTTTTAGGCAATTTTAATTGTTCAGCAATCTCTTTCGGGGTCAGACCTATATTGGCCAAGCGCACTGTCTGGTCGTGAGTAAATTTATACATATCCTGTTGTTGATGCAGTTGAGTGACAATGTTGTCATGACCCCAAGTTGGCCAGTGGTGGCTGTTAAACAGCACCGCTGCCTCAGCCTTGAGTTCGATAAAATCAGCGATATGACCAATGTAATCACTCCAGATCAGGGCATCGCGAACCTTGGCGCCGCGCAGGGTCAGCACGTTGTGCATCACGTGTGAGACCACCTCTGCACCGCAAAAGGCTTTCCACTGAGGCAGATAAAAAGTCAGCTCAGAGGGGGCTTCACTGCCGGGCATATTAAAGAATTCAATTTCGACACCATCCACAGCGAGACTCTGCTGCGGCTGATCGATCAGTACCGTGGGCTGCAGAATTGAGGTGCTACCAAAGATAACCTGCTTACCTAAACCCGTGTCCACATGACCTCTAGCGGAGATGCTGAGGGGATCGCCATACATATAGCTACCGCGACGCAGCATGGCTGGGCCAGCAATAATATTTTCGCTCACAGCCTCATGAACAAATCCTATTGGCGCTATAACGGGAATATTGTTATCGGCGACTTGCTCTGCATTAAGCAGTGCCGAGATGCCGCCGAAGTGATCAATGTGACTGTGGGTAAAAATCACACCGGTGATATTAATCGGACCTAGATGCTGTTCGGCAAAGTCCATGGCGACGCGGCTGGTTTCGAGGGTGGTAAGGGGATCCACAACAATCCAACCATTGTCACTTTTAATCAGGCTCATATTGGCGAGATCGAAACCGCGCAGTTGGTAGAGGCCTTTCTCGACTTCAAAGAGTCCGCGAATGCTGTTTAATTTTGCTTGACGCCAGAGGCTTGGGTTAACCGTGTCTGGGGCTTCCCCTTTAACAAAGTCATAGGCGGCGGCATTCCAAATTTCAGTGCCGCGGGGATTGTTTAATACGTTGACTGGGGCGTTGGCAATAAGGCCACGTTTAGCGTTTTCGAAATCAACTTGATTCTCTATATCAAGGGTTTCTGCCAATTCACGGTTACTGTCTCGAGTGAACTGGCTGGCAGCTGAGTCAATGATTTCAATATCGGCTTTTTGATCGCAGGCGGCTATACTAAACACAATAATAAGACTAACAAATGGAATAGATAGACGACCAAATACAGTTTTGAGCATGGTGCTTGCACCCCTAATTTCATTATTGTTGTTATGCGCTTTAAGACCACATTTTAAAAACGTTTAGAGCCGTAAATATATACTGCCACGTTGCCTGCAAGACCTGCCTTTACAGCCTATTCTCTAGAGGAAGCTGAGAGTCTAATCGCCACCAGAAATAGTTAAGATCTCCAGAGACAAACTCCAAACAAAACAGCCCCTTAAACAATCATCTAAGAGGCTGTTTGAACTAAGGTTTCAAGACGGTTTAAGCTAAGACCTAAATCACCTCAAACAGACCAGCAGCACCCATACCACCACCAACACACATAGTGATAACAACATACTTCTCGCCGCGACGCTTACCTTCCATCAATGCGTGCATAACCATACGCGCGCCACTCATACCAAATGGGTGACCGATAGAGATAGAACCGCCATTAACATTTAAGCGCTCCATAGGAATGCCCAACTTATCGCGGCAGTAAATAACCTGAACCGCAAAGGCTTCGTTCAATTCCCACAAACCAATATCATCAATCGTCAAACCGTGACGCTTCAACAACTTAGGAATAGCAAAAACAGGACCAATACCCATCTCGTCCGGCTCGCAACCAGCAACCGCGATACCGCGATAAATACCCAGTGGCTCAAGATTACGCTGAGATGCCAACGTACCGTCCATCAGTACAACTGCAGCAGCACCATCAGACAGCTGTGACGCGTTACCACCAGTGATAGTTCCACCGTTGCGAACCACTTTCAAACCAGACAAACCTTCAATGTTAGTACCAGGACGGTTGCCTTCATCTTTAGTCAGGGTCACAACTTCTTCAGTCACTTCACCGGTCTCACGATTAGTCACCAACTTAGTCGCAGTAACCGGCACAATCTCGTCAGCGTAGAGACCCGCTTCCTGAGCAGCCGCAGTGCGCGCCTGAGAAATAACCGAGTACTCATCCTGGGCCTCACGGGAAATACTGTAACGATTGGCAACAGTCTCAGCAGTATCCAACATCGGCATATTGATCAATGGCACATGCTTGACCGCCAGTGGATCAGCTACACGATGAGCATTGAATTTTTCATTTTGAATCAAACTGATGCTCTCACAACCACCGGCAACAATGATCGAAGAACCATCAACAGTAATATTGCTGGCGCCAATAGAGATAGCCATCAAACCAGAAGAACACTGACGGTCAACAGTCATTCCAGACACAGACACTGGCAAGCCAGACGCCATAGCCGCTTGACGACCCAAGTTCATAGTCTGAGTACCCTGCTGCATCGCTGCACCCATAATGCAATCATCGATCTCTGACGGATCAACGCCGGCGCGGGCCACCGCAGCTCTAATCGCATGAGAGCTCATGGACGGTGATTCAAGATTATTAAAAGCACCACGGAAAGCCCGGCCAATTGGCGTGCGAGCGGCTGAAACAATCACTGCTTCTTTCATACTAAATTCCTTTCATTTTTATTTTAAATTTTGTTTTGAATTTTTTTAAAATTCGTTTTAAATTTTTCGTTCCAAACTCACTGACTAAACAGTTAAGCCTTCAAAGCAGCCATCGCCTTCATCAAAAACTTCTCAGTTTGCTTGCCACCGGATTCCAGAGGCTGATGGTTAGACGGGTCACTGAGCTCATCCCACTGAGCAACAATGGCTTCAGGATTCTGTTCATCTTGAGCCAAGAAAATACCATCGGTCTCATACATGTCAGCCTTAGCATACCCACCAGCACCGGCACAGAGAATAGTTTTGCTTGGAGCACTCTCATCACAGAGAACCAACGCCGCTGCAGTAACAGATTCAGCGGTTAACAAACCCAACATTTCTGGAGGCATCAGATCTTCAGTCATGCGCGTGCCAGCAGTAGGCGCCAGAGCGTTAACGTGGATATTGTTCTTGCCGCCTTCGAGAACCAAGGTATTCATAAAGCCCAGCACCGCCATTTTCGCAGCGCCGTAGTTAGACTGACCAAAGTTACCGTACATACCGCTAGAAGAAGTCGTCATCACAATGCGACCGTAGTTCTGCGCGCGCATAATGTCCCATACCGCTTTAGTACAGTTAACCGATCCCATCAGGTGAACATCCATGACCAATTTAAAGTCAGCCAAATCCATCTTGCTAAAGGACTTATCGCGAAGGATGCCGGCATTGTTGATCAAAATATCAACTCTGCCCCACTTCGCCATCGCCTGAGCAACCATATCTTCAACTTCTTCAAAGTTGGCCACGTTAGCACCATGGGCAAAGGCTTCACCCCCAGCAGCTTCGATAATAGCGACCACTTCCATAGCTGCATCAGAGGAAGCACCAGTGCCGTCTCGTGCGCCACCCAAATCATTAACTACTACTTTGGCGCCACGCTCGGCCAGCGCCAATGCATGAGAACGACCCAGGCCATTACCTGCACCAGTGACAATTGCTACCTTACCTTCAAAATTAATACTCATTCGTTACCTCGTTAACCGGACTCTATTTATACAAATTGTTTAAAAAAGCTCTTTACAAAAGCTCTGCACAAAAGCTACTTTGCCATCTGCACAGACAACCACTCAGCAACCAGAGCAGGCTTGTCGCCACCCTCTATTTCAACAGTCACTTCCATCTTAAAATCGTACTGGCCAGGGCGCTTCTCAGCGATATCCATAACCGTCGCGTGACAGCGAATCTTGCTACCGACACGAACCGGCGCAACAAAACGCACCTTATCAAAGCCCTTGTTAACCCCCATATAGATGCCTTCAATCAGCAGATTGTAGCTCTCAGAGAAATAGGACAGCATAGACAGAGTCAAAAAGCCGTGGGCAATAGTCCCGCCAAAAGGCGTAGCCGCTGCAGCAACTGGATCAATATGGATAAACTGACGATCCAAGGTGCATTCAGCAAATTCATTAACCTGCTCCTGCTTTACCTCAAACCAAGCAGTAGGTTCGCAAACGTGACCGATATAATCGGCAATCTCGGACTTCTTAATCATCTTAGGCATAGTCTTTCCCCTGGTTAAATCTGCATGTCGTTATTGTTATGTTACAAAGTAATACCTAACCAGCAGTCTGCCCACCATAGCTAGGCTTGACCATGACATGCTATGTCCGGTTAAGCCCTGCGCATATCACTCAAGCTGATTGTTGGAATGGCTAAATTCAGTTGTGCTCTTATCTTCGGGTGACTACCATACAGCGTTGATAACATTGAGAGCCGTCCCCCTTGTCTGAACCGGATTCCAACTTAGCTTTCCCCCGCTTCCTAAAGTTTTGGCGCGGCGTACACAGCGTCAGTCAGGAACAGCTCTCAGACCGAATCGACAGCTCACCAAGGCATATCAGCCGTCTCGAAAATGGCAGCAGCCGCCCCAGCCAAAGCATGGTCACAGAGATCGCCAGCGCCCTGCACCTAGGCCAGCGTGATAGCAACCACCTTCTCATCGCTGCCGGTTTTCTGCCTACCACCGGTGAACTAGACTTTCAGGCTCCAGAACTGAAATGGCTGCGCAAGACCATGACCCTGTCACTCAAGGCCCTGGATCCCTACCCCGCTATCATCATCAACGAATCCAGTGACATCTTAATGGTCAATCGCGGTTGGGTAGGATTATTCCACCAAACTATTGGCAAGCCCGCACTGGATCGCGTCAGCAATAACATGGAGTTTCTATTTAGTCGTCAGGGTGCCGGCTCACTGATCAGTGGCTGGGAAGATACGCTCTCGGTGATCTTGATGTCACTAGAGCAAAAGACATTATTTAGCGATAACCCGCGAGATCTTGAAATGCGTGATCGCCTTGCAACCCACGAAAATGTTCCTGCAGATTGGCGACAAAGGGCGGCAAAGCTAGAACCCTTATCCAGTTTCCGCATGCAGATCAATTTAAACGGTGAGTTAAAACGGTTTATTAGCCTACACAGCACTGTTAGCACCATGGGTCCTGCGGCAGTCTTGTCAGGGCCTAGTCTGCATATGAACAGCCTCTACCCAGAGGACGATACACTGGATCTATCCCAGCTCTGCGAGGGTGAGCTCAGTCACCCCCTGCTTTATTACTAGGCAGCACTACTCGCTATAACAGTTCTCGGCCAATCTAAGCACCACGCATCAACTTTTTAATCTGCGGTGAGATCAACAGCATCAAAACCGATATACCAATGGCGATATAGCCCACCTGAGAATAGACCTCAATATAACCCGCCTTAGCCGCCGCTATATTGGTCATCTGTCCGCCAATGGTTTCCGCACCAGTTGCCCGGGCAATAATACTGGCGAGAAAGTTGGATAATCCGTAGTAGAGCATCCAGGCACCCATGGTCATACCCACAACACGGGCAGGGGCCAATTTGGTAATCGCCGATAGGCCCACTGGAGAGACCATTAACTCACCCATGGTATGTAACCAATAGATGGCAAAGATAAACAGCACTGGCGTATAGCCCATATCCCCAGAACTCCTCATCCCCGCTACCAGCACCAGAAAGCCCAGTCCCGCCATCGCCACACCTATAGCAAACTTAACCGGCGTCGAGGGATTGGCGTCGCGTCGCGCTAACCAGACCCAAAGCCAGGCTATCAAAGGCGCAAACAAAAAGATAAAGCCTGCGTTTAAGGACTGGAACACCGGACCAGGCACAGACCAGCCGAGGATATCCCGATCCACTAAGCGAGCAGTAAATAGGTTCAGAGATGAACCCGCCTGCTCAAACAGTGCCCAGAAAGGAATCTGCGCCAGAATAAAATAGATCGCGGCGAACATTCTTAAGCGCTCATCACCCTCAAGACGTCTCCAACTATAGGTCACCAACCCTATCAGCATAATCAAACCGATTGGCCCCAGTATGCCACCCACCAACTCTTCATTTTTCACCAACAGCATGGACACAGCCACTATGCCTAATCCGGCTAAATAGCAGAACCACTCCACATTGATCGAGAGAAAGACTTTCTCTTTAAGCTTTGCCACAGAGGGCGGCTCGGCCTTGCTTTCTAACCAGCCCTGGCAGGAGAGGAAAATCACCAAGCCCAAAAGCATGCCAAACCCAGCCAGACCAAAGCCGTACTTCCAGCCGTAGACTATGCCCAGATAACCGCAAAAGATAGAAGCCATAAAGGCACCTAGATTGATGCCCATATAGAAAATGGTAAAGCCCGAATCGCGCCGCGCATCACCAAAGCCATAGAGAGAACCGACGATCGTTGAAATATTGGCTTTTAAGAATCCGACACCGGCAATAATCAGCGCCAGCGAAAGGTAAAGAATATCCAAATAACCCTCTTGGGTCACTACTGACATGCGCAACTGATCCCGAGGAATACTAGCAGGCAGACCCAGCGCCTCTGGCTGCTCTATGTCCATAGTGGCTTCAGTAAAGCTGACATAAGAGCTTATTTGAGCACTACCTTCACTAGACACAATCAACTGCCGTGCATCACCCCCCCGTGCATCCAAGGTGATCTGATACTCGCTGCCAGCATATTGCAGTAACTGCTTGGAGCCATCACCCTCAAAGGTCATACCGAAGTGCCCGAGAGTCAGCAGAACAGCACCAAAGGTCACCGCCTTCCGGGCCCCCAGATAGCGGTCAGCCAGAACCCCACCGACAATGGTCATAACAAACACTAACGCGGTATAAGCCCCATAGAGCAGACTCGAGCGCTCGTCCGAGAACAAGAAGTGCTGGGTCAGGTAGACAATCAACAGACCGCGCATACCGTAGTAGGAAAAGCGCTCCCACATCTCGGTGAAAAACAGCACCAGCAATCCCCTTGGGTGACCAAAAATGGTGCCCTGCTCTGCTGAGTTAGTCATAGAGTTATCCTTTTTAAAGTAACTTTCTTGTAGCTTTCTTGTGCGTTGTTTTCGCTTTCTTGTCGCCTGTAGACGGCTCAATGTTGACAGGCATCATAGCTTTGGCAAGCACAAAGCTAAAGCCCTTAAGGACAGCCTTAGAATTGGCGTCCCTTCGACAATAATTGGCACCAATTGCGAAGACCCTGCATAGCCCCGCAGATAGGCTGATCCTCAAGATTACATTTTAGTAGCCACATCCATAATAAGAGCGCTTTCAAATGTCTCAAGACAACCCCTCCCAAGCCGAATACCGCGCCCAGGTCGCCGCCTGGATGCAGCACAACAGACCAGCAGATCCCGGTTTTTTACTGCCCCAAACCTTTATGGAAGTAGGCTCAGAGCGGGTACTGGAGTTCCTTCGAGAATGGCAGCACAAGGTCTGGTCTGCCGGTTATCTGGGAGCCGCCTGGCCGAAAAAGTACGGCGGCCAAGGTATGACTCGAGACTACCAGCGTATTGCCGATGAAGAGATGAAGCGCCTCCAAGTGCCGATCTGCTTCAATGTGATCGGCCTGGGTTGGGCTGGCCCGCTGATTCTAGACAATGGCAGCGACTACGAAAAAGATAAATACCTCAAAGGCATTCTCAATGCCGATGATATCTGGTGTCAGGGATTCTCTGAGCCCAATCACGGTTCCGACCTAGGCAGCATTCAAACCCGTGCCGAGCGCGACGGCGACGACTACCTAATCAACGGCAGCAAAATCTGGACCACCATGGGCAACTATGCCAAATATATGATCCTGCTGGCCCGTACAGACGCTCAGGCAGAGCGCCGCTATAACGGCCTATCATTCTTCTTGGCCCCTATGCACAGAGATGGCATCACCACCCAACCGATCCAGAAGATCACCGGTGAATACGGCTTTACCGAAACCTTCTTCACCGATGCCCGCATACCCGCCAGTTGCATCATGGGTGAGGAAGGCCAGGGTTGGCGCATTGCCATGCAGACTTTGCAATACGAGCGCGGCGCTGAAGCCGGTGCCGCCGGGGGTATTTCGATCCTGTCTATTGTGATGGATGATCTATTGCGCATGGCTGCAGAAATCGAGCGCGAGGGGGAGCCGCTACTACAGGACCCTGTGACCCGCGACAATCTGGTTAAATTTATGATCGAAGAGAAAGCCCTGCAACTGGCCGAGAAGCGTACCGAGATACCCGCTCTCTGCCGTGACTACCCAAACGCTATCGCCCTCTCTGGCAAACTGCGCAGCACAGAGTTCTTTCGCCGTATGCGTCAGTATGCTCTCACTCTCCAGGGCGCGCAGGGCTCCCTCTATGTGGGTGATCAAGACACAATCGGCGGCGGCTTTTGGCAGCGCGCTTACTTAAACAATTTCTCTACCACCATCGGTGGTGGCACCAGTCAGGTACAGGCCAACATTATTGGCGAACATGTACTTGGTCTGCCAAAAGATTAAAAAATTAGTGGAGAGGACGCCATGACAACAGCAAATATGACGGCAGCAAAAATAGAAAGCCCCGGCAACAACGCACTCACCTTTAGTGAAGAGCAGGCCATGCTTCTGGACAGCGCAAAAAGCTTCTGTGGTGACAAGTCGGATATTAATGCCGTACGCGGTCTCTTAAAGTCAGACAGCGGCTACAATCCAAATGTATGGCATGAAATGGTCGCCCTAGGCTGGACTGGCATCGCCATCCCCGAACAGTACGGCGGCTTTGCTATGGGTCTAGGCTCAACCGTGCCCGTTATCGAAAGCATGGGTCGTCACCTTTTGGGCACAGCCTTTATCACCAGCACATTAGCCGCACAGGCTATTCTGCGCGGCGGCTCTGAAGCCCAGCGTGAGAAGTGGCTACCAAAAGTTGTGGAAGGCACAGTGGGTACAATGGCCCTATTGGATAACGAAGACTGGGGCGCCAAACTCTGCGGTGTGACCGCGACTTTTAAAGGTTCTGGCAGCCCCTCTGAAATAGCACTCTCAGGGAAAAAATTACTGGTCGCAGATGCCACAGTGGCGGACTTCTTTATCGTCTCTGTTAACCATAACGGCAACGCCGCATTAGCCATAGTGGAAGCCTCGCAGCTAGCCGAGGGCGCCATTACCGCAAATACGCTAATAGATGAAACCAAGCGCGCAGCTACGGTGGACTTTAGCGGTGTTACTCTTCAGCCTGATGCCCTCTTACCCCATTCTGAGCAAGCCCTCAAAGATGTGCGATTGATTGGCGCTCTGCTGACCGCCGCCGAAGCCACAGGCACCAGCGCCGCGACTCTGGACTGCATTGTCAGCTACCTCACCAGCCGTATTCAGTTTGGCCGTCTTATCGGCTCCTACCAGTCTCTCAAACACCCCACAGTGGAAATTCTGCTGCAGATGGATTCGGCCCGCAGCCTGATCTATCACGCTGCGACGCTCTTTGATAAGGCCCTAGATGAAGCACCAGTGGAAGCGGATACAGAAATTGCCTGCCGTATGGCAAAAGCTCAGGCCACCGAGACCCTATTGTTTGCCGGTGACCGTGCAGTGCAGTTCCATGGCGGCATGGGCTTTACCTACGACTGCGACGCCATGCTCTATATCCGTCGCGCGCAATGGGCACAACATCAGTATGGCGACGCCCAGCACCATCGCCTGCACCTTGCCAAACTGCTCTTGGATTAGCTAAGTGGAACTCAAACCAGTGCAGGTAAATCTATTATTGCCAAGACCCCGTAGAGAACAGTAATTCGTCTCGTCTCTAAGCTCACTACTGGCTCAGTTTGGTTGCTGCTTAGTTAGAACAGGTAACATGGGCTGTTCAGCAGAGGCTCGACTAAGCGTTTATTGAGCAAACGCTCAAGACTAGACGACAATAAAAATTAAAGGCTCCACAAAGAGCCTAATCGCAGGGGCAACAATGAAATACTCGCACACAATAATAGGTATCCTAGTTTCACTAATGCTTGGCGGCAGCATGTTATGGGTCGGCAGTCAGGGCAGTCTCACGCATAATGGCATAGCGCTTTTTGCGCTTTGTGGTGCCATTGGGTTTATCCTTCACTGGAGCGTATTTTTACCCTCCTTTGCCTTTCAGACAGAGCACTACTTCGATCTCACTGGCTCGCTTTCATACATCACCACAGTGGTTGCAGCGGTCTACCTAAACCCGGATATGGATCTGCGCGATCTGATTATCTGCGCCATGATTGTCATCTGGGCAGTTCGCCTGGGATCATTTTTATTCTGGCGAATCAAAAAAGACGGCGAAGACAAACGCTTTAAAATCATGAAAACCAAATTCACCTGGTTTCTCATGACCTGGACTCTGGGCGGCCTCTGGGTGCTGATGACCATGGCCGCAGGACTGGCGGCAATCACTTCAGACACAAGTGCGCCTCTCGGCACACTGGCCTATGCGGGCATGACCCTCTGGGTATTTGGCATGGCCGTTGAAGTGGTGGCTGACACGCAGAAAACTCAGTTTCGCAAAGATCCGCAAAACCAGGGGCGCTTTATCAGCACTGGTATCTGGGCCTGGTCTAGGCATCCTAACTACTTTGGCGAAATCACCCTATGGGCAGGTGTCGCACTAGTTGCGCTACCTGTGCTTTCAGGCTGGCAGTTAGCCACGATGATCTCACCCGTATTTGTCTATCTACTGCTCACCAGAGTCAGTGGCATCACCATGCTCGAAGCCATAGCAGAG
>Ga0209532_1002033_pt1 | contig 14783 bp, 10 predicted proteins | sample COG_02_FD_184746 | JGI IMG/M metagenome (GOLD analysis project Ga0209532, IMG submission 184746) | Pelagic Microbial community sample from North Sea - COGITO 998_met_02 (SPAdes) (version 2) | ecosystem: Environmental > Aquatic > Marine > Neritic zone/Coastal water | place: Helgoland, sampling... | reverse complement strand
TGTTAGCCCTGAAGTATCTAACGTTCTTGAATTTACAGCTGGTTTCCGTGCAGACACTACTGCCGATGAGAATCGTGGAACAGCTGGCGCAGTTAAGGTTGGACAAATCAGCAAGAAGCTTGATATTTATGTCGATCCTTACTTCCCAAGAAACGTTGTTCTTGTTGGCCGTAAAGGTAATAGCTTCCTCGAAAGTGGATATGTCTATGCACCTTATGTGCCTCTACAAGTCACTCCAACCATTTTTGGACCAGAAGATTTCGTGCCTCGTAAGGGCGTCATGACTCGTTATGGTAAGAAGATGGTTCGTCCTGACATGTACGGACTCGTAATTGTTGAAGATCTACTAGGTTAATTTTAAAAATTAATTAAAACTCTTCGAGCCCTGGCTTTCTTGCGGAAGTCAGGGCTTTCTTTTTTTCCATTTAAGAATAAGATTTACTATTTACTTCACAGGAGAGTATAACATGGCAGTCCCAGTATTAACACCAAAACAACAAACAAGCATTATTGCGCTTCCGGTAACTGGCACACATTATGACTCTGCTGCTGCTTGGGCATCCGTCGCTCAATTACCATATGGGGTGTATACCGGTTCCGCTGATTTTGTTTCGGGGGCTGTCGATCAAGTTTCTTTTACATACAAGATGCTCGGCGGAGATGTTTTAGATATAGAGTTAAGTTCTTCGAATGTGTACGCATCTTATGAAATTGCTACTTTAGAGTATTCCTACATAGTTAATAATCATCAGGCAAAAAATGTCTTAGGGGACCTCCTTGGGGCCACCACTGGCACATTCAATCATGATGGAGATTTAAAGGCTGGCGCATTATCATCGAGCCTGGAGGGCACTCATGCATCTCTTAAGTTGCCCAAATTTACATTTGGGTATAGTAAGAAAATCTCTAATGGGCTTGCAGACGGTGCAGCCCTCGGAGATACACGAATATATTCGGCATCAGTCACTTTAGAATCTGACGTTCAACATTATGACTTACAGAAGATTGTCCAAGATGCTTCTACTGATGGTTCTGACATTGGACAAGCATTTGCAAACAATGTAGACAATAAGAGGATAGAGGTAAGGAGAGTATATTACAAATCACCACAAGCCATGTGGAGGTTTTATGGGTATTATGGCGGCTTAAATGTAGTAGGAAATTTACAGAGTTATGGACAATATTCAGATGATTCTTCTTTTGAGGTAGTTCCTACTTGGCAAAACAAAGCACAGTCAATGGCGTTTGAAGACGCACTATATACTAGGGCATCTCATTATTCTTACGAGATTAGAGACAACTGGATGACCATTTATCCTTCTCCAGCTGACCCCGGTACAGGATCTCCTCAAAAAATATGGTTTCAATTTAGTATTCCGGAAGATGCTTTTGCAATTGACCCAACTCGTAAGGACGGCACAGACGGGGTAAACAACTATAATACTTTACCATTTGGAAATATACCGTATGAAAACATTAATTCAATGGGCAAGCAGTGGATTAGAAAATATGCCCTAGCTACATCCAAAGAGATGCTAGGCCAAATTAGAGGAAAATTTGCCACAGTTCCAATTCCAGGGAATGAAGTAACGTTGAATTCCGCAGAACTCACAACTCAAGCAAAGACTGAGCAAGAATCTCTCAAGGCGGAGTTGACGACCCTTTTAGACGAACTAACATATCAGAAATTAGCAGAAAAAGATGCGCAAATGGCAGAGAATGCTCAAAAGGTCCAGACATCAGTTCCTATGAACATTTTCGTTGGATAGGAGGCAAAAAATGGCTGATGACAGCAACAAGTGGGACCAACCCGAGAATCCTCCACCGCCAATGTTTTTTGGCAAAAAAGAGAGAGATTTAGTTAAACAAGTCAATGATGAATTAATTGAACGAGTTATTGGGCAAACAGTAATATACTATCCTATTAGCATAGAGAGGACAGACTTTCATCGCCTTTATGGTGAGGCCATAAAGAAAACTTTCCTACCTCCAATCCGAGTGTACGCTCTGGTAGAATTCGGAGGAATAGATACGACTATTGTAGATTCTAATTTAGATAAATTAGCTGAAATCACAGTCCATTTCCACCAGAGAAGATTGCAAGAAGATCAAGACCTCTTTGTTCGTGAAGGTGATTTTATTTTGTATGGCAAGAGCTATTACGAAATAGTTAAACTAAGTACGAATAGAGAACTGTTCGGTCAAGCAGCACACAGGGTAGAAGTATCAGCGGTGTGTTATAGGGCACGAAAGGGAGTGTTTGATGGTGAATAGAAATGACTAAAGTAGACGACGAAGAAAGAACCATAATACCATTCGAACCATCAACAATCGAAACTATAGACCTGGCGACCTATAAATGGGTAGACGAAGTTATGAACGTATTCGCTAGTAGTAATGATGGGTTTAAGAAAGTTCCGTGTATATGGATAGCTGGAGAACGAGCATATCAAATAAAGAACAACAAAGACTTAAGAGACGACTCTGGGGTTATTATATATCCTTTGATAACGGTGGGGCGAGACTCGATGTCCAAGACACCTGGAGACAAAGGAATGTTTTATGGCCAAATTGATCCTAAGTCCGCCGACCCTGTCAATGGTCACTTCAAAGGAGGTTCTATTGAGATAGCCCGTAGGATAAAACAAGACAAAACTCAGAACTTTTTAAATGCGGACTCTGCCAGATTATCTGGACCTATTAATAACCCCACTATCGGACACGGACAGCCAAACTTCCCAAGTAAGAAAAAGAATAAAAAAGTGGTATATGAATTGATTTCCGCTCCCATGCCAACCTCTGTCACTGTTAACTACTCCATGACAATCACCACAGAATACCAGCAGCAGATGAACGAGATTATGCAACCGTTTATTACTAAAACAGGAAATATAAATTATCAAGTTATTAAAGACGAAAAGCATCAATATGAACTTTTTGTGCAGCCAGACTTCAGCCAGAATAATTCGTTTGATGACTTGGCGGAAGAAGTTAGAGTGTATCGAACTGTTTTTAATTTTAAAGTGTTGGGGTATCTAGTGGGCGCAGACAGTAATCAAGAGACGCCAAAAATTGTCATAAGAGAGTCTGCCGTCAAAGTCGCAACCCCCCGAGAGCGCACAGTCTTTGAGGATGAGCTACCTTGGAGAACTGGAAAATTGCCAAGATAAAGAATCCAAAGGACTTTTCAGTGCAAAGCGCACTATTTATAAAAGACCAAAAGTAATAGATTCTACTAAGGAGAACCATTAAATGCCTATTGATAAATTTAAATTTGTATCCCCCGGAGTTCAAGTCGCAGAAATTGATAACTCGCAGTTACCTGACACCCCCGCAGAAGTCGGCCCAGTAATTGTTGGCCGATCACGACGTGGTCCTGCATTGCGTCCTGTACAGATAAATTCAATGTCCGAATTTGTTGAAGTATTCGGCAATCCAATCCCCGGCGGCGAGACACAAGATGCATGGAGATCCCCTGATGGCGTAGCTACTGCTTATGGAACTTACGCTGCCCAAGCATACCTTAGAAACAGTTCTCCAATTACTTATGTTCGTCTCTTAGGCGAAGCAAGTCCGGCAAACGCAAACGCCGGTGCAGATGGCGGTACAAAAGCCGGCGGCAGCGCTGGTTGGAAAGTCGGAGTTGCTCCTACTGACGCTTCGGTTGGTGGAGCATTCGGTATCTTCCTAATAAACTCAGGCTCGGATATATTTTCAAATACGGTTGCTGGGGCTACACCAGTTACCGGATGTTTGGCCGCTATCGTTTACGCCAACACTGGATCTTTTCAAGTATCTGGCACAATCGGTGGCTCAGGCATCGCCGGTCAAGCTTCAAACATTTTAGCGAAATCAGATACTAGTGGAAGGCTGATCATTAAATATCAAACTGACGCCACAACTGGGATTGGAGCCCTAAACCCTTATGACAATAATACAGCCGATAAATCCATTGTCGTTAGCTTTAACAGAAGTGACAAGGATTATATCCGCACCAAAATGAATACGAACCCCACACGTATCAATTCCGATGTCACTACAACAGCCGGACTAGAAACTTATTTCTTAGGAGAGACATTTGACGCTACCGTCGCCACTTACGCCGCATCGGCCTCAAATGGGTCTGAGTATTATGCTTATATTGCCCCTCTTGAGAGTGGAAGTGTAATACAAAACAGCCAATTAAGAAGCAATAAAAAGGCTCGAACCGGCTGGGTGATCTCTCAACACATTGGGGTTTCAAGCTCTTTCAATCCTGCCGAAAAGCAAAAACTGTTTCGACTAGTGGCCCACGGTGGTGGTGAGGACATTTCTCAACGGTATAAAGTTTCGATTACAGATATCAAAGCTGCAACTAATGAGTTTGATGATTATGGAACCTTTACTGTTGAAATTAGAAGAGCATCAGATTCTGATGCTGCTCCGCAAGTTGTGGAAGTGTACCCTCTCTGCAACTTAAACCCTGCTTCATCAAATTATATTGCTAAAGTTATTGGGGATAAGTATGTTGATTGGGATAACGATAAGAAATATTATCGTGAATTAGGAAATTACAATAATCGATCCAAATTTTTCTATGTCGAAATGAACGGCGATGTTGACCGTGGTACAATTTCTAATGCACTATTGCCGTTTGGCTTCTTCGGACCAGCCAGGCATCGAGGTTTTGCACTAGTCACTTCGGCAAGTCATCCAACTCTATTTGGAAACATCCTCTCCACTGGCCCCGGAGCCGGCAATAACCTGGCCGTCTTTGTCAGTCCGTCAGGATCGATCTCGGCAAACAGTGATGTTGATGGTACGAGTTATGTTTATGGAGGCGACGTGAATGGACACTTTACTGCTTCTTATATGTTCCCATCTCCTCTGACAAGAGCGAACACTGGCCAAGGAGACCTATCAAGCCCTAAAGATGCTTATTTTGGAATTACGACCGGTCGTCCGTCAGCATATGATACATTTGATTCATCTTATATTGACATGGTGCGCTGCCTACCAGACGGATATTCCGATCAGGATGGAGCCTCAGAAGCTGTGCAGTCCAATTCTAGTTTATCTACAGGCGAATTAGAGTATTCCTTTGTCTTTTCGTTGGACGATCTATCACAAACGACTGCTGGTGCTGCTTGGGCCTCGGGAACTATGGCAGGAGGGACTTCAATGAATAGTTCTTCTTACAACCGATGCTTAGCACTTGAATTTAATAAATTCACATTGCCCCTTGTCGGTGGATTTGATGGCCTTAATATTGAAGAACCAGAGGCATTTAATAACACAAGAGCGCTTGCATCTGGTGAGTCTTCAACTACAAGTTACGCAGTTTATTCTGCCAAAAAGGCATTTGACACTGTGTCCGACCCTGAAGTTGTTCAGTGTAATATGATGACAATTCCTGGAGTTAAATCTACAAGCATACAGACTCACATGATTAAGATTTGTGAAAATAGGTCTGACGCTTTGGCTTTGATTGACCTCGATGGAGATTATGTCCCTCAGTATGAGAACGCAAATGATGCGTCGGCTCGCAGAGGAAACGTCCAAACAACCATCGACAACCTAAATGCTAGGGCTCTTAACACAAGTTATGCTGCTACTTACTATCCTTGGGTTAGTATTGTAGACTCTGAGACCGGATCTCCAATTTGGGTTCCACCGACTGTGCCGGCCATTGGTACATTATCGAGTGCCCAGAGAAGGTCCGAATTATGGTTTGCTCCGGCTGGATTCACACGAGGTGGATTGACAGAGGGAGCCGCAGGCGTACCAGTTACGTCAGTGTCTCAACGTCTACGTCAAAAGGATAGAGATGATTTGTATGCTGCAAACATCAATCCTATTGCTCAATTTCCAGCAGAGGGTATTGTCATTTTCGGGCAAAAGACTCTACAAGTGACTCCATCAGCTTTGGATAGAATTAACGTAAGAAGGTTGATGATTCACGTAAAGAGAGAAATTTCCTTTATCGCATCTAGATTGTTATTCGAACAAAATGTTCAAGCTACATGGGATAGATTCACAGGACAAGTTGCTCCATTCTTAGACAGTATTGTTGCAAGAGAAGGTTTAATGGACTATCGTGTAATCCTTGACGAGAGTACAACTACTCCCGATCTAGTTGATAGAAATATTATTTATGCAAAAATCTTCTTGAAGCCAGCCAAATCTGTAGAGTTCATTGCGATTGATTTTGTTATCACACGCACTGGCGCAGGATTTGAGGATTAAAAGGGATAAGAATACTACTTAGACTATAACAAGGAGAAGTTACAAATGAGTTTCTGGTACGATAAACAACTACAACCTAAAAGGGCATATAAATTTTTGCTCAGCATTAACGGTGGCAACACTTCAATTAAAGAATTTTTAATCAAGAAAGTTACAAAACCATCTTTTTCTGTATCTCAAAGTGAGCATAAATACCTAAATCACACATTTTATTACCCAGGAAAGGTAACGTGGAACGAAGTTCAATTTACAGTTGTGGACGTAGTTGATCAAACTGATGACGCAACCGCTGCTGTAATGTCAATTTTCGCCGGCAATCCCGATCAAGCTGGAGATACCGGCATGGGATATCAATCTCCAGTAAACTCCGGCGTAACTTCTACTATCTCTAAAGATAAATCTGTTGCTGCAATGGGTAACATTATTATTCGTCAAATTGATTCTGAAGGTCGAAATGTTGAGGCATGGAAATTGCACAATGCTTGGATCAAGGATGCTAAATTTGGAGAATTGGACTACGGTTCAGAAGAAATGTTAAACGTTGATGTAACTTTAGTGTATGATACAGCTGTATGTGAAACTGCGCAGGGCAAATTCCCTTCTAATGCAATATCACAAAGACTATTGTAAAAATAATACGAGGTATATATGCCAAGAAATAAGGCACGACTTACAAATAAAACAGAAAACAACTCTACTCCTTCCACCACTGACAACAAAAAGTCTCTTTTTGATTTCGTAACTCCTACGGAATTTGTGAATCTTCCCACGAAAGGGCGATTCTACCCAGAGGGACATGTTCTCCACAATGTTGAAACTATTGAAATTCGACATATGACTGCTAAAGATACAGACATCTTAACTTCTAAAGCGCTGCTTAAGAAGGGTGTCGCCATCGATAGAATGCTTGAGAATGTAATTGTCGATGAAAATGTTCAAGTGGATGATCTATATATTGGTGACAAGAACGCTTTGATTCTAGCTTCTAGAATTAACGGCTTCGGCCCTTACTATGAGGTAAAGGTTACATGTCCTAGCTGTGGGGGCACTTGTGAACATACTTTTGACCTTAACGAGTTAGAAGAAAAAGATCAGGAAGATGTAGAAATTTCGGATAATGGTACTGTGATGATTACATTACCAAAATCTGAAATCGAAGTAGAATGCCGACTCTTGACAAGTCGAGATGAGAGGCAGATGGTGGGCACCGCAGCGAAAAAGAAAAAGCTGAATCTTGGTGACTCAACATTGACAGATCAATATAAAATGCTCATTGTTTCCCTTAATGGCGAAATGGATAGGGGGTTGGTTGAAAAGTTTATCGAAGTGATGCCTGCATATGACGCAACATATTTGCGTAAAACATATGAAGAGGTAGTTCCGAATATTGACACAACAAATGAAATTGTTTGTCAACATTGTAGCACGGAATCCACGGTTGATATGCCCTTTTCAGCCAACTTTTTTTGGCCTCAATGATCGTTATATAGAGAATGTTTACGAACAATTCTTTGTACTACAATATCATGGAGGCTGGAGCTTCACCGAGGCATATAATCTGCCGATAACACTAAGAGAGTGGTTTGTTGAGAGACTTGGAAAGCAGTTTCAAGACGAGAAAGAGCAAATAGAATCTTCTCAGAGAAAAACAAACAGAAGATAATTAAGCTATCTAGCGTGGTGGTTTTTTATTTTGTTTAAAGACTAATTATAGTGTTAGGAGAATGCTATGTCAGATAAAGAACTGTCACCCATTGTTATTGATTTTGCAACCGAAGGAAAAGAACTGAATGAAAGTTGGCTTGGCCTCTTCGGGATGGGGATAAAAGAAATCATCCGAGGCTTATTCGGTCAATCCACAGTCCCTGTATCTGTTCGTGGATCAAGATCTGATGTTGACTCATTCACTACCGCACTTAGGGGTGAAAAGCGATATATCGAAGCCGCCAAGAAATATGGCCTAGATAACCCACGCACATTCAAAAACAAAGCACAATTAGACTCAGCAATTTCACAGTTCGAAAGACATACCGGAATTAATTGGCCAATTAAGTAAGGAATGAAGAAATATGTCTACTCCCGATATTAAAGCACAAGAGGCAGTCAATAAACTCTTAAAAGAGGGGGCATCGACTGCGGAGGACCAAAAAAAATTATTTGAGGCACTTAATGATATTCATGGCCGCACCACAGACTATTTCGATAAACAGTTAGAGATTTTAAACGAAATTGCCGCACAGACAGGTACACGTGGAGATACCCTCGCCGCAGAAGAAGCTCAACTCCGCAAGAATATATCATTACTACAAGACAAGTTAAGAGAAGAAAAGGCTGGCACCGATGCGTTCAAAGCGACCATAGGGTTACTTCAAGAAGCCTTTAAAGAACAAGAGAAACTCAACAAGAAACAAGCCGAGTTTAACGAAGGCCAGCAGATAGCTTACGATGGTGCCCAAAAAATGGTCAAGATCTTTTCCTTGTCTGGCCGAACATTCCAAGAGTCTCTCGTTGGAAGGGCTGAAAAATTCGGAAAATCATTAAAAGAATCACCCGAAAAATTTAAGGAGGGTCTTACAGCCGCTCAACCCGTTGCCTCCGCTTTATCTGGTATTTTTGATAAAATTGTTGAATCAACGCTATTCTATGCCACAGCCTTTGATCGGCTAACCTCGGAACTTAACAAATCTACCGGTGCCGCAGGAGAATTTAATTCAGTTATACTGGATGCAACTGCCGGAACCGCAGCAGTTGGCGTTGGCATGGAACAAGCTGCGGCAGCGACCGGCGCATTATATACCGAATTTACAGGCTTTAATCAGGTCAGCGAAACAACGCAAAAAGAATTGATCGGAACCACCGCAACCCTTGAGCAAGTTGGGGTTGCAGCATCACTTACTGCTGAATCAATTAATTTCTTGACAAAGGGCTTGGGAATGTCTGCTACTGAAGCAGCAGCGACACAAGAACAGTTGGCTGAATTTGCGAAAGGCATTGGAGTAACTCCGGCCCTAATGGCTGAAAATTTTAAAGCATCTCAACCAATAATGGTCCAATATGGATCTGTTGTGGGTCAGCAAGTATTTGAGAAGTTATCAAAACAAGCTAAAGCTACTGGTATTGCTTTTAGTGATCTTTTATCGATTACAGGCCAATTCGACACCTTTGAAGGTGCAGCGAACGCTGCGGGCAAATTAAATGCACTTCTGGGTGGAAATCTGTTAAATTCTGTAGAATTATTAACTGCCTCGGAAGAGCAGAGAATTGTTATGTTGCGAAACGCAGTTACACAAAGTGGCCGAAGCTTTGCTTCTATGAACAAATTCGAAAAGCAATCAATCGCAGCAGCCGCCGGCATCAGTGACATGACTCAGGCAGCCAAGTTATTTGGAACAACTGACGCAGAATTCTCTGCTGTATCAGAGGAGCAAGCAAATTTAGCCGAAATGGCCGCAAAAGCCCAAAGCATGACAGATAAATTATCTCAAGCAGCTCAGCGCCTCGCAGTTGCGCTTGAACCCCTTGTAAACCTCGCAGTAGGTATTCTTGATGTCATGGTTGCGATTGTAGACAACCCCGTCGGGAACTGGTTCGTAAAAATAGCTGCTGGCGTCGGTTTGGCAGTCACGGCATTTAAACTGCTTGGACCTCTATTGGGGGTGATCAAACTATCTTTACCTTTCGTGGGTGCCTCCGCAGCATCAGCTGCACCGGGAATAACAGCAATGGGCGCAGCTTCAGCTGGCGCATCAGCTCCAGTAGCAGCATTCGGGGCTGTATTATCCACTCTTACAGTTCCAATTGCAGCCATTGCACTAGCGATTCCTCTGACTATAGCTGCCTTTGCCATGCTATTTCAGGTAATTGCTAATAATTCAGAAGCATTGGGTACTATTGTTGGAAGAATTACTATGATGTCATTAGCTCTGGGTGCATTTGCGCTTGCGTCCCCTTTCGCTACCAAAGGAGCTATCGCATTCGCCGCTGGACTAGGTGCAATTTCGTTAGCGGCAGCCACCATATCTGGAGAAAAATTGTTAGCCCTCGGAGATTTAGCGCAGGGCCTCGGATCCATTACAGAAGGGAGTGCGAACGCCTTTGCAGAGGCAATGAGTCAGTTAAATATAGCCCTAACAACTGCGAATGATGTAGGGACTGATACTCTCGCAAAAGCGACAGCCCTCGTGAGTGCAATCAACCAAAACGCACTTACAATCGCCGCACCTGCGCAGGGACCAGCTCAAACAACACAACAAACTGCCAATCCTGGTGCGGGAATGGTCGGGAATACCACCTCTGGACCCACCACTGTTGTTTTGCAGTTGAATGACCGAGAATTTGCACGGGCTGTATTAAATACATTTGATAAAAAACTGAATTTATCGATGTTGTCGTAGTTATATGAAGGAGGGATAGAGAAAAATGGCTAAGAAAAAGAAAAAAGTTGTTGATTTTCGCCACAAATATAGCTTTGGGAATCCATTTAGTGACGCCACAAACAATCAGGCTAATAAATCTCAATATATCGAATTTTATCATATTCTTTCCGGCAAATCAGTGCGTTTTAAGGCTTTTGTAACTCAATTTGAAGATCAATTCAGTAGTAACTGGAACAGCGAAGAGGTATATGGCAGGATGGACCCAATTTTGACTTTCCAGCGAACTGGCAGAGTCATACAAATGACTTTTGACGTTCCAGCTTCTTCTGTGGATGAGTCAGTTGGTAACTTAAGGAGATTGACTTCTCTTATTCAGATGTTATACCCAAGTTATGAGACTGGCGGAAACGCTTCCACAATTAAGGGATCTCCAATGGTTAAGGTTTCTTTTATGAATTGGATTTCTAATGGGTTAAGTACGCAAGGCGGAACAGGCACCGCAAAACAAAGCGGTGTCCTTGGCGCACTCGCTGGCGTTAATTTTGTTCCCGATATGGAGCAGGGAGTTATGTTTCAAGAGATTCAAGGCCAACCTATTTATGATGAAATATACCCTAAAGTGTTTAGAGTTTCTTTTCAGTTGACTGTAGTCCACGAACAAGGATTAGGTTGGTCTGGAAAAGGCGGCGCAGCCAAATTAAGAAGAAACTTCCGAAGTTTCCCATATGGAGCCACTGGGAGATATCTTGATGAAGGGTATGTAAAGCCGCCACCCCCTCAACCCGGTCATATCGCCCCAGCCGTAAATGATGGATTAATGATCGACCCAACCGCACCTCGTGACGGTAACGGAAACCCAATTGAGCCAACCAACGGGGAACCTACGAGGAGAAAGCCTCTTAGTACAACAGGACGGTTTGTTCAACGCTCTGATCAAGCCCAAATTCTTAATACTGAATCCACTCAAGCCGGACAAACCGCCACTTCCAATCGAGGAGCTACCGCAAAGGAATATCAACTGGAAGATATCGGTGACTTGAACACTGACAGCAACGGAACATCAACCCTTCGCCCGAAGAAAGGTGGTGATTTCGGACAAGCCCCAGCGGGGTAGGTAGTAAACAGATATGATTTCAAGATACGCAAATAGAAAAAAGGTTATTAACAGGTTAGCACAGTATGCCAAACTCTTCAAAGAGCGTGGGATCAAGCAAGTTAATCAATATACAACCCCAAAACTCCCTTACCCCTCTCAGGACGAGTTCAACGAGTTGAATGTTGTTAATCACTTGTGGAAACAAGGAGACAGATATTATAAATTAGCCAGTGAATATTATGATGATGCAACTTTGTGGTGGGTCATAGCTTGGTTTAATCAGACCCCGACTGAGACAACACTTCAGCCGGGTGATGTTGTCGCAGTCCCTCTTCCGTTAGATAAGATTTTAGAATATTACGATATATAATATGGCAGATAAAGGCGCAAAATGGAATGAGCAAGCATTCTTGATTGATTTCTTTGAGCAATGGCTACCGTTGCAAGAAACACACGAATATAAGAATTTCACTCAAATTACAGGAGATAATTCTGGAATTGTTAATCATATCCTGGCAAAACCAACTATTAAAAGTACCCAAACTTTTTTTAAGTTAGCCAATTCTCAACAATCACTTTTGGTTCCTCAAATCAGGATTTTTAAAGTAAAGTATGACAAGTCGGTTGATGAGTTTAACCAAGTGTTGTTCGAAAATCCAAAGATGGTTGAGTTTAAATTTAACGAATCTACAACGGTTGACAGCATTCTTAAAACCACTCGTGAAAGAGGTAGTGATGTGGGGATTAAAAGTTTCACATGGGAAGACTTAGGTACAAATCCTGCGGACTCTGGTCTAGCATTCAAAGCTGAGCTTAAATTGTACTTTCAAAGCGTAGATGCTATCTTCACTCCTAGGTCTGATGGTGTAAAATTTGCAGACTTGTTTATTCCCCCTGGCGGCCCAGCGGGAGTTAAAGTTGATTCTGAAAACAACAAACACGCATATGAAGATCAGGATTTTCAAATAAAAGCCATTGTTGGATGGGCGACACCAAATGATGCAAACAATACACTTCTTCGACCTCATCAAATAAGCGCAATAAAACAACAAAAGGTATCTCTGTTGTTGACGTTGTATGACCATACTCTAGACTTCAAGCAAGATGGGTCGGTGGATGTGTCTCTTAGTTATATGGCCGCCATCGAAGGCAGAATGAACCATTCAGAAACCGACTTATTGTACGTAGATGATGGTCAACGCAGGAACATAATTAACTTAAAGAAAACGCAGAAAGAGCTAAAAGAGGCTAAAGAGGAAAAAGCCCGAATTCTACAAGAAAAGAAAAAGCTCACTAAAATGAACGCTAAAGACCAGGAGAATCCTGATAGAAACAAGTTTGCAGCCCAAAATAGAACTCAAGCCATCTCTCTCGCCCGGAGAGCCTACGCACAAGGACAAGTCAATGACTTTGAAAAAGGGCAAATCGGCCAATATGATAAATTGATCGAACAATCCGCAGGTAACGAAGAACAAATTAAAAAACTAAAAAATCAACAGGACGAAGTCCTATTTGGAGTGGGTAAGCAAATACAAGAGAACTTCGATAACAAGAGTCGTGCCCGCCAACTTGCTGGAAGAAAAATTGTAAACAGAAACTCTTTAGAATCGATTAACGCTCAGATTGAAAGAAATCAAGCGTCCGTTGATGAAGCGGTGTTTGATCTGCGAGCTAAATCCTATTCCCGACTTCTTAGGGTCATTGCAGAAAAACAAAGAATATTCACCGTCAAATTGGATGATGCTCAAATAGAATTGTGGAAAGAATCGTTAGAGAAATATACCGAATACGAATCCGAAAAAACAAGAAACAATAAAATCATCAATAACAGACTCAGCAGTAAAGATAAGATTAAAAAAAGGTTTGGGGATGGAGCTTTATCTAATCGTTCGGAGGTCAGTTCTGAATTGGGCAAGTGGAACTCCAGCCTACTTAACAACGACTCTTCCGGGAGGCAAAAAATGATTGACTCTTTTCTCAAAAAAAATGGCCCCTCCGCTACGGCTGATACGGAAATTGACTATAGCCGAGATGGATTGACTGGTATTAAGTTCTTTTTTTTCGGAGACATCATAGAAGCGGCTATTGACATAGTTACCGCCGGAAAGAATGATAAGATAATAGACAAACCCAGATACAAAAGCGATCTAAAAAAGGAAATAAAACTTATTTTAGGAGCTGTCCCTATGTATTTCTATGACAGCGATGGCAAAATTGCTGCCGGTTCTGTCCCAATGTCCGATATACCAATTTCGCTAGAATACTTTAATGCTTGGTTTGTTAAAAATGTGATAAAGCCTTTAAAAGATCATTATTATCTTAGAGATTTTATCAATGATTTAGCAAAAAACTTAATTGATAATGCTTTATCTCCAATGACCTTTGGTCCGATTGGGGAGCTTAATCAGTCTACTATCAGTTTTTCTACATTTGCGCTGCCGTTTCCCAAAGATGCTCCTGCTGTTTTTAAGGCGGGCAAGTTAGATAGGTCTCAAATTAAACAAGTCCCTTCTTATGATAATGATCACGGCGGCACCATCCTGCGACAATATTTTTTAATGTACTATAACAGTGGGGTGTCTAAAAAGATGCTTGGCCGGGAACGCCCTCAACCTGATAAAGCTGATGATGTGGGTGATACAGGGCGTGGTATTCTTCACTTTAAGTTTGGCTCTCAGCAGGGCATTGTCAAGAAGATGACGTTTGCGAAACAAGATATCCAGGGCGCACGAGAGGCAAGGATATTAAAAGCTCAAAAATCAGCAAGCAAGAACTTATTATTTTCTAACAAATATGACTGCAATGTCACACTATATGGCACAACGATGTTTAAGCCAGGTATGTTGGTGTACGTAGATCCAACCAGCTTAGGTATCCCAAATCAGGAAAACATAGCAAGAAATATGGGCTTAGGTGGTTATTACAGTATTGTTCACGTGGAGAACATTTCTGAGTCAGGAAAATTTGAGACCAATTTAAGAATGGTGTTTGAAGGTGCCGCAAACAGTTCTGACCACAATGAAAAGCCTTATGGAGTTTCGATCAGAAAATTATCAAGCCAGTCGGTATTTAAGGAGTATGGAACA
>Ga0209532_1002032_pt1 | contig 14786 bp, 20 predicted proteins | sample COG_02_FD_184746 | JGI IMG/M metagenome (GOLD analysis project Ga0209532, IMG submission 184746) | Pelagic Microbial community sample from North Sea - COGITO 998_met_02 (SPAdes) (version 2) | ecosystem: Environmental > Aquatic > Marine > Neritic zone/Coastal water | place: Helgoland, sampling... | reverse complement strand
CTTTCTTTGTTATCGTTAAACGCTAAAATGAATTTACCCGCATTGCTGGTTCCAGAAAACTTCTGTGCAATTTTCGTTTCTATTAATTGTCTTTCTTGTTGGTTAGGAGTACCGTTGTTAAAGTTGATCAACATCGATGGACTTAATCCATTCATTATGTTGTTCAAATGGTAGTTAGATACTTCTTCTTCTAACTCTGCATACTGTAAACCACCTTGATAATCGACAGGTGAATAGTAATAAAAACCACTCTTGTATGGTTTTATGTAGTATATCTCTATGCTTTCTTTAGACATACCAAAGGCTGGTATTCTTAAAGGTTGATCTGTTTTCTTTAAATTTGCCCAATCATTAAAATAGTAGTATGCTGGTACATTACCATCTGCATCACATTTTTCTGCTCTTAATGTTTCAATTGGCATATGCTCTAACTGAACAATCTTGCTTCTATCTTTAGAATAGATAACCTGGATAGCGCATTGGCCCATAAGTTTAAGATCATAGCATACCCTACGCACTACATCTTTTCTAAACAAAGAAATCATCTGTGCATACTCATTTGGTTTTCTGTTGCTATCAGTTGCATTTAAACCTTTACCATAAATAGCTTGAGAAATACCATTTATAGCTGCATTGTTTGTAGGTGAACCATTATACCTATCAATAAGGAACTGGAAATAATTGTTATCTGCACCGTACTCAATCCAATCAGCACCATTAACTTCTTTAACCTCTGGTGATGTATAAGTACTTAAATTTACAAAGCCAAACTCTGATACTTTTGTTTTGCTAAATTGCCCTTTTTCGTTTCTTTTTCTCATATTACAATATAGTCATTATTGAAACCATCGTATTCTGTATATTGGTCTTTATTTACTTTATAGAAATAATTGTTATCTGCATTAATTTCTGCTTTTTGTGCAGTACAGAAAATCCTATCCTTATATATTACATTTGTTTTTGCTATGTCTGAATATATAGTTAAATCATAAAAATGACCTTCAACTAAATTTGAATAGGTATCATTATATATAGCATAGGTATCTTTGTCAATTAGAATATTACCACTACCAGCAACTCTTGGTACAAGTGTATAATCAACAGTTACATTTGTGCTATCGTCTCTAATAGTCATATAAGCACTTGTTACATATTCTCTTGGTATGCAAGTAAATCTATTTGTAGCTTGTGGGTAGAATAATATCATCAAAAGTATAACGTATAAAAATTACATATTTGTAAAACAAAAAAAAAGCACCCGATTAAGGATGCTTTCAATTTAAAATAAATATTAATTATGCAGTTGGGTCTACTTGTGCTGCATCTCCAGTTACCGCAGTTGCAAGGAAATAAGGTGCAGTTTCTTCCATACCCTCAAAGGTAAGTGTAAACCCACTTAAATCACCTGCTGCTGCACCAGTTACTACTGTACCACCAGTACACTCCATACCATTTTCAAAGCCACATAAGAAGCTATTACCGTAGTAATCTTCTACTACTACGTATGGTCTTGCTACTGCAAGTGTTTGTAATTCTTGCTGCGTTAAAGCATCTAAATATGTTAATGTAAGGTTTAAAGTTTGAGTATAAAAAGTTGTTCCATTTTCTCTACTACTAGTAACAGTAGTTTCTAAACTAGAATTTCCTTTTACATCATATTCATACCAAGTTGGTGTTCCTGTAAATGTAGCTTCACCAGTTGGAGCATCTACTGTTATGGCAGAAATATCACCAAAGTCAGCAAAGTAAACTTTTTTGATACCGCCAAAGGCAGATTTACAAGGTAGTTTACGACCCGTTGTTAAAAGACAAGACATATGTTTTTATGTTTTATAAAAAAAGGGTAAGTAGACTAACTACCTACCCTAGTTTATTGATTAATTAATTGATTATGCGTATTCTACTAAGTCAGATGCAATACCAAACTGAACAGCAGAAGTAAACCTCATTACCATTCTCACGTTGTTACTAGCGTCTAAATCACTCATATCTAGCACCTTAACCTCTTGTGTAGAGTTTAACAAGCCAGTTCCAAAGTATAAGTTAGATCTTTGTGCAGCATACATTTTGTTTGCTGACATTCCTGGGCATACAAAGATTTTTACACCGTTTACCGTTAGGCTTCCGTTGTTCCACCATTGTGTACCCATATTAGCAACACCATTTGCCCCTAAACCATTTGCTCCAAATCCACCAAGTGCTTGAACGTATAATTTAGCTGCTTGTGTTCCCATATAGATAAACAAGTCTTCTTTTCCGTATAGTGCTGCTGGTATTGCATCAACTACTTTAGAAAGTTCATCGATAATGTTTGTAGATAATAATCCACCACCTACTGCTGCAACTTGTTGTCCTGCTGGAATGTCTCCTGCTGCTGCTGATGCTGCAATTAGTTTCTCAAACCCATCAAAAGAATTGTTTGTTCCTGCTGCTGTGTCTCCTTGCCAGATGCAAAATTCTGTGTTCTGTGCAACCTCACTTGCAACGTGTGCAATCAAGAAGTCAGAAAACTTTGGAGGTAATGTTTGCCCAAGACCGTAACCCATAGATTGTGCTTCCCAGTCATTTACGAAGTCATACTTACACAGTTGTAGGTTTACTTGTAACTCAACTGGTTCAATAACTCTTTCAGTTAAAGTTATAGTTGATGTTGGTGAGAAATCACAAGATGCAGATTGTACTAATGCATTCGTTGCAAGTTTCTTGATTATTTCCTTAAAAGCAATGTTTGCCTTTACTGTTAAACCGCCGTCATCAATAGTTGATGCAGATAATAAAGCTGCTGCGATATACTCGCCAGCAAACTCACCTGCATAAGTTGTAGTGATGTTAGTTGTTGTTGCTAAATTTACGTTTCTTTTATTCATTTTTATTTGTTTAATTTACTTAATACTCTATCTAGTGTTGTGTTAAATTGTCCTTTGGCAAATTGTACTTGTTTCTTTTGTGGTGTACTTGCTTCTGGATTGTGTTTAATTGGTTTTACTGCTGATAATTCTTCTTTTACTTCTTCTTTTATTTCTTGTGTTGCTTCTTCTGTAAATTCTTCCTTTACAGTACGAGATTTTAAACCACCATTTTCAACTCCCATTTCAACATCTTCTTTTTTAAGACTTGCAATGGCATCTTCTAGGTTCTGTATTCTCTTTTCCATTCCCTCCCAGTCGGCAACATCTGCCATCTTTTCTTCTTCTTTTTTTTCTTCTTCAAGATCTTCAGTTTCTTCAACTTCTTCTTCTTTGGCTGGCACTTCATCAGATACTTCACGAACATCTGCAATCATACCTTCTGCTTCTACAACTAAAAGTTTACCATCCTCCAGGATATATTCTCCTACTGGCATTGCTACTTTTTCATCGTCAGTTACAATGAAAATTTCATTATCTTTTTCAAAGGCTTCAGCACTTACTATTGTGCCGTTTTCTAACTTCATTTCCATAAGTTTAACTTCTATATTCAGAAGTGTTTTTATTTCGTTTAACATTTGGTTTGCTTTCATACTCTTGTATAACTATTTAATGATTAAAATTTGCGTTTTTACTCTGTTCTTGTTATTACACCTATCCCTTGTGCTTGCATAGAACCATCACAGCACTCGCTAGAATACTTATTGGTATCCCAGCATAAACAACCCCTACCGCCACCACTAGGTGATGTTCTACTAGGTATAAATATTTTGTTGTTTTTAGTTCTAGGCATTAAGTATATCTTTTATTTTGTTGAGTAAAATATCATCTTCACTCATTTCTAGTGTTTTGTCTTTAGGTGTTTCCATTTTGTCAGCAAAGTAACCCTCAATAGAAAACCCCTTAACTTTATTTGATTTAACATACTCATTCCAAACATCTTCATTGTTTACTTTTACTGATCCCATCCACGTTCCAACAGGAACATCTAAACCGTACAATGCAGTCTTATCTTTTACTTTATCTTCTACTATCCAACTTTCAACCAATGTTAGGCCACTTAAAACTTCATCGTGTTCTAGTGTTGAATTGCTTTGGTTTCCTTTCTGTAAGAACATTTGAGATGCCTTTACAATCGTATCTTTTGAAAAGTATATATAATACTCACCCTCACCACCATTGCGGTAAATAGGCTTGTTTGGTATCAACAAAGCACCCATCAAGATCTTCTTTTCTTTGTCTACTTCTGCTAACTTTATTTCCTGGTTCTTTAAAGCAACAAAGTCGCTTTCAATGGCAGGGCTTTCTACAATAGAAATTGCTTCTACTCCAATATCATCTTGATCTTCATCTAAAATAAGTTCTATTATCTTCATAATTGTATTACGTGTTTAGTTTTTAATTTTGCATTTAGATACTTGCACCCTCAATAATGTTCCTATCCATTTCTTGTGCAGTAGTTACATCATTACTTACTACGTATGCTCTTGCTGGTCTTTGTGATTGACCACCTATTGCATCTGCTAGTTGTGTTTCACCGCTAGAACCAACTATGTTAAACGCTGGAGGTATTGGGGCACCCCCACCACCCGCTCCAGAAGCTGGGTTTGTTCCACCCTTTGCATTGCTAGGTGTTGTTTTTAATATATCTTTCACAGATTTAAAACCAATGGCAGCAGTTGTTGCAATGTTTGCTATTTTCACACCAAATTCAAAAGGTGTAACAGTCTTTGTTGCAAGTTCAGCAGTAATACCTTGATAGGTGTTTATTAATGCAGCAGCAGCAGCAGTTGCTTTACCAGCAGCACTTTGGTCATCAAACAAAGTAGACATATTACCTAATGTGTTTTTAACCATATTTAATTGTGCAGCATTCTTTATTTTTTCATTTTTTTCATCTTCAGCTGCATTAGCATCTTTTACATCTTGTATTTTATTTTCATAGAAAGCTGCAACTTGTGCTTTTGCTACCCAATGTGCCCCTAAATCTTCAAGTTCTTTTAATTTGCGTTCCTTTTCTAATTCTATTTTTTGTATTTCTGTTTCTGCTTCTAAATCTTGTTGCTTTTTTATAAATGCTTTTTGTATGTCATATATCTTTTGCAACTTTTTATCTACAACAACTGGTGCTTCTTTTGCATCTTTTTTTGCTTGTGTTGCTGCTTCACGCCTTGCAGTTAATAGTTCTGTACTTAATCTTTTTTGTAGGTTAAGCCTTTGAGTTTCTAATTGAATTACACTTGCCTCTAATTGTGCTGCTTCGTTTAAATCATCTTTGTTACTTTTTGTTAAGGAGTTTTCTGTTAATTTAGCTTGCAATCTTAACTTTGCAACCGCTGTTTCTTTTGCTGCTAAATCTTCACTAATTTTTCCAGCTTCTTCTAGAAAAGCAATTCTTTCTTCAGCGGTAAACTTTTCTTTATTAACTGCTTTCTCTCTTAATCTTGCAATATCTTGTTCTGCTTGTGCCCTTTCAACAATTAATTTTCTTGCTGCCTTTTCTGCATTTGCTCTTTGGTCTGCAATCTTTGCCGCTGCTTTTGCATCTGATGCTACTTCTTCACCAAAATCTTTTACACTTTCAATAGCACCATTTACACTATCTGTTATACTATCAACACCTAGAACAACTTGACCTAAACTATCACCAGCAATCTTACCAGCTTCTTTAAAATTACCTTTAAATAGTTGTTCAACCGCTTTACCTAAGTTTGGTATTAAGTTAATTAACCCCTCAAACCTAGTTGTAATGTTATCTTTTATAAGACTAGCAAAGTCTTTTATCGCTTGTTTAGGGTTCTCAAAAACACTAATAATACTTTCACCTAAATCTGCTAATAAATCTAAAAGGTTACCCGTAACACTGCCAATGACACCAAGTATTTTAGCAAACTTGTTTTGTCCTTCTTCACTTCTTGTAAATGCTTGACCTAATGCAGTAACAGCAATTAATAAAGCACCAATACCCGTTGCTATAATCGCAACCTTTAAAGATTTAAAGCCAGTTGTAACACTTGTTAATGCACCTTTAAAAGAATTAAATTTAGATACAGCACCACCAGTAACTTTATCAAGTGTACCACCCATTTGTTGAGTAGATTTACTTGTTTCTTTTACTTCCTTGTTTACATCATCAACACCTTTTTCTAAACCCTTTAAACTCTTTTGAGCATCTTTAGTGTTTACCTCTAGGTTAATGGTTTTTGTTACTGCCATTTTATTTGTTTTTTAAGTAGTTTTAATCCATTCTTTACGTTTGTTGGTAAAGCATTTTTTCCTTGTGCAATCTTTATGTTTTCAGTATCACCTTCAACAACCTGGAGTAAGTCAATTATATTCTTGATCATAATATTGTGTTTAGTAATTCAAATTCTGTTTTACCAGTTGTTAGATCTGTTTTCATTGAATTTATCTTGTACCTATCTTGACCTAGTTCTATTAAGTCATTTAGTTGTAAGTTATAATATACTTTCATTGGTAGAAAAGCGGTTATCTTTATTAATCTTCTTCTAAAGTTAAACACATCTTGTATGTACTCTTTGTATTCAGTTTCAAATATTGTATCTGTAAAGCCTAAAGCATTATCACCAGCAACTATACTATCTGGTTCATTAGCCAAATACTCATTAAACTCATTTTGAAAATGTATGTTTTCTTTGCTTGTACTTGGTAATAAAGCCAAACTATTTGATGGTATATAATATGTTGTAATATCTTCAACACTTGCAGTTGCCGTATCTCTTATTCTTATATCTGTACCACCACTAATCAAGATAGGGTAAAACAATAAAGGTTCACCAATATATGATTGTTGGTTTTCGTTTACTGAATAACCCCATTGTACATCTGTTGCAGTTGGTGGTGAATTACCAGCATCATACAATCTTTCAAATTGCATATGCTCAAATGGTACTTCTATTTTATATGGTTCACTTGGTGCATCAAAAATATCACCATCTAATGTGTAACCTAAACTACCCCAACCGCTATTGGTAAGTTGTTCAAATTGCTTTGCTAAAAATGTACCTAAACCCTTATAACTAAAACTTATTTCATTAAAAGGTAGTGCAATATCTGATGTTGATTTTGTAGTATCTAGGTATTTATCTATGTTGTAAACTTGTGTGCTATCTGCATAGTAACTATCTAAAGTTCTAACCACTATTGTACCAACATTATTTACATAAGCAGTAAGGTTAAATAAATTAAACAAGCCAGAAAGAAAATCTATAATCTTCATTTTTGGTATTTGCTCAACTATGTTAAATTGAAATTTTTGTTCTGTTTGAAATGATGCGTTATTGTGATATAAATCAGCACCATTAGGGTCACCTACTCCTCTGAAAAAAACTAATCTAACATCTATATCATTAGCATTAAAAGAAACAATACCAGATATTTCTAATGTATATGTTGAGTTGTTTAGTAAACCATTGCCAATAGATATTTCTAATGTTTGTGTATCATTAACCCCATTTAATTCACCTACAACAGTACCGCCATCTCTTAAAACCCTAACATTGTAAACTGCGGTATTATCTACTGGGTCAAGTGTGTATCTTAAAAATAATGGCTGTCTTGCACCAATAGCATTAACCGTTATAACACCATTTGAAACTGTTGATATTTCTTCATCTGAACCAGCCTTTACAACTAAATCATCTAATCTTGTGTATAACACCTCAACTTGTGCTGCTTGTTCTACATCACCACTTTTACGATGCAACCACATAAACAAATTATAAAACTTTTCATTTGTATTATCATTAAAAAAGTCATCTGAAAAAGTAATATTGTACCTGGTTTCTATTGCATCAATAATTGCTTGTAGCCTAATAGCATATTTAAACTGGTTCCATTCTACACCATTTTGATGTGGTGTACCACTTCCTTGATGACTTATATTATTTGTTGTTGCCTCTGGGTCAAATGTAGTGTGTGTACTACTATTAAATATTAATCTGTTTGTATGAGTAATTAAAGGTACAAGAACATCATTACTTACTGCTCTCATTCTACTTGTTACATTTGCATAGTCATATATTTGGTTTTGGTTTAATGGTAAACTCGCTAATTCACTATCACCTAATATGTCTTTTAAATCTACTGTATTACCAAAGAAAGTAATCTTGTATGTGTGTGCTAAATTGTTTTTTAACTCAACACCTTGCAAAGCTATTTTACCATCTTTAAAAGGTAAATCATTTAATTCAATTCTTGCAGTTTGTTTTTTTCTTGCATCAAAACCATTACTAATATCAAAATTGTAATAATGTTTAAAGATCTTATTGTTTACACTTGATGCTGGTACAGAAAATGTTTGTGTAAATTCAGTAAATACTTTTTTTAAGTCTTTTACATTCTTTATTGTTTGTGTAAGTGAAACTGTTTCATCCTTAAATAAATCTACCCTTTCAGTACCTATGTATAGTTGTAATCTACGCATTTATCTAATGTTGTTTATATAATCAAAGGCTTCTTCAAACTCCATAGTGTATTCTATTAGCCTATCGTTTACACTTGTTTTAAAGGCTACTGTTGAGGTTTTAACTTTAACTGGTATGATAACACCAGTACCTTTTTTAAATGTGCTTAACCATATGTATTCGCTTAATAGCAGTTCTTCAAATTGTTGATTTAGAAACTCTGGGTAATATCCACTACTTAAAGTGTGTGTTTGTTTTGCTTGTGTGTTAAATACTTTGTTGGGTGCATTCTGTATGTTGTATTCTGCACCACCACTTGGATAGGTTATTGTGTTTGATTTATAACCCTCATTAGTTCTTGCTATGTTTCTTGTTTCTTTTAAGAAAAACCATAAATCTTGCTGTGCACCATACTTATTTATATAGATAATTCTTTTGCCCTCACCATACTTTGTGCAATCAATTCTTTTAATGTTACAATCTACACCTTGAATAGTTACAGTTGTATCACCAGCAGCATAACTTTCTGCACCTCTAAAGCTACTTGTAAGATATGATATTTTACCAGCTTGATTATTTGGTGCTAATATTGTAAACTCATCTGTATCTTCATTTATAGGTATTAATAAAGTAGGTAGTGTTCTACCAAAAGGTACTATTGGGTTTACTTCTTCTTCAAATGTTCCATAGGCTTCAAAACCTACATCATTGTATGTAACCGCAGTTAAAGGGTAAGATGTGCCAGTACCATTTAAACCACTGTAATTAGTTAGTACAGTTTCTATAGCTACAGTTTGAGGTACATAATCTGTTTGGTATGCAATCTCTATATAATCTCTTGCAAGTTCTGCAATGTCAAAATTAATTGTTGTAGATGGTTGTACATTCTTTACAAGTGTATATCTTAAAGTTCCATCAATAGATACTTCACATACAGTTGACAATGTACCAGAGGCTGGTATTGCTATGCTTTTAAATTGTGGGTTTCTTAATGCTATATTTGCCATCTTAAAAATCTAATGTTAGTGTAGCTATAAATAAATATAACCTTATTGTTGTGTATGTATATCTTTCATCTTTTGCGATGTACTCCCAACCTAACATAAATCTGTTATGTGGGAAATGAAATGCTATGCCTAATGTCCAATCCATATTATTTTGTTCCTAATATTATACCATCTTCAATATCTAATGCAAACCCTTTTATTAAATCATCTGGTAATCTTTTTAAACCAGCTTCAAATGGCTTTGTAAAAAATAGGTTTGCTTTTAAACCTTTATTGTAAATGCTTCTTGCAATTAAATAAGTCATACTTTCATAAGACATAAACCTACCTTGCTTATCTCTAAACTGAAACCTTTTCTTTTTTAGCCAGGAATTAATACCTTTTGTCAAGCCACCTTTTGGGCCAGTACCACTACCATATTGAAATCTTGATAATGCTGCACTTGTTTCTGGATAGGTTGATGTTTTACCTTTTACACCTTTATCTACAAATGGCCCGTAATCTTCCATTAGAAATTCTAACAAAAAATCATCTTGGCTTTTCTCTATTTTATAACTAACAGAATTATATAAATCACCACCACCTTTTTTATCTTTGGTTAGGTTTGATTTAGATTGCTGCACAACATACTTCGCATACTTAGTTACTATTTCATCTACGTTCTTAAACTGCATTAGCAAATGTATATATCATTGTAAATTAGTATTGTTATATCTGCTGTCCATCCAGCAAGTTCATTTTCAAATCTATCACTAAACGGTGATAATGTTGGGTCACCATCAAGTTGGTACATATCTGTATGCAATGAACCCATTCTTAACTTCTGTATTAGCTTGTTTAAGACTAGTAGCTGCGTGTTTAGAATATCTTGCTCATTATCATTGCCAGTAAATCTATCTGTCGTTATATCCTTTGATTGGTCTACAATATCACAAGCTAGGATGCTTATGTTAAACCTCAACACTTGTTCTTCTGCTGTAACACTGTTTACAATCATATGTGCCAAAGGAAATATGTCTTGCTTGTTTAAGTTTACTTTGCTTATATCTCCAATAGAAACTGTATTGGTAAATTCAGTACCTCTTAATTGTTCTTCTATTGTTGAGGTTAATTGATAATACCCTCTTATACCTTGTTGGCTCATTTGAAATTTTGTTTAATTCTTTTTGCTTCTACCTCTGCTTTGTCTTTCATAAAGGATAGCATCATAAAACATTCGTGTACTCCTAGTTTAGTGATATCTTCATATCTTGTAATGTCTCCTTGAGCAAGACCGTAAATTGAGTTATACCATCCCCATTTGGTTGAGAATTGAGAAACTGCGTCAAGGCTTGTGTTTCCTCCTTGTCCAAATAGTTCATCATAGTTTTCGACAAGTCTATTCCTAAATTCCACAAAAAAAAAATTGATGATAATACTGCATCCATAGGCATATCTAAAATATCTTGATCCTTACCTACTTTGTATTCTTCTATTGTGTATTTGTCTTTTAATTTGTTTACTACTGGTCTATATAAAACAGCCATTGCTTTCTCTATGTTTTCCCAATCACCAATAAAGGTATCTAAATCTATATACTCGCCTAAAGTTAAATCATCAAGTTGTGGGTGAAAACCATACTCTTTGTTATTTAGTTTAAACTTTGTTACTAGGTTAGGCTTTTGATCAAACATTTCTGTAAGTGTATTTACAATGTACTCACTATCATTAAATTTAATCTGCATTACATCTTCCAGCTTTACCTTGCAAAATATTTCTATAATCTTTGCACTTAAAAAGTTTTCATCATCTTGGCTTTTCTGGATCTTAAGAAAGTGTTTATACTGCCTTAAAGTAATTTCACTTAAATCAGTTGGTATGGTAATATTAAGTTTCATATTTGTATAACGGTTTTAAAATGGTTTTTTATAGTAAGGTAAATATAATAAAAAAAGGTACACCATTTCTGATGCACCTTTTAAACAAAACTAACTCAACTTAACTAAATCATACTTGCTTCGTGACAAGTGCCACTACACACTCCAGCTTTTTCTATTTCTGCACCACATTCTGTGCATTCATATTCTTTGTACTCTGGTGGGCTATACCAATCCATAATATTCTGTTTTTAATTTACCATTAAGGTAATGTTCTACAATTACACCAGTTGATAAAGCTATAATCTTGTATGGTCTGATGCTTCTTTTAATTAGGAATTTATCTATTATCTTTTTCATATCTATTCTTCTAGTTCGTTAAATACTGCGTGTTCTAAACAAGATCCACATATTTCATCACTTAAGTAAGATGCTTCTGCACCGCAACAATTACTATACATATTCTTTTGTTATTTCGTTATACTCTTTGATGTAGTCTTTGGCATCATCTAAAAAGGTTGGTGCTATATGTTTTAAAGCACCTCTGTCATCTTCCATATATTTAAAATAGGTTTCTAACCTTATCTTAATAGCATATAGCTTTTGAAATTCTTCTAATGGTAATTTTACTGTTTCTTTCATATCTGTTTTGTTTTAAATATTATACTGCAAACATAACAATAAATACTAGTTATCGCCAAATAATTTAATAACTTTTTTTATTTATTTTAATGCAGGGCATATTTACCAAAGTTAGGTCTGCTCAATATAGAGTATGTTGCATATCTGCAAGGATCAATAATGTGGTTGTGTTTATCCTCTGGGGTATTTATAAGCATACCAGCTTTATCTTCTTTCCATTTGTAATTCCTAAACTCACTTATTGCATTTGTTGAGGTTGATAGTATATGTATCTTGTACCTTTTAAGTAAGTCAATACCAGCATTCACACTATCCTTACCTTTTATGCTAGAAAATATATTATGTCCCATTGCTCGAAGTTCTGAAATTAATCTAGGTTCTGCACTATCTGCGTATATTGGTTTGCTTGTTAGGTTTAGTTCTTTAAGGAAGTTGTTTATATCGCTTGTAGTCATTTGCGTTCTATATAGATGTTCCTGGATATAAAGGTTATGCCCTTGGCTATAAACCGCAACAAAAGTGGAAGGGTCATTCGTGTAACCAAAGTCCATTCCATATGCAATTAGTTCTGCTGCTTGTGGTATATGGTTAACCTCAACATACTTAAATATAGTGCTTCTACTGGCTGCTCTTTCTCCTAATCCATATATCTGCCAATACTGTTCGTCAGTATCTTTAAGCCTTTCTATTTCCTTTCTTATAGATGTTTCAATAAAAGGGTTATCTAGGTAGGTTGTTTTGTAAAATACACAATCATCTCTTGGTATTAGTTTATCATATATCCAATGGTATTCATCAGATGGATTAAAATCAAGTATAACCCTATCTTGTGTTCTAAACAACAACTGCTGCATATCCTCAAAGTAAAGTTCATTACCCTCATTAACAAATAGCAAGTCACGTTTCCTACCTCTAATCTTTTGCGGCTGATCTAGTGATATAAATTCAACTAGGTTTCCAAATAGGTGATATTCTGAATTAGACTTGTTATGGTATTGCTCAGAGTAGCATTTATACTTTTGTAGTATTGCCATAAAATCACGCATAACAGTTGCACGTAAACTTGGAAATGATTTACGGCATATAGTTATAATCTTGTCGTTATTATTCGCACAATAGTTAAATATAACCCACAAAAGGATGTTGTAAGTTTTACCAGACCTTGTACCACCTTGCTCAACTACAATCTTTTTATCTGTGTTGGCTAAATGCTTATAGACAATATTAGTCTGTATCTTCGGTTTTATCAATTATCTCTATTTGAAAATTAGTTGGCATTCCATCTGCACCAGTTATTTCTTGACGTTCAATATAACCCCTTTTCTTACCTTTTGTCTTTAGATAGAATATTGTTGCTGCTGTTGAGTTGGCAGATATTTGTTTGTGTAGTTGGCTTTCTGCAAAGTCTAGTGCTACATTCTCAATATCCCTTACCTCAATGGCAAACGCTTCATCTTCTTTAAGCCATTTGTAATATGTTGATCTTGGTATATCTGCTTTCTTGCAAGCTACCGTAACAACTCCTAAACTCTGCTCTAGTGCTTTTAATAGGCTTTCCTTTTTTATGTGTCTATCTTTGTTCATTTTTTTTATTAAAATATTATTTGTATATTGTAGTTTCAAATGCGGTGGTAGTGTAAAAGTAACACATTTAACATCCAGTTAAAAGATGGCGTTCGTATCGACCTCACCGCTCTAATCATTAACCCTTCTTTCCTGGAGGGTTATTTTTTTGCCCTTATACATTCCAGCACCTTGTTCGTCAATCTTTGTAAATGGTATTTCAGGTACTGTTAATTCACAAGATTTATCTATTAAGTAAATATATCTATTTTGAAAACCTTTTAATGCAGTTGCACCATTAAAATTGTATTTACTATCACCTCTTTTTGCTACTATGTCTCCATTAGCTAACTTATAAATAGTTCCGTTTTTATTTATTTGAGTTAATTTAAAGCCACTTGCCCTGTATATAGTTCCATCTCCACATTGAGTTGCATCTGAATAACTTAACAACCATTTAATTTGTGGTGCGTTTTTCTTGATCAATCTTATACTTATAGCTATGCATCTACTTTCTGAATATTTGGGTAAATAGTCATCAAATGCCATTCTGTTCAGTTCCAGCATTTCGTTCCATCTTTTATTCATATCATCAACACCAGAATTAACAAGCGGTAATACATTTCTTTTATCCATTGGTGGGCCATAACTCATTACTCCGTGCAATTTGTTATCCAGAAAACAACCAAAGTGTAAGTTACTCATATTGACTACTTTGCCAGAGTAGTGATGTTTCTTTACAAAATCATTTGCTACTTTAGAATTTATAACCTTTACTATTATTTCTTTTGCTCGGCCCATTGTGATATAATTAAATAAAGTGCATTACCATTACCGTTTTCGTTTCCAAAAGTTTCAACGTATTTATATTCTTCTGTTTTCTTTACATTAGCTATTGCGTTTTTTATTTGTTCTGCTTGTTCATCTGCCAATGTATAGGTTTGTTGCTGAAATGGCTCTTTGTCTCCATCTGGTAAGCTAAAATCATCACTTGTTTCTATGTCATCCATATTTTGCCAGTTATCCATACCCCAATCTTCAAGCTGCACACTGTTCCATTCATTGCCAAGTGCATCCCAATCCCATTCACCAAAGCCAACATTATCTTTTACTATAAATTCTCTTTCTTGTTGTTCTGTAAGTTCATCTGCTTTCAAGATATAAACTTCTTTTAACCCAGCTTCAGCACAAGCCTTTAATCTCATATTACCACCCAGCACTATCATATCTTTATTTACTACAATAGGTCGTAGTTTAAGCATCTCTGGAAACTCTTTGATTGACTTGACCAGCTTTTTAAACTTTTGATCTTTTATAAATCTTGGATTGTTTTCATTTGGTATTACCTTACTAATCTTTACTTTTTCCATATGTATAACGTATTTA
>Ga0209532_1002030_pt1 | contig 14787 bp, 8 predicted proteins | sample COG_02_FD_184746 | JGI IMG/M metagenome (GOLD analysis project Ga0209532, IMG submission 184746) | Pelagic Microbial community sample from North Sea - COGITO 998_met_02 (SPAdes) (version 2) | ecosystem: Environmental > Aquatic > Marine > Neritic zone/Coastal water | place: Helgoland, sampling... | reverse complement strand
CAGGCAGAGGTATTGATGGAATTACGCAATTAGTGTTTCAAAAACTCTCTGCCAAAGGGGAAAAAAAAGATAAACTGGTTAAACTCTTAAAGTTAGACTCCGCGTTGAAGCCTAGGGTGAAGATTTTCAAAAACGTAGACCGTAATCGTTTTTTTGCTGATAGCGTACAGGAATTTTTAGAGAGTGATGAATTAAATGCAATTTTAGTAAGAGATTTTAAAACCTGTGGGCTGGGCGGGGAGTGGGACAGCTATGGTCAAACTGATCATTTTGCAAGGTTGGTTTGTGCCTTGAACCTTGAAGATAAGGCTGATGGAGATTCTGCGTCTGGGGGATCTTTCGGCTTAGGTAAAACTGCGTTTGCGAAGAGTTCAAAAATCAATACTGTTATCTATCACTCGGTATTTACGCCTTCTGAAAAAACAAAAAACGCGCATCGGCGGTTGATGGTGTCTGGGATCTATCCAAAGCATGAGCTTGACGGAACTCCGTACGGTGGCTTTGCATATTTTGGGAAGCCTGCTGCTTACGATGAAGATATTGCCGCACCTTTTGAAAATTCAGAGGCAGAAGAACTTTGGTTGCAAATTGCAGATTTGTTCGGAGCAAATCTTGAAAGATCAAAAAATCAAACTGGAACAGACATCCTTGTGCTAGTGGATACTCTTGACATGTCGTTGTTAAAAAAAGCGATTGAGGATTATTATTTTCCAGCATTAATCAGTAATGATTTATCGGTTACTTTCATTTCTGAAGATGGGTCCACGGATCAGCCTGCTGTTCTTGCTAGAGGGGATCTTGATCAATTTGTGAAACTCTACAAAAAAGCTAAAAGCAAAGAGGTGATTAAAGAAGAGCAGTTAATAGTTGATAGTTTCCAAAAACGAAAAACGTTTGCGATTGGTCGTTATGCATATCAAGCAGCCGAAGCCGAAGAAGCCGAGTCATCCAAGAATAATTGCGTAGCAATAATGCGTGGTACTGGGATGGTAATTAACTATGAAAAAGTTGGTGGTGATCAATATGAACCTGCTGTGGGCGTATACATCGCTGATCAAGATGTTCATGAATATTTACAAACCTCTGAAAATTCAGCGCACTCGGAATGGAGTGAAAACTCACATCGACTGAACCAGAAATTTCCTGAAGAAGGCAAGGCTGTAGTTGCAAATGTAAATAGCGTGATAAAAAGAAGGTTCATTGAGTTCCAAAAAAACCTTCAGCCTGATGTATCTATATCCAAAAGTGAAAGTGGATTGCTAGCTCGATTGTTAACTGGAGCACTTTCAGGTAGCAAAGGAGAGGAAAGCTTACCTCCTAAGGGTTTTCACAATCCAGTTTCACTATCGTTAACACAGAAAAAAAGAGAAGATGATCTGTCAATTTGGAATCTCAAAATCTTTGACTGTGATCATACACCAGAATCGCCATTCAGCCTGACTTTGCTTCCATCTATTTCCCTGGCTGGTGAAAAAAATATTTCAATCAAGCATCTTGATTTTGTTATCAAGGACATCAATGGAGTGGTGTTGAGTTCTAAGTCCAATCCTAAATTACAGTACAATTTCTCGAGAGGTATGGGATTAGATTTTATAGTAGAAATACCAAACCCCGGGCGAAAAAATTATGTAGTGCAGTGCAAGTGCATAGCTGAGAACGGAGATTTTGATGCAACCTAGTAAAAAACTGACGTTCTCTGTAACTCGGAGTGATCTTGTTTATGACTATGCTTCATCTTTTGATGAAATATTTAAGTTTAAAGTTGATGACAGTGATCAGTTGAGCAACCAAGTCGGGGTCAGATTTCAAGAAGCCTTGGGCTTTGATTTTAAATCGGAGAATAATCCACTTCTTCAGATAATGCCTTGTGAAAACCTCGTTAAAGAAAAATTACTATCAAAAGGCGAAGAATTTTGTGTCTATGTTACGCTGGAAGATACTGCGCTTGGGATCCGTAAGGTAATTTATTCAAAAAACATTGACGAAATTGAGACAGTAACCGACGTTAAAATCGATTTGCTTGGGCAAAACGACTTTGGGTTTATACGTGGCTATATCGTTAAAGCTTTTATCGCACGGCGGCGTTCAGTAAAGCCGACTGAATCTGTTTTTTGGTCTAAGTCAAATATTATTTTTCAATCAGAGTTTCTGGTTAAATCAACGGTTGATGAAGCGCTGTTCGAAATTGCTTGGACTAACTTCAGTGATCCAGATGTACGAAAGAACGTATTGATGTTTATTGATTGGAAGTCGGCGGATGTATCTGAAACCCCACATTCTGAAACATTTCAGGTTAAAGCTAACATTGACTTGAAGGCGCAATTCAAGCGCCTCGAAAATAATCGACACTTTGGCGAATTTACAATTAGGCTTTTGGTGGACAGAATAATTGCTGAATTAGTAGAAAATTCTTTGCGGTGTGCAAATTTAGAAATTGAGCCTGTTGAAGGAAGTTTACATGAAAAAATTAGTGTCTTTCTTGATACTCTAAACATAGATTTCACAGTTCTAGCGACAAGGTATCAGGCAGGTAATCGTATGGACCAGTTGGATATCATCTCCGAAATTAACAGAGATGTACAGAAAGCACATAAAATTGCGTCTACGCTGAGTACCATGAAATTTGGAGGCTATAGGCTGAAATGAGAGTACCAACAATTACAAACGATCAAGCTTCGATTGCCTGGAACGCTCTAAATGATCATGATGTTTTTGAAAACGTTAGTGAGCTAGTAATTGACTATGTCGGTGACGAGACCGAGCCAGTTTTTTCTGATCTGGATTTTTCAAATTTTGCGGATGAACTTGCTACGATAAAGATGAAATATGATGGAAAAAATAAGAGAATTATTGGCGGTTTAATCGACTCAGACATTGTAGAACCAATCCACCGAACTTTACATGGTGCAGGAATAGAACCGTATCAACTATGTAACCTGGGCTTTTGGCGTTGGATGAGCAATGTTGCCTGTGATGGAGATTTTTGGCGTTTTATTAGTTGGAGATATGGAAGTGATATTCAACAGAATTGGGGAATAACATCAGTCAGTTCAATGATTGAAGTGTATTTCTATCGCGCCTGGCTAAGGGCGCATAAAATGTATAGCCCCGATGAATCCGATCCCTATTTTTATGCACGAATTGGTTCTAGTGATGTCTGGAGATCGCATATTTTACGACAAGATTTTGGACGAGATAAGGAATTTGTAAAAGCGCTTTTGGATACAATTTATGGACAAAATGGTAAAACTTTGGTTGGTACAGAGGAGTTGCGAACTAAATTGGTCCCTGCTTTGCGCGCCTGGTCTTCTAATTCTTCCTTTAGTCATTTAACGTATTCTGAGAATTTGGAACTAATTAAAACTTTAAGGGAAGAAGTTGAATAATTTAGAAGCAGGGTTGTTCGAGCAGCGTAATAATGACACTGACGGTTATTGCGTAAAATACCCTCGAGACGATAATTATGTTTTTCGGGAATTTACAACAAACCGACGGGTTTATACCGAACGTGTTTTGTCTTGTTGCCCGAATATGACTGAGCAAAAAGATTTTTTTGTTTCGTCGTTAAATTCGCCAACAGAGTCTCTGTTAACGCCTGAAAAAAATTTGAATTATATTGACCTTTTTTGTGGCGGAGGTGGATTGTCATTTGGCGTTCAATCAGCAGCAAAGTTTTTAGGATTAAAACCAAAATTATGTTTAGCTGCCGATATTGACGAAGTAGCATTAGAACTGGTCAAGCGACATTTTAAACCAGTATACGGGAGAAATAATTCGGTTGAAGATTTAATTCAGTACGAAGTAGATTACACAGGTAACACAAATCAGTTCATTTCGCAGCCAGTTATCTTGGATGACCAGATATTGGGGTTAAAGGGACGGATTGATCTACTAGTTGGCGGTCCACCCTGCCAAGGACATTCTAATTTAAACAACAAAACTAGGCGATTTGACCCAAGAAATCTACTGTACATGATTATGCCAGCATTCGCGGTAGCTCTTGATATTCCCAATATCATTATTGAGAATGTACAAACAATAACAAGAGCATCAGAAAATGTGGTTGGTTTGACAAAATCATTGTTACATCATCACGGTTATTCTATTGAAGAGTTTAAGCTTTTGGCCTCGGATTTTGGAGTGGCACAATCCCGGACTAGGCATTTTATGATCGCCAGTAAAAATCGAAATTTGGGAACGCACTCCTTTATCAACCAATTCAAGACTAGCCAAATTTCATTCAAGGAAGCTTGCACTAATTTGCCAAAACTCGATGACGACATGGCAATTATACAAAAAATTAGCAATCTCTCGAGAGAGAACGTGGAAAGAATAAATTATCTCCACGATAACAACGTAGACGATTTGCCAAATTTTGTTCGCCCTGATTGTCACAAAAATGGACATACCTATAAATCAGTGTATGGAAGAATTAAGGCCGATTTACCAATGACAACTATTACAACAGGGTTTGCTAGCCCAGGAAGAGGAAGATATACTCATCCTTTTGAGCGGCGCCCAATTTCAATACGTGAAGCAGGCAGGGCTCAGGCCTTTCCAGATTGGTATTGGAAACCAACCATCGATTTGAGTTGGAAGGCATCTAACTATCAAAAGGTTATTGGAGATGCTGTTCCGCCGCAGTTTGCTTACCCTTTGCTGGCTAATTTATTTGCCTAAAAGCAGCAGGTATTTGGCATATACGTATGAGATCATTAATCTCCCCAACTAAAAAAGTGCGACTAATTTTGCAAAACTCCTTTATGGAAGGAAGTGAATGGTATGAAAGAATTACAGTGAAGGAACTATTTTGAGATTAATGCGGGAGAGCGACGTCATCTTTATAAAGGTATCTATATAATTAGGTTCATCCCTCCATTTTTAGAGGGGCGTATTAGTAGAATCTAAGCTGCAGTCAGTTTTTGCATCGGGGTCGTGCCGCTAATCCCCATGTTTGATCTTTCGTTGTTGTAAGTTTAAAGCGATTTCGTTGCATGGTCCTGAACGTCTTTGATGCTTTAGAAGTGGTATGGCCCAAGCCATTCTGTTCTCACCGTCCGGTTGTAGCGTTCGAAAAATGCGTTCTACTGAGGCTTGCCTGGCTGGATTTAAAGCAGCCCGATCCCCGCCTTCTGTGCCCATGTTTGTAGCCTACCACTGACATATTTGGGACCATAACACCTTCGGAATAACGCTGATTGAGAGGCTATGACGTTCCTCAGATGCAGAAAGCATAGGTCAGTTGATACTATGCCTTCACTATTTGTATTTATAACACTGGCACCACTCCTATTTCAGAACCATAAATCTTATAGTTTCCGAAAATTAAATACCTTGAGTACTCCGCCCTGATTATAGCAAAGGCATTACATCCTTGGATATTTTTTGGATTTTTTCAATAGCGGAGATACATTCGTCTCTATCCATCGTGTCAAGAAGCTGGTCAGACTTAACCCATATGTTTGAACAATTATCCAAGCAAACTCTACAATTATTTCCAGATTGAAAATTAATTTTCATCAAAGCCTCCAACAGATCACGGTTAAGGCGTTTGTTGTTGAAAGTAGCTTCAAAAATCATATTTTTTGGCGTAGTTAAATTAATTGCAAACGAAAGAAATTGAGTTTCTGTATTAGCATCAATCGATGTACTTATTTCAACCGGGAAGGCCAATTCTTTGTAATTTTCGGCTGTCACACTGAAGGCATCAGGGGAAGTTATATTCGTTTTAAAGCCATAGTATTCACAATCTGCTTTCGCTTTGATTAACTCAGAACGCAACGACACTTTTCTTGTTAAAATTCGTTTCTTTTTATTGTAAATATTTACAATAAAAGAATTATGCTCTTCTGAAGCGACAAAGTTGACTTTGGGCTTGGCCTTACTGAAACGGAAAGTCTGAGGTGTCAGTTGATAAGTAGAGGCATCTATTAGGTAATTTAGAAGTTCAATATTTTCACTTTTGTTGTCAAAAAATTTCAAGTCGGCGGGGAGGCGACGCATTCCAACGCAGGATACAGCAGCCACCATAGCTAAATTCCAAATACGTACACCTATTTCTCTTTCACCTTTAATTTCTCGTAATTTCAGAATACTTTCAGGCGTTGTGTAAATAATTAATAACATTAGGACGCGTAAAATAATATTTTTTTTATCTTTCAAAATCGGAAACTCTTTATCCTGATTTAATATGTCCTGAATTAGTGTTATCCAGTTTTTGAATTTGTCAGAATTAAAATCTAAAAAATCATTCTTCAGTTTGTTTTCAATTATAGTAGCATTTTTGTTTAAAAAATCCCTTGGAGCCCATCCACCATCGTTAATATTAGATTGTATCTCAGAAAGGAAAATTTCAAATAAACTTAGCTCCCAGTCGGTGTGATGTATGGCGCCACCTTTTATAGTATTGTTGATGCAGCTAACCGCTTTATAATCACTTTCTAAATTGTTGTTGACAGGCGGAGGGTTCAAGTTTTGTAAAAAAATACTCCACTCTGCATTAATCTTTGGAAATGACAAAAGTGACCAATTAAATGCAATTTCTCTATCAATACGCTTCGCCAATTTTTCGGTGATATCACATTCCAACTGTTCTTCAGCCGTGGGTAAATTTAGAACATTGGCAAAAATACTATCATCAACTTTTAAAGGTACATTAAATTTTTGCAAATTTACATCTTCAAATGCCCCAAATTGAAATCGTTTCAGTTCTTTTGCATCTCGAAAAACTAAGCTTTTTACCCAAGATATCTTTATACACTCTAATGACTTCGTTTCACCAAACAACCGCCTAATAACCGTTGGTACTAACTCAATTGCAATTGGATACACATTCCTACTTTGTACACTAAGTGCTTCAAGTTTATTCACTAACACTTTTTCATCATAGAGTTCAAAAAAACTAAAGAATGGATCATCTTTTGTATATTCAGAAGAAAGTTCGTTGCTAGGTGCAAACAAAAGGCCACGCGAAAAAAGCGGGTACAGTGTAAAGTTTGAAGACAGAGCATATAACATTTTTTTTGTACTCTGCTTGGGCACACTACGACCTAATGCAGGTACCAAATCTTTAGTGATAGGCTGATTATCAGAAGATACTAACAGATCAGCTGGGCCTTCAGATATGAGTTTCTCAGCATTTGGCCCAATACTTGAAGCAAATGAAACATCATTGTTTGACGGCTGTTTGGCAATCGATATTCCAGACTCTAATGAGGGGGGAGTAGTTTCGGATTCCATTTTTTTACCCTTCTACATCAACTAGATCACTTAACTCATTATGATTTGGTAAAATTTTCCAAAAATCACTTCTCATCTCTGCGTCATCCATAAGTAAAGTTAACCCATTCCTTGACCTAGACGTCATCACATACATATTCATTTTTTGCGTATCCGCATCAATATCTTGACCTACGGGCAATACATGCAGTTCCGGCAAAAATACATGGTCAAACTCAAGCCCTTTGGCACTTGCATAGCAAAGTACAGTGACAACCCCACCATTATCAAATTGCATATTTCCCACGCTAGCTCTCTCACGCTGAGACGACCCATAGGTCTGTACCTTTATATTTGTACCTTTCAGTTTTTCTTCAAGTTGAAAAACAAAACTTCGACGTTGCTTCGTAAAGTTTACTAGTACCCCAACCTCATGATTGGGATAAGTTCTGATGTAGTTAGCAATTTTATCTATTGTAGCCATTTTTTTAATATTTTTGTATAAAACAGGCCGCTCACCCTGACGGAGCGGAAGATCAGGAATTCCAGATTGAGTGCCTATAAAGAATGTTCTAGAAAATTTGGCTATTTGTTCTGTATTTCGATAGTTTTTAGTTAGCTTGTAAATGTTATCGTCTGTTAAAAACATTGCACGTTTAATATCATCTAGAGATGAGCTGGTCTGACTAAGACGTTGGTTTTCGTCCGCCAATACCAACAAAGAAGACGATCCTGAAATTGACTCTGCTGACATTATCCTGATTGCAGCTAAGAACGTATGGGCTTCCTTTGGTAAATCTTGCGCTTCATCTAAAATCAATTGACCCCAATAGTTATTTTTCGATATTTTCTCCTTGAAATCTGCTGATGCTAATTCGATTGCTTTTAGATAATCAGGACGTCGATAGTTACTATCTGGATCTAACGTATAGGGGAAACTGCTATTAGTTAATTCTCTCCACCAATTCCTGAGCCAAGTTTCAAAAGTAACCTCCATTCCCCCATAGACTGACAGCACGTTGTTCCACGCCGTTGCTGTTACCTGTTCCTCCATCCTTTGAAGCACTTGACGAGTAAATATAGCAACAACTGTCTTACCGGAGCCGGGTGGGCCAATAACTAAATGAACCCCCTCAGGATCCGACATACATACTTCGCGCTGTTCCAAGCTTAATTCTGAATCGTTAGGTAGCCGCAATATTAATCTCCGTTTAATAGTGGATTAAAGTAACCTTTCAACAAAGTATCTCCACAGTCATAATTTATCACAAGGTTTCTATCTAAAAACGTGTTGAGGTGTGTGCAGCTTGTTTCAGGAACGATTGCACAAGCATGACAAGCGGATTTATTCAGACCTTCAAGCCCATTATCAGGCATCTCAGAGCATATAGGATCATTTGAACACCAAACTAATCTTTCAATGGCTTGAGTGATTAATTTGCCACTTAGGTCTATCTCTCCTTGCCGAACCAACCCACCCAATGAACCTTCACTATCACCTTGTGCAGTATATAATAAAATTCCTGCCTTATCCTCAAAGACAAATAATTTTTCTCGGATAGATGCTAAATTATAACCACAGTTAAAAGATAATTGACGCATTAAAGCGTGGGCGAAAGTGTGCACTAAATAGAATTTTGGTAGGATGTTTTGCAAATTACCATACCTCAGGTGCACCCAATTTTCAGGATTAGACACTTTTTCTTTGATTTTAGCTTGCCTATGCCGCAACTCTTTCGCGTTCTCCTTCTCCCACGCTACAATCCTTTCATTAGATAACTTGAAGAAAATTCCCTCACCGAATACTTCGACTGCTGGAAACCAGTCGGGTTGGTTTTCACGAGTCGGCCGTTTACCGTTGGGAAGAATCCTATTACCTTCTCCCGATGCCATGGGCTCGACTCGTGAGAAGGAGGTGAATGCCCTCACTTCTCGCAAACGTTCGACTATCAAAACATCTTCAACCAATTCGTGTAAAGCTGACTTCTGAGAAACTTGCCTCCACCCTGTTTCACGTATTTTCAAAACTTTACTGTCACCTGAGGTCGGTTGGCACAGTCGCTTCCATTCCTCCTCCTCCGGATCACTTTCAATACTTACCTCAGCTTTTGTATTTTTTATCCCCGAAATACATTTTTTTATTTCTTCAGTTGAATAAAGTACATCAAATTCTTGTGAGATTAGTGGTTCTAGCGCATCGCTTATTATATCAACTTCGAGAACACCCAACACTGGGTTTTCCTTCAATTTTTTATTAATAAATTTATCAAGCTCATTAAATTGATCATCACTATCAATATCTAAATCAAGCGCACTTTGTATGTCAGAGAAGTGCACAGCAGTTTCACTTCGCAGTAAATACTTTAGGGTTTCCTTACACTCTTCTCTTTGATCTCTAGCTTGCCAAATTTGCTTGCCACTACACTGCTGGCCAATTTTTTTTGAGGTATGCGGTTTCTGGAGGTCGCCAAGGTCACTTTGACAACGACATTTTAAACACTCTACCACTAGACTACTTAGAGAAGAACCACTGCCCTTAGTTTTAAATTTTAATTTTGGCTCTGTCCTGTCACACTGCGCTCTGTTGTTTGAGTGTGCCAGAAGCCACCAATCGACATCACTCAAATGACCATTTTTGCAGGCTGCAACATAACGCATAGGCACCAAAATCGAACCTTTGCAACTTGAATTCAAACATTCAGGAGCATCTTGTTTTTTTTCTGCCGACTCCATTTCCTTTTTGCGCGACCATTTAACCATTTCGCGGCAAGTTGGACAAAATAACCAACTAGGGAACCTTTGGACCTGCAATGCTGTATGTTTATCTGTTGAATTATCGGGCGGTGATTGAAATTTATTTACTTTCAAACGCGCTTCCAACCTAGGAAGCCTAATTGTCCGTGACATACGCCAATTGGATTTGTTGAAATCTGTATCCAACATAACAAAAGATTCTTGCCCCAAATCTAGAATTGCCCCAGGGCCGTAAGGATGTAAAACCTGTGACTGGCGAACACTTCTTTTTTTCATAATCAACCACTGCCCTTTATAGAAATGTTTGTTTCCCCATCAACGTGGCGCATAGAATTCAAAATTGGCCAAGGTAACTCTGGGTATAGATCAAAATCAGTCTTGTTGGTTAGAAGGCCATTAAATTGCCCCTGGTTCATGAATTTCAAGTGATTATGTTTCTTGGCGGCATCGTCCCAGACTTTAATAAGATTATCTAATCTGTTTACAACATTTTTGTAATCTAACTCCGAAGATCGCCGAGTTGCGTTTCTTAAACGCTTCTTAAACTGATCGGTAAACTTAATTATATCAGTATTTGAAGCATCAAAATTTTGGGCATCTTCAGATCGTTTCCAGCCCATTAAACTACGAATTACAAAGACGTATGCGGCATGCAGAGTTCTGTCTAATGCACGACTTGAAAAGGGTGTGACTGATGAGGGCTCAACATTGCGATATAAAGCTTGATGGTAAGACCTAAACGTTTCGTAATGCGATCTATCTCTTGGTCGCGTAGATGAATATAACGTAATCACTATCCCAGGCGGTCGCTTGCTGTCTCGGCCTACCCTACTGGTCGCCTGTATATATTCAGACGTGCTCTTGGGCTGACCTTTAACAATCATTTGACCAAGTCGTGGAATATCAACGCCAACTGAAAGCATGTTTGTGCAAGGTAAAACGTCTATTGCTTCCTCAGCACCATACTCTTTGCCCACGGCATCTAAAGCCTGCCCCACCTCTGCTCCCTTCAAATTTGCAGACAACTCACGAATTGACTTGATTACCCTTTGTGAATCACGATTAGGTTCTAAAATCTTTATTCGAGTATCAACATCATCCCTCAGAAGGGTCGTGGTTTTTCCAAGTTCCTGCCGTGAATTATGGTAAATCACTTGGGTCCAGTAACTGTCCAAAATAGTATCCAGACCCTCATGATCTTTTAGCTGATCTTGCAACTGCATGACCATTTGCAACCCAGCAGCAGAAGCTTGAACTAACGTGGTGGTGGCTTTATAGAGACCACTGTTCATAACTCCTAAATAAGTACGACCAATATTTTCAGTGTCTTCCTTGCTGAAAAATGAGTCCTCAACACTCAATCCTGTTGGTGGAAATATTGAGGCATCTCGACCATAAAGGGCAGCTATTTGTTCGTCGGCTCTAAGAATTGTGGCCGTAGCCGCTATATATTTTACACTGCCACCATTTTGCTTAATTACCGTATCAAACCCAGCTTCATACATTCCGGAAATGGTACCCAAGGGACCATCAATCAAATGCAATTCATCTTGAATAATCAGGCTCGGTGGAATTACTTCAATATTTTTTCCATTGACAGAAATTGGGTCTAAACCAAAAAAAACAGAAGAATTTAGATCATGGAGCGTCCTGGCAAATTTATCAATCGTTCCAAGGAGCATAGTAGGTGGCCTCCGATAGAGATCATCATCTACTATAGAAACAGGTATGCGCTCATGCAGTTTACAGCTTTCATCCGGGCAAAATAGTTTAAATTCGTTATCCGATACAAAAACACCATAATGTCTTTCATTACCACTTTTAGTCTCAGGAATAATCCGGGTTCCACAACGTGGGCATTTATTTAGTTGAAATTTATTTTCCGGCTTTTTTTCTTCAAGAACTTCTAGGTACAGATCTTTAGCAGTGCTTGTCTGCTCACCCGCCGCAGCCAACCTATTAGGAGTAGTCGTACCCCCAACCCATAAACCCAGTGAAATCGGCTCATGTCCAAGTAACGTGACGTTATCTTTACGCATACACTCGAGCACCGAAATAATTGTCGAACAACGCTCAAATTGCTGCGAAGTTAATAAACGCAAAGTGTAACGCATCCACACGCTGGTGCCACCACCATTTTCTCTCATCAAAATCCTTCTTTTTATAATTTCAAATGCTGTAAGCGCCAAATATGCTTCCGTTTTACCACCGCCTGTGGGAAACCAAAGCAGATCAACAACATCTCTATATGTCGAGTTTGTATTGGCAATTGATTCAATGGACACTAATTGAAATGCTAATTGGAAAGGCCTCCAAACATATTTGTTTGCTGGAATTTCAGAATGCGTTTCCGGTGGATATACTCCATGTCCCAAGTCAAACGGCCCTGTGCCGGCAGCATCGTTCCAAGAAAACTGTTTGAGCATTGCCAATTGCGCTAATTTGAAGGCCCTAAAATAATCTTCGTTATCCGACGAAGTCAAAAATTTGATGCCTGTCCGCATTCGCTCAATAGCAATATTTTGTTTTTTAATAATACTTTTAGATGCTTTTGAATTGAGGGGCTTCTCTATATGTTTCTGCTTTTCATGCCAAATTACATATTCATCTACAAATTCATTTAGCAATGCGCGTAATTCATGTCTGTCAAGTTTTTCATCGCTCAAAATTTTAAGGTCTTGAGCTTGCTGCGCCTTGTCGGAAAGGCCATGGATTTTTGTGGTCAGGCTCGGTACCTCTACACATGGTAAAATTTCTGCAGTTATTTTTTTTACAAAATCGTCATCCCCGATTTCCCAAGTTGCAGAACAACCGTGACCGATGCCATATGTTTTTTTGCTTCGGTAAATTAATTCAAGTTCCTCATCTTCAAGATGCCTTTCCCCTGATGCAGCTGATGGGTATGCATCAATCAAGCTGGAGCGCAATTCGACTTCAAATCCACATTGAAATAAATACATAGAGATAGCTTCGGAACCATATGCCGATTTTTTAGTATATTTATTATTTAGCAGCGAAATTGTAACCAATCGCCCGCCATACAAACTCCTTATAAAACACTGTAATTCTGCATTACCCCCAAAAATATCAATCTTTTTTGTCGAGCCATCTCGAATTTTAGTAAGATCAACAGTAACTCTCTCAGGCTGCGTGGTTGTAGCATACGGAGACCTTTTCCATGTATTTTCGTTAGAGTCTTTAGGAGAAGGAATGTACCTAGCGGCATAAGTGTTTATGGCAATTTCATTCGCCTCAGAAAGAAAAAAGCTTACCCCCATTGATGAAGGGAGCGTTTCATAGGCATCAGACAAATTGAAATCCACCTCGTTCCGTCCATCAGTTTCGTCAGATCGCTCATCATCATCGCCTTGATTTATGTTCTCGCGCGACATATTTTGCGGGAATAGCATTCCACATAAATATTTATTGTTTAGGCCGTCACCGACAACCTCAAGTTCACCATCTGCAGGGCCTACTAAAAATTTCCGCATACTATTTACAACAAGGTCTCGTACCCTCAATTTATCTTTTTCAGTCATGCCGGCAGCCATTTATAAATCATCCAATTCTAAAAGAGTGACACTATAGTTAGCACGAGTTAATGCTACATATTTTTCATTTAATATTTCATCATTACCAAATGATGCTTCAAACCCGATTGCTACAATCACAGGCTTTTCCAGACCTTTGAAGCGTTTCGCATCGCCGTAAAGTAATTTGTTCTTAATTGCGGAAGCTAGTGACAAGCTTGAAAGCTCGTAGCTAATAGACCTAATTGAATCACAAAGTGCGCTGCGCGTCTGAGCTGGAACTGTGGATGCAAAGATCAGCCCGACATCTTCCATCTCAATGTTTTTGTTACGGTACAATTTCAAGACCCGCTTGAATTCTGTGATTAAATCTTTTGACGAAATTTTGATTACAATCGGATCTTCAGCCGTATGTTCAACCCTTGCCCTACCTATATTTGCCTCTGTTGCTGCTTCAGCAAAGTCAATAATCTGTTTAGTGTTACGCACATTGTTTTTGAGATTTAGAACCCCAGGCTTTTGGTGAAACCCAGATTTAAGAACATCTAGTGCTTCTGGATCAAAATAACCGCAGAGTTCTGATTGACGGTTTGGGTCCATGAACCACCGCCAGGATCCATTTTCTAAACCGCCTTTCAATCTGGACGAAATTTCGTCAAAGACCTTGAAGGATAATAAATCTTGTCCTTCATCCACATACAAAACATCAAATTTTTCTTCATCTAATCTTCTGACTAGTTTATCAAAGCTCAAGACCGTAAGATTTGGTTCTGTTTCGAAACGTTCTATAAATTCGGAAAGTATGGCACTTTCAGTTAGAAATAAAACGGACAATCCATCCACTGAATCAATTCTCGCCATCTGAAGTGCTGTAAAAGTCTTACCAGTACCAGCTCCTCCTTCAACAATTAGTTGTTGATTTGTTGAAACACTATCGACGATATGAAATTGATCGTCTGTAAATTGAGTGATTTGATTGCGTACGGTTTGTAATCCAATCTGAAATTCTGGCAAAAATTCTATGTTTGGGCGCAGTACATTTTTTATAAGTTCAATTTCTTTTTTCGCCAGAGGCAACCGAGATATTCTTTTGTTTTTAGTTTGCCAGTATTTAATAAGGCGCTTTATGTACTGACCAAACTTATAAGAATCTCTACAGAATGTTTGATCCGCTACAATTTCTATTGGCATTTCAACACTTGAATTAACCCAAGGTGTATCTGGCATGACTACGCCCCAACCAAACTGGATAGGCCAATTATTGAGCCTACGATCTAATTTAAAT
>Ga0209532_1002027_pt1 | contig 14811 bp, 12 predicted proteins | sample COG_02_FD_184746 | JGI IMG/M metagenome (GOLD analysis project Ga0209532, IMG submission 184746) | Pelagic Microbial community sample from North Sea - COGITO 998_met_02 (SPAdes) (version 2) | ecosystem: Environmental > Aquatic > Marine > Neritic zone/Coastal water | place: Helgoland, sampling... | reverse complement strand
CTGCTGAAATGACGAAGTATGCTGCTAATGCAATGCTGGCTACAAAAATATCTTTTATGAATGAAATTGCCAATATTTGTGAGAAAGTAGGGGCCGATGCGAATCAAGTACGCATTGGAATTGGTTCAGATCAGCGAATAGGCTATAGTTTTATATATCCTGGAGCGGGATATGGAGGTTCTTGTTTTCCAAAAGATGTAAAAGCACTTACGAAAATTGCCAAAGAAAATGGCTATACTGCCCAATTAATCACTGCAGTTGAAGAGGTAAATGATGCACAGAAATTAGTCATTGCACAAAAAATTATAACCCGTTTTGGAGATGACCTAACTGGTTTTACTTTTGGTATTTGGGGATTGGCCTTTAAACCAGGTACAAATGACATGCGAGAAGCACCATCAATTAATACAATTAAAGAATTGGTGAAGCGAGGTGCAAAAATAAAAGCCTATGATCCTAAAGCTGTTGATCAAGCTAAAGAGTACTTCCTCAAGGGGATTGAAAACATTACCTATGTGGCCTCGAAGTATGAAGTTTTAAAAGACTCAGATGCATTAGTGTTACTTACCGAGTGGAAAGAGTTTCGTTCGCCTAATTTTGAGGAAATAAAATTACAATTAAAAAGTTCGATTATTTTTGATGGGCGTAATCAATATATAGCTTATGATCTGGAGAATAAAGGTTTTGAATATTACAGAATTGGAAAATAGATGAATTTAAATAAAACAACTAAAATTTATATAGCCGGTCATCGAGGTATGGTGGGTTCTGCGGTTTGGAGAGCATTAAATAAAAAAGGTTATACGAATTTGTTAGGAAAAACGAGCACTGAACTTGATCTCAGAAATCAGCAGAAAGTTATTGATTTTTATAAAAAAGAACAACCTGAAATGGTCATTGATGCTGCAGCAAAAGTTGGAGGTATTTTAGCGAATAATGATTTTCCTTATCAGTTTTTAATGGAGAATATGCAAATTCAAAATAATTTGATTAATGGTGCTTTTAATGCTGGAACAGAAAAATTTATTTTTTTAGGGAGTTCTTGCATCTATCCGAAGTATGCTCCGCAGCCTTTAAAAGAAGAATACCTACTAACAGATTCTTTAGAGCCAACAAATGAGTGGTATGCGATTGCAAAAATTACTGGAGTAAAAGCTTGTCAAGCTATTCGCAAACAATATAATAAGAATTATGTGAGTTTGATGCCTACAAACCTATACGGTTCTTATGATAATTTTAACCTCAAATCCTCGCATGTATTGCCAGCGATGCTTCGTAAATTTCATGAGGCTAAAATAAATAATCATTCTGATGTAACACTTTGGGGAAGCGGAACTCCAATGCGAGAGTTTTTATTTGTAGATGACATGGCAGAGGCAGTGGTTTTTGCTTTAGAAAATAATTTACCAGAATATTTATATAATGTAGGTACTGGTAAAGATATTACTATTAAAGAATTGGCTGACACTATACAAAAGGTAGTTGGTCATAAGGGTCAAATTATTTGGGACTCTTCAAAACCAGATGGTACACCAAGAAAACTAATGGACGTTTCCAAAATGAAAAAATTTGGATGGCAATATTCAACAGAATTAGAAGATGGAATTGAAAAAACCTACAAATGGTTTTTAGAAAATATTAATAACTTTAAAGAAATAAAATTATGAAGGTAGCATTAATCACTGGTGTAACAGGACAAGATGGCTCCTATTTAGCAGAGCTTTTGCTGGATAAAGGGTATGAAGTTCACGGTATTAAAAGAAGAGCATCTTCATTAAATACTCAGCGGATCGATCATATTTATCAAGATCCACACGAAGAAAATCCAAGATTTAAATTACACTATGGTGATTTAACGGACTCTTTGAATATCACTAAGATTATTCAAATATGTCAGCCAGATGAAATTTATAATTTAGGAGCAATGTCCCATGTAAAAGTTTCATTTGATGTTCCTGAATATGTTGGTCAGGTAGATGCCTTGGGAACACTTAGAGTTTTAGAAGCTGTCCGTTTACTAGGACTTGAAAAGAAAACAAGGATTTATCAAGCTTCAACATCAGAGCTATACGGAGGCATGCCTGAAAATAAAAATGACAAAGGGTTTTATGATGAAAATTCTCCTTTTTATCCTAGATCTCCTTATGGTGTGGCCAAGATATACGGGTTTTGGATTACTAAAAATTACCGTGAAGCTTATAATATGTTTGCTTGTAACGGGATTTTATTTAATCATGAATCTCCAAGAAGAGGTGAGACCTTTGTAACTCGAAAGATAACAAGAGCTGTAGCAAGGGTTGCATTAGGACTAAAAGATAAATTCTATTTAGGAAACTTAGATGCCAAAAGAGATTGGGGGCACGCCAAAGATTATGTACGTATGATGTGGATGATTCTACAAACAGAACAACCAGAGGATTGGGTTATAGCGACTGGAGAAACAGCAACTGTTAGAGATTTTGTCAGATTAGCATTTAAAGAAGTAGGTATTGAATTAGAATTTAAAGGAGAAGGTGTTGACGAAAAGGCTTATGTATTGTCTTGTAGTAATGATAATTATCAATTAGAAATAGGTAAAGAAATTTTATCAATTGATCCTCAGTACTTCAGACCCACAGAGGTTGATTTATTGATAGGAGATCCTACAAAAGCAAAAGAAAAATTAGGGTGGGTTCCAGAGTATGATTTATCTGTCCTAGTCAAAGATATGATGGAATCTGATATCGAATTATTCAAAAATTAGAAAATGAAAAAAATACTAATCACCGGAGGTGCAGGTTTTATCGGCTCACACGTTGTAAGACTGTTTGTAACTAAATATTCAGCCTATCATATTTATAATTTAGATGCGCTAACCTATGCTGGCAATCTAGAGAATCTTAAAGATTTGGAGTCTAAAGAAAATTATACCTTTTTACACGGAGATATTACTGATGAGGTAATCATAAATTCAATATTTGCAGAATATAAATTTGATGCGGTTATTCATCTTGCTGCAGAATCGCATGTTGACAGATCTATAGTTGATCCACTTGCATTTGCTAAAACTAATATACTAGGCACCATGATTTTGTTAAATGCATTTAAAAATTTATGGTTCAATAATTGGAAGGGGAAAAAGTTTTATCATGTCAGTACAGATGAAGTATATGGAAGCTTAGGAGAGTCAGGATTGTTTACTGAAAACACACCATACGACCCAAATTCACCTTATTCAGCAAGTAAAGCAAGTTCTGATCATTTTGTTAGGGCTTATGGTGAAACATATGAGTTACCTTATGTGATTTCAAATTGTTCAAATAATTATGGCCCAAATCATTTTCCTGAAAAATTAATCCCATTATTTATTAATAATATTATTAATAATAAACCATTACCAGTGTATGGAGATGGAGACTACACAAGAGATTGGCTCTATGTTATAGATCATGCAATAGCAATAGATCTAGTTTTTCATAAAGGTCTTAACAATGAAACTTACAATATCGGAGGCTTTAACGAGTGGAAAAATATTGATTTGGTGAAGTTATTATGTAAGCAAATGGATGTTAAACTATCTCGTAAAATGGGTACTTCTGACAAATTAATCACTTATGTAAAAGATAGACCTGGTCATGACTTACGATATGCGATCGATGCAAATAAAATTAATATAGATTTGGGATGGAGTCCAAGCGTTACATTTGAAGTAGGTTTAGCTAAAACAATAGATTGGTATTTTAATAATAAAGAATGGCTAAAAAATGTTACCTCGGGAGAATATCAAAATTATTATAAATCACAATATAACTAATACTTATGAAAGGAATAATTTTAGCAGGTGGATCTGGAACTAGGTTACATCCTTTGACAATAGGAGTCAGTAAGCAACTGTTACCAGTTTATGATAAACCAATGATTTATTATCCAATGTCTGTATTAATGTTGGCAGGTATTAAAGAGATTTTAATAATTTCAACCCCCAATGACTTGCCAAACTTTAAGAACTTGTTTGGAAATGGACATCAATTAGGAATTGAAATTTCATACAAGGAACAACCTTCTCCAGATGGATTAGCACAAGCATTTATATTGGGAGAAGAATTTATTGGGAACGATAATGTTTGCCTTATTTTAGGTGATAATATTTTTTATGGTAATGGTTTTCAAAAAATATTGAAGACCTCAATTGAAATAGTTGAAAAGGAGAGCAAAGCAGTAATCTTTGGTAACTATGTAAATGATCCTGAAAGATATGGGGTTGTAGAGTTTGATCGTAATTATAATGTAATTAGTATTGAGGAGAAACCCAATAAACCAAAATCAAATTTTGCAGTGGTTGGGCTTTACTTTTATCCGAATTCAGTGGTAGAAATAGCTAAAAAGGTAAAACCTTCTGAAAGAGGTGAGTTGGAGATTACTAGTGTAAATAACGAATATATTTTAGAGAATAAAATAAAAATGAATATGCTTAGTAGAGGATTTGCCTGGCTAGATACTGGAACACATGAATCTCTTACAAATGCTACTGAGTTTGTTAAAGTTATTGAGAAGCGCACAAGTCAAAAAATAGGATGTTTAGAAGAAATCGCATTAAAGTATAAATGGATAGAACCAGCAGATTTGAAGGAGAAAATTCGTGACCTGAAGGGAGATTACTACGATTATTTAAAAAAAATCATCAATTAGTGTCATTAAAAGAAAAAACTATCAAAGGTGTTTTTTGGGTATTCGTTGAAACTTTTGTTGTAAAATTTCTATACTTTTTAGCATTAATTTTTCTAGCAAGATGGTTAGGTCCAAAAGAATTTGGATTAATAGGAATGATTGCTGTTTTCATTGAATTAGGGAAAGTTTTATCTGATAGTGGTATGACTAGTTCATTGATTAGAACTAAAGAATTAACTGAAGAAGATAAATCAACTGTTTTTATTATAAATCTATTTATGAGTTTATTTGTGTATTCAATTGTTTATTTCATTGCTCCTTTAGTTAGTGTTTTTTTTGAGCAACCAATACTTGTTGAATTGATACGGATTTATGGGTTAATTTTTATATTTGTAGGGCTTTCGGCGATTCATTTAGCTATTTTAACAAAAGAGATGAACTTTGCCAAGATAACTAAAATTAGTATTCCTGGAATTATTATTGGTGTTTCTGTAGGTCTTTATCTTGGTTACAACGACTATGGTGTTTGGAGTATTGTTTGGATGTATTTAACTTCAGAACTAATAAAAACAATATTACTTTGGGTTTTTTCTAATTGGAAACCGAAATTAATTTTTTCTAAAGTTAAGTTTAAATATCATTATACGTTTGGTTGGAAATTAATGTTGTCCAGTATAATTAGTATTGTTTTTAAAAATATATACAATCTACTAATAGGCAAGTATTATTCAGCCAGTACACTAGGTTATTTTGAGAGATCAAAACAATTCAGTGAATATCCTTCTTCAACATTAACTGGAGTTATTGACAAAGTTACCTTTCCAATGTTGTCAGAAGTTAAAAATGAACCTTTACGTTTAGAAAGTATTTACAAAAAGTTAATTAGAGTTTCTTTTTATTTTATTTCTCCTATTATGCTTGGACTCGCAGCAATAGCAAAACCATTATTTTCAATCATTTTAGGTGAAGAATGGATGCCCGCAGTAATTTTTTTTCAAATTATATGTTTTGGCAAAATGTTGTATCCAATTCATGCTTTTAATTTAAATATTCTTAAGACGTTTGGGAGAAGTGATTTATTTTTAAAATTGGAACTGATAAAAAAAATTATTGTTTCTTTTACTATTTTAATTGCTTTTCAATTTGGAATTCTGGGTTTAGTTTGGTCCAGTGTTTTTACTTCATTTGCTTCGCTAGGTGTAAATATGTACTATTCAAGTCGTTTAATCAATTATAAAGTTAAAAGCCAAATAAGTGACTTAATTCCAATTTTATTTCAATCTATGATAACAAGCTTATTAATGTATTATATAATAAATCTAAACATATTTGAGATTCAACTTCCTGTTCATATACTTTTATCTACATTGGTTGGTTTAATTTTCTATTTTAGTATTAGTTTCTTCAATAAAAAAAGTGCATTACATCTGGCTTTATTATACATAAAAACAAGAAATCAATGATACCAGTAACAAAAACATTTTTTCCTCCAATAGATATCTATCATAAATATTTAGATCAAATCTGGAAAAATGAATGGTTAACTAATAATGGAGCATTATTTAAAGAACTTTCGTTTAAATTAAAAGAGAAACTTGCGGTCAATAATATAATTCCCATGACAAATGGGACTTTGCCTTTACAGATTGCTTTAAACGCATTTGGGAAAGAGGGTGAAATTATTACAACCCCATTTTCATACGTAGCTACTACTGCTGCTATTGTTTGGGAGAAATGCACTCCAGTTTTTGTTGATATTAATGCTGACTATTTAACAATTGACGAAACTAAAATAGAAGCAGCAATAACAGCAAAAACAACTTGTATATTAGCAACCCATGTTTATGGTAACCCTTGTCACGTAACGGTAATTGATAAGATTGCTAAGAAGTATGGTTTAAAAGTGATATATGATGCAGCTCACTGTTTTGGAGTTAACCACAATGGGCAATCAATCTTTAACTTTGGTGATGTAAGCACATGCAGTTTTCATGCGACAAAATTATTTCATACTGGAGAAGGTGGAGCTATTTTTTGTCAAGATCAATCTACTCTACATGAAATGAAATATCGCAATAGTTTTGGGCATAATGGACAAGAAGAATATTTTGGTCTTGGTATCAATGCAAAGATGAGTGAATTACAGGCAGCCATGGGACTAAGTGTGTTGCCTTACATAGATCAAATTATTGCAAATCGAAAAAGAGTTTGTGATTATTATACTCAAAATCTAAACTTTACTAATTTGAGTAGATTAAAGTTACGGGCAAATACTAAATGGAATTATTCCTATTATCCTATTATATTTAATTCAGAGCAAGAATTACTTAACATTAAAAATATATTGAGCGCAAGTTGTATAATGACGAGAAGATATTTTTACCCTTCTTTAACGAAGTTGCCTTATGTAGAATCCGAAAAAAGTACTCCAGTTGCAGAGGATATTGCCACTCGAGTCCTATGTTTGCCAGTTTACCCTAGTTTAAATGAGTCTTCTTGTGAAAATATTGTAAAATTAATTAATTCACATAATAACTTATGAGACACAATCAATTTAATCATAATTTTTCTTTTTATAAATCTCCTGTAAATTTCAATAAATTCTCAGATAAATCTTTATTACAGTATTGTTTAGGGGCAACATTATACATGCCAGGCACAAAAAATGTATTGGATAAAATTCTAAATAAAAATTTTGATAATCTAACCTCAATGGTCATGGATTTTGAAGACGCATTAGAAGAATCAAAAATAGCAATAGCTGAACAAAATGTACTAAACCATTTAACAATGATTCACGAAGCTGTTGAAAATGGTGAGCTTTCTATTGATGATTTACCTTTAATTTTCCTAAGAGTAAGGAATACAGCTCAGTTTGCTAGCTTTTCATTGAAACTTGAAAGGCATCATGCAATCATATTAACAGGATTTGTTTTTCCTAAATTTTACAGCAATAATGCGTCTGAATATATAAATCAATTAAAAGAACTAAATCAAAAATTTAAAACAAAGATTTATGGTATGCCAATTCTTGAGGGAAGAACTATAGCTTATAAAGAAACTAGATTATCAGAACTCAAAAATTTACATAAAATAATTGAGCCTAATAAGGACCTCATTTTAAATATACGTGTAGGAGGCACTGACTTTTCTTCAATATTTGGTGTTAGAAGAGGAATGACTTCTTCTATTTACGATATTTTAACGGTCCGTGACTGTTTATCAGATGTTTTGAACTTTTTCAATAGAGACACAAGTGATTATACCGTTTCAGGACCCGTTTGGGAATATTTTTTAGCATATAAACAAGATGATTTGAAAGAATTAATAGAGAAAAACTTAAATAATTCTTTACAATCTCGAAGTTTAATTATCAATGAAGCAATAGATGGATTGCTGAGGGAATTATTAGTTGATAAAGTTAACGGATTTGTAGGCAAAACTATAATCCACCCATCACATATTAAGTTTGTAAATGCTATGCAAACTGTAACACGAGAGGAATATCAAGATGCAAAACAAATTTTAGATACAGATGGAGGGATTATAAAAAGTTTGAAATCTAATAAAATGAATGAAATAAATCCTCATCGAAATTGGGCAAATTGTATTTTAAACCGAGCAAAAGCCTATGGCGTAATAGAAGATGAAAAGTCTCTTATAAAACTTCTCCTACAGTAAAATGAAAGAATTAAACAATGTGATTGATTTGAAAAATAATTTAACGAACGATTTTATTGATTTTTTATGGGATTTCAGTAAATGTGAAATTAATGAGAAAATAAAAACAGAAATTCATTTTTCGTTGGTTGATTTTCTTTCTGCATATTTTGCAGGCATAAAAATTGGAGATTCTAAAATTAAAAATCTTATAAATTTAATTGACTCTAGTGATAATTATCATTCCTTAGGTATTCAACAAAAATTAAGTTTAGAAAATGTTGCTTTAGTTAATGGAATAATTGGTCATTATGCAGAATTAGATGATGGGCATCGTAAAGCTATGTTGCATCCAGGAGTAGTTATTTTTTCAAGTTTATTAGCATGGCATCAAAAACATCCCATCAGTTCTCATAATTTTTACAAAGCGGTACTTGTAGGTTTTGAAACTTGCATTCGTTTAGCAGAATCTACACAACCAAATGCTAAGTTAAAAGGGTTTCATGCTACAGGTGTATTTGGTTCTATTGGAGCAGCAGTAGCTTGTGCAGTAGCTGCAGATTCAACTAAACTACAACTTAAAAACACTCTTTCTGCAGCAGTTACATCTGCTTCAGGAATCTTAAGAGTAATAAAAAACACATCTGAATTAAAACCATTTAATGTGGGTAACGCAGCAAAAAACGCAATTAGCGCTGCTCAACTTGGAATCGCAGATTTTTCTGGTCCTATCGAGGTACTTGATGGTGATTTAGGTTTTTTAAGTATGTATGACAATAATTTTGACAAAAAATTATTATTAGAAATAAATAACAAGCCCAAATTATTTGAAATTTATCGAAAGCCATACGCAGCATGTAGGCACTGTCATTCAGCAATTGACATAGCACTCCATTATAGATCTAAAATTAAAATAAAAGATATCAATCAAGTGAAAATAAGGACATATGGGATAGGAATACCTGGTCATGATCATACAGAAATTGTTGGCATGAATTCTGCTAAAATGAGTACTCCTTTCAGTTTTGCAGTTGCATTATATTCAGGAAAAGCAGGACTGAGACAATTTGAAAAAGAGTATTTTGAAAATAATAAAATCATTGAGTTAACTAAAAAAATATCAGTTGAATCGGATGCGTATTTTGACAATCATTTCCCTGATGTTAGAGGAGCTGAAATTGAATTATCCCTAAATTCTGGTAAAACGATGAGTAAAAAAGTTGATTTACCAAAAGGAGAGCCTGAAACAGCACTATCATTTGAAGAAATACAAGGTAAATTTTACGAATCAGCTGTTTTTTTAGGAATTAAAAAAGAAAAAACAGATAAGATATTTTTAAGTTGTACAGATTCTAATATTGATTTAAATTGTGTTTTACGAAATTTACAAGATTTAGATTTATTAAAAAATTAAAAAATGGAAAAAAGTAGAAAATTTTTAAGAAAAATTGGCTTGCCAGAAGGCGATGCATATAATTTACCTACTTCAAACAAACGTTTTGAAGATGGTAGTCAATATAGATTTGAAGTCCCTGGAATTCAAGGACCTTTAGCTATGAAGGCCTTGTTAGGAGAAATTAATCGTCTTGAACTCACCATTCATAGAGTTACACAAACAAAAGGGATTATGATGCTAGCAGATGATGAGATAATAGCAATGGTTGATTTAGCCAAAAAGTATAAAGTTGAACTTGTGTTAGCTATTGGTCCCCGTGCTACTACAGATACAAGTGCCTCTGTAAATACCCCAGAAGGTTTGCGAATGGGCTATCGATTAAGAGGGCAAGAACAGATTGTTAGAGCTATGGAGGAGGTTAAAAGAGCTGTTAGTTTAGGTTGTGTTTCTTTTCTCGTTTATGACGAAGGTAGTTTATGGTTATTTAACGAAATGCGAAAAGCTGGAGAAATTCCATCAACCTGTAGATTTAAGGTTTCTGCTCATGCAGGCCATGGTAATCCTTGTTCTGGAAAAGTTTTGGAACTACTTGGTGCAGATTCCATGAATCCTGTACGTGATATTCAATTGCCTATGTTAGCAGCTTTAAGACAGGCAATAGATATTCCTATAGATATCCACACTGAAAATCCAAAATCAACAGGAGGTTTTATTAGACATTACGAAGTGCCAGAGATGATTAGAGTAGCGTCACCTATTTATTTAAAAACTGGAGGTTCAGTTGCTAAAAATCATAGTTGGGATACTACTGAGGCAGATGCAAGAAAACGCGCTAAGCAAGTAGGACTAGTTAAACGAATGATTAATGAATATTATCCTGAGGCTATTTCTTCACCAAAAAGTTATTCAAAATAATTAAATCCTACTCTAAAAGGTTATAATCGAAATTATCTAAATGTTAAAAGTTAAACTTTCAAAAATTGAAAATGTTTCAAAAAAAATATTAAAGAAATGCGGTGTCCCAAATAATGATGCTCAGATTATAGTTGATTCTATTCTATATGCTCATTCTAGAGGGAAAGGCACTCACGGCATCACTAGGCTGCCTATTTATGAACGAAAAATAAAAAATGGTTCAATGAACCCCAATACTGATTTTAATATAGTTAATGATACACCCATTGTTTCAGTATTTGATGCAAATTATGGTTTTGGACAAGTTGCTGCAGCTAAAGGCATAGAAATATGCATTGAAAAAGCAAAAAAATATGGTTTGGGTATAGTTGGGATTAGAAATAGCAATAATTTTGGAACAGCAGGTTACATTGCTGAAAAGTGTACGGATCAAAATATGATTGGTATTATTTTAGCAAATTCTGGACCCGCTATAGCTCCTTCAGATGGTAAAAAACCTATTTTTGGAACTAATCCTATTAGTATAGCCTTTCCTAAAGGAGATAATCAATTTCCAATTGTACTTGATATGGCTACTTCTGTAATTTCAAGAGGAAAGATTCGACTTGCTGCAAAAAATACCGAGAAAATACCTTTTGGATGGGCTCTTGATAGTGATGGAAATCCAACAGATAATCCAATTGAAGCAATTAAGGGTTCAATGATTCCAATTGGAGGTCATAAAGGGTATGGCTTATCTTTGGCTGTAGATATACTTGCAGGACTATTAACAGGTTCTGCATTTGGGGGAGAAGTTAAACCTTTAGGTTGTAATGACGGGTATTCTCGAAATGGAAATATGTTAATTACTATTAATATATCCTTTTTTATGAAAATGGATGAGTACGCTAAAAATATTTCAACTCTTTATCAGAATGTTAAAAAAAGTGGTGACAAAAAGGAGATCTTTTTGCCAGGTGAAAAATCATATAGGAATAGTCAATTAAATACTGAAACCGTTGAATTAAACATAAATCAAATAGATGAAATTAATTGTTTAGCTGAAAGGCTTAATCTAGAATGCAGATTATAAAAATTAACTGATTTAATATAATAACAGAAATAAAAGATCTTGAAAAATAAAAAGACAGCCATTATACTTGGTGGTACAAACCCACATAAAGAATTGATCAAAAATCTCAGAGATAGAGGTTATTACACAATATTAATAGATTATTATGAAAATCCACCTGCTAAAAGTGTAGCAGATGTACATATCCGTGAGAGCACTTTGGATAAAGATGCTGTACTAGAAATAGCTAAAAGAAAGAATGCTCAATTAGTTATAGCCTCATGTATAGATCAAGCAAATATAATAGCCTGTTATGTAGGTGAAAAGTTAAATCTTCCAATTCCATATTCTCTTGAAATTGCAAAACTGGTTGGAAATAAAACAACTATGAAAAAATCTATGATGGACTTTAGTATTCCTACTGCAAAGTACATTTCTGTAAAACAAAATAATAGCTTTAAATTAAATGGTTTAAAATTTCCTTTAGTCATAAAACCATCAGACACCAATGGTTCGAAAGGAGTAAAAATTGTCGAAGATGGTAAAGAATTACAAGTTGGACTTGAAGAAGCGTTTAATTTGAGTAGAAACAAAGAGGCAATAATAGAAGAGTTTATTAGTGGTGACGAAATTGGAATAGATTGTTTTGTAGGTAATAGTGAAGCTCACATACTAACAATGCACAAAAAAAGAAAGCCATTCTTAAAAGACGGAAGTGTTATTTTCTCGATAGGTTCAATTTCTCCGCCACCTCTGTCGATTGAACAAACAAAATTGATTAAATCGATAGCTAATCAAATAGCTAAAGCATATAATTTAAAAAACACTCCACTACTTATTCAAGTCATAGTAAATGAAAATGAAATAAAAGTTATTGAGTTCGCATTAAGAATTGGAGGAGGCCTTAATTTTCGAAAGATTAAAACTTTTGTAGGTTTTGATATTATAAGTGCTTCCATAGATTCATATTTAAACAAGAAAGTTATTATTACAACTAAAGAACTTGAGTTTTTTTATTCAGAAAATCATATTTACACAAAACCTGGAGTCTTTGGAGATATTATAGGTATAAGAGAATTAATTAAAAATAAAGTTATAGAAGAGTTTTATCTAAATAAAATGAAAGGTTCTATTATTCAAGAGGGTAATGCTAGTAAGGATAGAATTGGCTCTTATTTTGTTAAAGGAAAATCATTATCAGAAATAAAAGAAAAGATACATACGGTCATGAAAAAAATTAAAGTATTTGACAATAACGGATACAAAATAGAATTTGCATATGATTACACAGATTTAATTTTATAAATTTATAAATATGAATATATCCAAAGATGCTAAAGTTAGTAATTCAGAAATTAAATCAAATTGTAATGTATATAAAGAAGTAGATTTAAGAAATTCTAAACTCGGAGATTATACCTCTATAGGTGATCAATCAATAATTATTGAAAGCATTTTCGAATCAAACATAGCAATAAATAGAAGAAATTTTATTCAACAATCTAGATTAGGCAGATTCACATACACAGGATTTAATACTGTAATACGTTCAGTTGAAATAGGTAGATTTTGTTCAATTAGTTGGAATGTATCTATAGGAGGAAAAGATCATTCATTGCAGAATGTTACATCAGGAGCAATTTGGGGTTTTCACAATATGAATGGTTCAAAGATGAAAACTTTTGAGTATGGAAAAAATCAGCCCCCTTGTATAATAGAAAATGATGTTTTAATATCTTCCAACGCTGTAGTACTGAGAAATGTTACTATTGGTAACGGAGCTGTTATCGGAGCAGGTGCTGTGGTGACTAAAGATGTTGAACCGTATGCTATTGTTGCAGGTGTACCTGCTAAAAAAATAAAAATGCGCTTTGAACCATCAATAATAAAAGCGTTACAAGAAATTAAGTGGTGGGATTGGCCAGTTAAAATTATACATAAAAATTTGGATTTAATTTATGCTACAAAAGTAGATGAATCCATTATTAAAAAATTAAGGAAAATATCAAAAGAAATTTAATATGGCATCATCAATTATAGATTCAAACTACTACAAAGATATGTTTGGAACATCTGAGATGAGAGAAGTCTTTTCAGATGATGCTCGTTTACAAGGTTGGATTGATACAGAAATTGCCCTTGCAAAAGCACAAGTGCAGTTAGGGATTATTCCTAAGGGAGTTGACCTTGTGTTGCAAAAAACAGCGAAGATTAGGAATTTGGACAAGGTCGCAATGAAAGAACATTTTGATAAAGTTGGTTTTCCAATTTTACCATTTGTAAAACAGCTCAATAAATGTTGTGGTGAAGATGCTGCCAAATGGATACATTATGGAGCTACTACACAGGATATTCTGGATACAGGAATGGTACTGCAGATGAAACAAGGGATAAAAATCATTGAGACTGAGTTACAAGCTATCATTACTGCTACAGCTAGTTTGACTAAAAAACATGCTAAGACCGTTATGGCTGGTAGAACTTTTCAACAATTAGCGGCACCTGTTACTTTTGGATATAAGTCGGGAGTTTGGCTCGATGAAATGTTGCGACATAGAGAAAGAATTCAAGAACTTAAAAAAAGACTTTTAGTAGGTCAATGTTCTGGTGCTGTAGGTACATTTGCAACACTTGGTGATCGAGGGGTTGAAGTTCAAAAACTAATGATGAAAGAACTTGATTTAAAAGTGCCTGCAATTAGTTGGCATACGGCAAGAGATTCTTGGTCGGAATTGGTAAATACTTTTGCATTAATGTCTGCAACTTTTGCTAAAATAGCAAATGAAGTAGCAATTCTTATGCGTTCTGAGATTGGAGAACTTAGTGAACCATTTGAAGTAGGTCGTGGCGCAAGCACAACCTTACCACAAAAAAGAAATCCTATATCTTGTGAACCAATTATTGCAATTGCACCAAAAATGAGAGAATTAGCAAGTTCTCAGCTTTCGGCTATGATTCAAGAACACGAAAGAGGGGTAGGACAAATGAATATTGAGTGGATGGTACTTCCTGAAGCATTTATTTATATGTCAGGCTCTTTAAAGCATACCCGATTTATTCTTGAAAATTTATGGGTTGGTGAAGCACAAATGCGTAAAAACTTAGATTTGGGTGGAGGCCTATTGATGTCTGAATCAGTTAT
>Ga0209532_1002026_pt1 | contig 14824 bp, 16 predicted proteins | sample COG_02_FD_184746 | JGI IMG/M metagenome (GOLD analysis project Ga0209532, IMG submission 184746) | Pelagic Microbial community sample from North Sea - COGITO 998_met_02 (SPAdes) (version 2) | ecosystem: Environmental > Aquatic > Marine > Neritic zone/Coastal water | place: Helgoland, sampling... | reverse complement strand
GTATTAGCGATATGTTTAGGTCGCATTTTTTAGCCAAACAATTAGCTGTTCGCGATATTAAGGGGCAGTACCGCGAATCGTTTTTGGGTATGCTTTGGCTTTTTGTTATGCCTGTTGCTACAGCTTCAACATGGGTGTTTCTTAGCTATTCAGATACTGTAAAAGTTACAGAAACAGATGTGGCTTACCCAGTATATGTTTTTACAGGAACTTTTATATGGTCTATTATTAAAGAGGCGATTAGTTCGCCTACACAAAGTACGAATGCTTCAAAAGGCATTATCTCTAAAATAAATTTCCCTAAAGAGGCTTTAATTCTTACGGGGATATATAAATTACTCTTTAATAGTAGTGTTAAAATCCTAGTGTTATTTTTATTTGTTATTATTTATGGTGTAGGCTTTCATTGGAGTCAGTTGTTTTTTCCTTTGGTTATTTTAGCAGCAGTCCTGTTTGGTACCACATTGGGTTTGTTTATAACACCTATAAGTATGTTGTATAACGATGTGTCTAAGTTAATAAATATGGGGCTTGGCTTTTTAATGTACATTACTCCAGTAGTGTATGCCATACCCAAAACAGGGTTCATGAAAACATTAATGACTTACAACCCCTTTACGTCTTTTATTTTAACCGCCAGAGATACTGTTACGGGGTTAGAGCCAAGCTTTTTGCCTTATTTATTTGGTGTTTTGCTAGTTTGTGTACCTATATTTTTAATAGCATTGGTGGTGTATCGCATTTCTATACCCATTATAATAGAACGCAATGGCGCTTAATATGGACAATAACGAGGTATTAGTAAAAGTAGAAGGGCTCTCTAAAAAGTTCTGTAAAGAATTAAAAACCAGTTTGTGGTATGGGGTTAAAGATCTTTTTGCAGGGGTAACAGGTAGGCACAACGATGGGGCGTTGCGACCTAAAGAGTTTTGGGCGGTAAAGGATATTAATTTTGAGTTACGCCGTGGGGAATGTTTAGGCTTAATAGGCCATAATGGTGCTGGTAAATCGACCTTATTAAAAATATTAAACGGCCTTATAAACCCAGACGAAGGCAAGGTTACCATTAAAGGTAAAGTAGGCGCTTTAATAGAATTAGGTGCCGGTTTTAATGCCATTTTAAGTGGTAGAGAAAATATTTATAACAATGGCGCGGTTTTAGGATTTACAAGAGCTGAGATTGATGCAAAATTAGAAGCTATTATAGATTTTGCAGAACTGCGTGAGTTTATCGATATGCCAGTACGTAATTATAGTTCTGGTATGAAAGTGCGCTTAGGTTTTGCCGTAGCTGCACAAATGGAGCCTGATGTGCTTATTATTGATGAGGTTTTGGCAGTTGGGGATTTAGGCTTTATGCTTAAATGCTTTAAAACGATTGACCAAATATTGCCTAATACAGCTATTATTTTTGTGTCCCATTCCATGCCAATGATTTCGCGTATTTGTACCCATGTCATTCTGATGAGTTCAGGCGCTTCTCAATTTCAAGGAGAAAATGTGTCTAAAGCTATAGATTTATATTATCAGTCATTTTTGGTAAATGAAGATTCTAATGTCGTATTTACAGATAATTCTGTTGAATTTAAAAAAGCTTCTATTGAAAATATTAAAATTGAAAATAATAGATATAAAATAAATTGGAGAGATACTATTAATTTAAAATTTACAATTAAGAATTATACATTAAAAAAAACACCTTATATAAGTTTTGCAATATATGATAAAGAACAAAGAGGTGTAGCTGAGGTTTTTCCTGAAAACCAAATATCAAACAATCTTGAACCAAATACCGAAATTGATTTTTATTTTATTTTTAGAAATTTAAATTTATCAAAGGGTATTTACAATATTACATTGACTGCTTCAGAATTTCCTGAGAAAAATTTTTATTATAAAATACACAAAGCACTTACAATTCAAGTAGAACACGATATACAGATATGGACACCGTTTTTGATTGATTCAGAATTAAAAAAAATTTCTAAATGAATAAGTATTTAAAAAAACTAGTGAAAAAAATATTACGCAAACTTGGTTTTGAGCTTAGAAAACTTAGTAATTCTAATTCTACCAATTCTAATTTAGGGCTATATGCTAAAGAAAATTTGCTTGATAGTTTTTATAACTTGTTAAAAACTCAAAATTTCAAACCTTCAGTGATTTATGATATAGGAGCAAATAAAGGTACTTGGACTAAAGAATGTTTAAAAGTTTTTCCAGACGCCCACTATCATTTATTTGAACCACAAGAAAATCTGTCGAAAAATATTTATAATTTGTTAAGTGATTACAGTAATTTTAATTTGTATTCTGTTGGATTAGGAGATGAAAATACTTCAGCATATTTTACAATGCATGATAGAGATGATAGCTGTTCATTTTCTTACTCAAAAGAAGAGGCTTTAGAAAGAGGGTTTAAACAAGTTGAATTACCTATTTATAGGCTAGATTCTTTTATTGAAGAAAATAATTTATTAACGCCAGATATTTTAAAAATTGATGCAGAGGGTTTAGATTTAAACGTTTTAGAAGGTGCTAAAGGAATTATTCAAAACGTTGAAGTAATAATGGTTGAGGTAGTTGTGCTTAATTATAGAATGGAAAATACAGTTAAAAACGTTGTGAACTATCTTGATACAATTGGGTTTAAGTTTTTTGATATTACAGATTTAAATAGGCCTTTTCCTAATAAGGTTTTGTGGTTATCGGAATTTGTTTTTGTAAGAAAAGGAGGTTTTTTAGATAAAAATTATAGATGATAAACGTTACCAAAACATTTTTACCACAACAGGAAGAATATCAAGCCATTTTAAAAGAAGCTTGGGATACTGGGTGGATTACAAATCGAGGTGTTTTGGTTAAGCGCTTAGAGGAACAATTAAAACAGGTTTTAGGTGTGCCTCATATCATAGCCATGACTAATGGTACTTTGCCTTTGCAAATTGCCATAAAAGCCTTGGGTCTTAAAGGTGATATTATAACGACTCCGTTTAGTTATGTGGCTAGCACGAGTAGCATTGTTTGGGAGGGGTGTAATCCAGTTTTTGTAGATATTAATCCAGATTATTTAACTATTGATGAAACTAAAATTGAAGCCGCCATTACCTCTAAAACATCTGCAATATTAGCAACTCATGTTTTTGGAAACCCATGTAATGTAGAGGTTATTGAAAATATAGCTAAAAAACATAATCTTAAAGTTATTTATGATGCCGCTCATTGTTTTGGTGTAACATATAAAGGTAAGTCTATTTTTAAATATGGCGATGTAAGTAGCTGTAGTTTTCATGCAACTAAATTGTTTCATACCGGAGAGGGTGGAGCTATTTTTGCCAACTCAGTAGAATTATACGAAAAGCTGTTTTACTATCATAATTTTGGGCATGATGGCACATTAAAGTTTCATGGCTTAGGTATAAATGCGAAAATGAGTGAACCTCAAGCCGCTATGGGATTGGCTGTTTTACCTTATATGAAAGCCATACTAGCTGAAAGAAAAAGAATAGTTGATTATTATAATCAGCATCTGAACTTATCAATGTTAAAAAGATTAAAGTTAAGAGAGCAGACTAACTGGAATTTTAGTTATTATCCTGTTGTTTTTGAAAGCGAGGAAAAACTATTGGAAGTAGAGAAAGCCTTGAACGACCAACAAATACTTCCTAGACGTTATTTTTATCCAAGCCTAGAGACTTTACCTTATATAAATGAAAAAAAGTGTATGATTTCTTCAGATATATCTAAGCGTATTTTGTGCTTACCTTTGAGTCATAATTTAGAAAAAAATGAATTAATAAAAATATCTAATTTAATTAATGCCATATTATAAAAATATTTTAATTATTACCGATAACGCTTGTATAGCGGAAAGATTTGAAAAAGAAGTTTTATCAATAGTAAAATATAATGATATTGAAATAAGATTTTGTTGTAGTCCATTTTCTAACAAAAAAGATTTTAAAAATTTAAACTGTGATGTTCGAGTTGCTGATCTTAGAGATAAAAACACTATTGAGAGTTTAATTTTAAGCAAAGATTTAATATTATCAATTCATTGTAAGCAAATATTTCCAAAGCTATTGGTCAATTCCGTTAAGTGTATAAATGTACATCCAGGTTATAATCCAATAAATAGAGGTTGGTATCCACAAGTATTTGCTATAATTAAGGATTTGGATATAGGAGCAACAATTCATGAGATAGACGAATATTTAGATCATGGAGCCATAATAGCACGAGCAAAAGTAGAGAAGTTTGAATATGATACATCTTTAAGTTTATATAATAGGGTTGTTGAAAAAGAGTTAGAATTACTTATGGATAATATAGATTCTATTTTTAATAACACTTATGATTTGTTTTCTCCGGAGGAAGAAGGTGAATTAAATTTAAAAAAAGATTTTAGTTCTATGTGTGAATTAGATCTTGATGAACAATTAAGTATGAGAGATGCTTTAAAGAGGTTAAGAGGGCTATCTCATGGAGATTATATGAACGCTTATTACATTGATAATGTTGGTAATAAGATATATGTGGTTTTAAAAACAATTTATGAAACAAAAGGTTAAAATCTCTGCTTGTTTGATTACTTATAATCAAGAAGATTATATAAAACAATGTATAGAAGGTGCATTGAGCCAGAAACTTGATTTTTGTTATGAAATTGTTATTGGAGATGATTGTTCGACAGATGGAACATCAGAAATATGTCAGTCTTATCAGCGAAGATTTCCAGATTTGATAAAATATAGAAAACGAGATAAAAATATAGGAATGATTAGGAATTGGATTAAAACAATTTCGGATTGTTCTGGAGATTACCTCGCCATATGCGAAGGCGACGATTATTGGACAGACCCTTTAAAACTGCAAAAGCAGGTAGATTTTTTGGAGGCTAATCCAGATTATAATATTTGTTTTCATGAGGTAGCTGTTTTTAATCAAAGTAAAAATGCTAGAGTACCTAATACTATAACACGAAGGGTACCTGAAACTACAGATGTTAATGATTTAGCTAAAGGTAATTTTATACATACGCCATCCGTTTTGATTAGAAATAATTTTAATATACCAAAGTGGTTTAAAAAATCGCCCATTGGTGATTGGAGTTTATATATGCTAGCTGTTAAGGATAAAAAAATAAAAAAAATTGAAGAAGTTATGGCTGTTTATAGGGTTCACGGTAGTAGTATATGGTCTTCAAAACCACAAGAAACGCGCATTTTAGATACTATTTTGAGTTTTGAATTATTAGCTCAATCCGATCAAGTTAATTCAAAGGTAAGAGCTATTTTAGAGACAAAAATTTTAGATTATAAGCAAATTTTACAAAAAAAAGATAGCGTTTTAACACATTTATTTAAAAGAATTAAATTGCTTTTTTAATGCTTAATCCATACGTTTCTATATGTATACCAACTTTTAATGGCGAGCAGTTTATTGTAGAAGCTATGCAATCTGCTATAGCACAAACCTATTCAAATTTAGAGATTATAGTTTCAGATGATGCGTCAAATGATGATACTTTAAAATTAATAGAGCAGTTTAAAGAAAAAACGAATATACCTATTTATATATACCATCACAAACCAAATGGGATAGGTGCTAATTGGAATCATTGTATTAAAAAAGCCAATGGGAAATACATTAAATTTTTGTTTCAGGATGATGTTTTAAAATCTAATTGCATTGAAAAGATGATACAAGTACTAGAAACAAATAAATCAATAGCATTAGTGGCAAGTAAAAGAGAGTTTATTATAGAAGTATCTTATTTAAATGAAGAAACGTCTTCATGGATTAAACGGTATAGCAATTTACAGGCGACCTTAAATTTGCCTTTAATTGATGGAATACGATATTTGGATAAAAACCTTTTTAAATCGATTTTATTTTTAGATGATCCTAAAAACAAAGTCGGAGAGCCGTCAGCTGTTTTATTTAATAAAAAGTTGATTCAAAAAATAGGCTATTTTAGAGAAGATTTAAAACAAATATTAGATTATGAGTTTTATTATCGTGTTTTAAAAAAGCATAAAATTGCTGTTTTAGAAACGGAATTAGTTAAGTTTAGATTGCACCAACATCAAGCTACTAATGTAAATAAAGGAAAAGACGCTTCAGATTATTATATATATGATCAGCTAATTTATAAAGAGTATTTTTGGTATCTCAACTACAAAAAAAAGGTTGAATTTTTAAAAAAATATCATCCTATGTTTAAATTGTTTCTAAGAATTAAAAGAAAATTACGTTTATAATAATGAAGAACATTTCAGTAATTATTGTTACCTATAATGGAATGAAATGGATTCAAAAATGCTTAGAAAGCGTTTTGAATAGTTCTGTTATTTGTGAAATAACTGTTATTGATAATAACTCTACTGATGAAACAGTTAGTTATATAAAATCAAAACATCCAGGTATTATACTATTAGAACAAACTCAAAACTTAGGTTTTGGTGCAGCAAATAATATAGGAATGTCTTACGCTTTAAGAAATAAGTCTGACTTTGTTTTTTTATTAAATCAAGATGCTTACTTGCAACCTCAAACCTTATCAATACTAATAAAAGCACACGCCCAAAACGAAGGTTATGGAGTTATTAGTCCTATTCATTTGAATGGAGATGGTAGTAAATTAGATAAAAATTTTGCTGGTTACTTAAAGGAGAATGATACATTGATTTTTGATTCTTTGCATGAAAATTATAGTAAAAGTATCTATGATATGTCTTTTGTAAATGCAGCTGCTTGGTTGATACCAAGAAAAACGTTAGAAATTATTGGTGGTTTCGATCCTGTTTTTTATCATTATGCTGAAGATGATAATTATTGTCAGCGTTTACTTTTTCACGGATTTAAAATAGGTGTAGTTCCTAAATGCTATATCTATCATGATAGAGAATCTAGATTAATGAATTCAAAACCTAGTAATCAATATGACTTAATTTTAAAAGAACGCCAGCTAAAGCATAGGTGGGCGAACATAAATATTTATATTAACGATGAAGTTGAAGAACGAAAAAGGTATTTATCAAAATTAATAGCAAAGCTTTTTATTAAACTTAAATTTAAAAAGGCTAATTATTATAAAAGAGAATTAGCTTTAATAGAACGGATTATTCCGAAAATTTATACTAGTAGAGTCATAAATAAACAAAAAGGGACTCACTATTTATAAGCATAAAAAAAAACGGAAGCACACGCTTCCGTTTTTTCCTTCAAAGAAAGAATTAGAATTAAATAATCTCAATAAGCTGCAAGGCATTGTATGCTCCATTATTAAGGGTATATTGTATCTCATTAAAATCTTGAAAAAAGGCTATTTTTAAAAAATAAAAGTTAATACCAGTGCCAGTGCCGGTTGCTGTCGCTGGAGGCGTTAGCGTTACGTTTGTAGCTAAACTATTTAGTGGCAGGTTTGTAACAGGGCTTATTTGTAGCGCTTTAACATCCGTTTCTAAATCTAAATTTAAAAATTCACAGCTTAAACTAACATGTGTTGCACCTGTAGGGGCAGATATTTGTTGTACGGGTATTAAATCTGTAAAGAGAACTTCACCTGTTGTTACATTTAAGTGGTATTGCGCCTTTAAAACACTGTTTAGTGCAGCATTTTTAATAAAATCGAACCCTTTTAGAAATTTTTTTCCCCTGTTGCTGTTGCTAAACCAATAGCCACTTCACGCTGTTCGCGAGCCGAAGTAACATCTTGATTTCTTACCAAGCTAAGAGCCTTAGTTAGGCGCGAGGTTACTTTGCTATCTTTGGCATCAAACGTGAGGCTGTTAATAGCTTGCCTTAATTGTTTACCGCTTGTTGCAGTGCTACCAAATTCTGATTGGTTTTCGCGGGTTCTTGCAAACGCTGGGTCCTTTAAAATGCGGTTTTTGCTAACGCCGCCTTTACTACGGATATAATATGCGCCGTTTTCGCCTTTGTAGAAGTTTACTTCTCCCAGTGTTCCTTCTAAGTTAAATAATGACTTGTATTTTGCCATTTCAAAAATGTATTATGTATGGTATTATATTTTTATAGACATACTGGTTAAACAAATTGTAAATCATTAGTAGATATATTTTAAGATTTTAACCTGTGCACCGGTTTTGCTTTAAAACTATTTTACTCCTATTTGATGGTACAATGATAGGTATGATTTTAAGTTGTTTTTTTGTAAGCTTTTGTATTGCGCTGTTGTTACGTTGTTAACTCTTTTTTATTTTTTTTTTACTATTTTTTACCCCTATTTTGTTACTGTTTGTTCTGTGAATTAATTTTAACTAATTGATTTTGATATAATTATAAGGATGCTTTGTTATATGGTGTTTGGTTTTTATAAGTTTACCATTGGGTATGTATTGGCTATCTGTAGACCTTCAATAGCTATGTTGCTTTTGTGTCCTGATCAAAAAATATTGCGTCTTTTTCTTGTCCTTTTTTTTAAAATAAGTATTGTTTATGTTTGATTTTAAACTAAAATATCTCAAAAGCTATTGTTTAAAGCTATTTTTTAAATGTTAATAACTCGATTTTCTAACAGTTAAATTTAGAGTTACCTTTTAAGTCACAGATATTAAGCTATGCGTTTATATTTAAATAGAGAAAATATCGAACATTTAAACGAGGCAAGTGATAAAGTTGCCCTTAAAATCATGAAAGAGATTAGGGATAAATACCGCTTACCTGTCACACGCTATATTAGTGTTAAAGATTATTGTGATTATTTTAGATTGGATCGAGAAGATGTTTGGAGTTATTTAAATAGTAAAAAGGCGAGTTAACTAATCGATTTTTTTGCTGGTGGTAGTGGGTTTGGAAAAAATAAAAATTATTAAATTTAGTCTTACAAATACACAATCATTAATTTTTCAATTAATTATATTAGCACAAAAATTTGTCTTATGCTTAATTCTCCACTTGTTTCTATTATAATCCCTACTTTTAATCGAGCTAATTTAATTGGAGAAACGCTTGACTCGGTAATAGGACAGACTTACACAAATTGGGAATGTATTGTTATTGACGACGGTTCAACGGATGGTACAGATAAGCTGTTAAATATTTATTTGCAAAAAGACACAAGGATTCAATACCTGCAACGCCCCAGTGAAAGACCAAAAGGCGCTAATTCTTGTAGAAATTATGGTTTTGAGTTTAGTAGAGGTGAGTATGTGAATTGGTTTGATAGTGATGATATAATGCATCCTGAAAAGTTGGAGATTCAAATTAATCAATTAGAGAATAGCCGTCTAAATTATTCTGTATGTCAAAGCTTAGTATTTGAAAATATAATTGATAATATAATTGGGTTAAGGTCTCCAAAGATATGTTCTGATAATAATTTTAGAGACTATCTTGGAAGAGAGGTTGTTTGGCTGACAGATAGTCCAATTTGGAAAAGACATTTTTTATCTCAATTCGAATATTTATTTGATGAGAAACTTCAAGCAGCTCAAGAATATGAATTTTATTGTAGAGTTTTATATGAATCTCCTAGATATGAGATAACTGAAAAGCCCCTAGTTTATATCAGAAAACATACAGATAGTATTTCCTATAACAGTATAAAAAAAAAAAGAATGTTTCATTATTTTTTAGCACGTTATAAAATATTGAATAACGATAAAATAATTCTAGATAATGAGTCAACTAAAGTTTTAAAGTGTTTTTTAATTACAAACTTCAAAGGCTTGGTAGTAGAGCGTGCTTTAAATTTTGGCTTAGTGGCTTTTAAATTATTTGTATCAAAAGAAAAGAACTTTAGTATAAGAACCAAGGTAAAACTTTTTTTGTCAATCTTTAGTTTTTATCTATTTAGAAAAGGAGAGGTGCTTTTGAAGACTGAATCATTTTAATACAATTTATTTAGTATAAAATTTAAGGTATTTGTAATTATATAAGGTTTGAATTGCGTGAATTATTTTAAGAACACTTTTAGGTTGTTCTTAAAACTTACCGATTTTTATTTTTTAAATTTATTAAATGGAGGGGGTAAGAAATTTTTTAGAGTGTATAGATAAAATCAGTTATTGCAAAAGCGAACCAGATACGGGCATTTATAACGCCATGAATAAGGGAGTTAAAGTACCTAAAGGTGAGTATTTATTTTTTTAAATAGTGTTGATGATTTTGTTAATAATTATGCTTTAGAAAAAATAGTGACACATTTAACTCGGGAAGATATTGTGTATTTTAACATCAATCAACATTAATAAGAAAAATTATTTGATAAATTATGTTATTATGATGAACATTTAAAAATAGTATCCGATTGGAAATTTATTATTCTAGCGTTATTAAAATATAATGCCTCATATAAGCAAGTTGATGAAGTTTTTACAAATTTTTATTATGGTGGGATTAGTTCAATTCTAGATAATAAAATGCTTATAGATAATGAACAAGCATCTTTATTAAACAAAGAGTTTCCAATTTTAATGAATGACCTAAAATATAAGTATAAACTTGAAAGAATAATTAGGGGTTTAAGAAAATCTAGAAAAATACAATTATTAATAAAATTAGGGTTAATTCATAAATTTTAGTTAGATCCTTTAAAAGCTATGAAATTTTTAGTTTCGGTTATTATTCCAGTTTTTAACGTTGAGCAATTTGTAGAAAAAGCAATAATATCAGCATTACAGCAACCAGAAGTATTTGAGGTTGTTGTGGTAAACGATGGGAGTACTGATGATTCTCTTAGTTTAATAGAGGCATTGCAAAAAGAGGATGATAGAATTAAAATATATCATCATAAAAATGCTGAAAATAAAGGACGCTCTGCGACCAGAAATTTAGGAATACAAAAGGCAACAGGAAATTTTATTGCTTTTTTAGATGCCGATGATTTTTACTTAGAAAACAGGTTTAACGCTGATAAAGTACATTTTGAAAATAACCCATTTTCTGATGGCGTTTATAATGCTATAGGTGTGCACTTTTATCGTGAATCAAATCCTTTAGAGGAAGAAAAGTTAAGATTAACAACTGTAACAGAGTTTATAGAGCCATGTGAGCTTTTTGATGCTTTACTTTATTACAAAAAGGGACATTTTTCTATAGATGGTTTAACTGTAAAAAGATCAATTTTTGAAAAGATTGGTTATTTTAATGAAGCCTTAAAAGTAGCTGAAGATACTGAGTTGTTTTTCAGAATGGCTTTAAAATGTAAATTGGTTACAGGGATTATAGATAAAGCTTTAGCCATGAGAGGTGTACATTATACAAATGTATTTAATAGAGAAGATTTATACAAAATTTCCCAAATAAAAATGTATGAATCTTTGTTTTTTTGGACGGGAAAAAACAAAATAAAAAGAGACTATGTAGACTTAATTCTAAAAAGAATATGGTTAATAAAATACAAAGAAAATAAAGGTATAATTAAGGCTATACAATATTGGATATACTTATTTTTAAAAAATATAAAATATTTGTTTTCTACATTAAGTATTAAATATTTTCCAATTGTAAGGCTTAGACAAAAACTATTCCCATTTTTGTATAACAATAATAGAATATGAGTTTTGCGCCTATTGCAATTTTTGCATATAACAGACCTGCACATTTACAAAAAGCACTTGATGCTTTGGCTGTAAACCCAGAAGCAATAGAAAGTAATTTGCACATATTTTGCGATGGTCCAAAACCAAATTCAAATTCGGATAATTTAAAGAATATAAACAAAGTAATTAAAATAGCACAAACAGAAGATAGATTTGATAAGATAAACGCAATTGTTAGTGATAAAAATTTAGGACTATCAAAATCTATAATAAACGGGGTTACAAAAGTTATTGAGGAGCATGGAAATATTATTGTTTTAGAAGATGATATTTTAGTTGGCAAAAATTTTTTAAAATTTATGAATGAAGGCCTTCAATTTTATAAAGAAGAGGAAAACGTTTATGGTGTAACTGGGTATTGTTTTCCTAGTTCAAAACAAATAAAACAGCCAACATATTTTTTACCAATAATTAGTTCATGGGGTTACGCCACTTGGGCGGATAGATGGGAGAAAATTAATTTTAATGGTTACGAATTATTAAAAGAAGTTCTAGATAGAAATTTGCAAAACGATTTAAATTTTGGTCATTTAGATTATTTTCAAATGTTAAAAGATCAGGTTGCTGGTAAAAATGATTCATGGGCAGTCAGGTTTTATGTTTCCATGTATTTTAATAAAGGTGTTTTCCTTTTTCCAGATAAACCATTATTACAAAATATTGGATTGGATGGCAGTGGATTTCATTGTTTAACTTTAGGTGAAGAGGTAAAAATAGATAATGATAATTTTATTAATACAACAGACATTGATATTGAGAAATTAAATTTAGAAGTAAACCCTCAAATTGTTAAAAATATAAAAAAAGGGAATTTGAATAACAATAAATTTTTCATGCGTTCAATCAAGAAAAAAATAAAGAAAATAATAGCACCAGAGATACTTCAATTAATCAAACGTAAGTTTAAATTTAAGCAAAATAAAGAGTTAGAACGACTAATGGAAATGCCAAGGTTTACACAAACCAATACGATTTTATTAGGTAAAAAAATGGTATTAGCAGACGGTGCTTCCTACGTTTTTATGTTTAATGAAATTTTTCAGGAAAATATTTACAAATTTAAAACTTCAAATTCAACACCATATATTATAGATGGAGGTGCTAATATTGGCTTGTCTACAATTTATTTCAAATCACTTTTCCCGAAATCTAAAATTGTTGCTTTTGAACCTGATATTAAGATTTTCAAAATATTAAAAGAAAATGTAGAATCTTTTGGATTAAAAGATGTCGATTTAGTTAATAAAGGTCTTTGGAAGGAAAATACAAAACTAGCATTCAATTCAGAAGGAGCAGATGCTGGAGCAATTAACATGGACAGTCATAAATCAAAAAGCTCGAATAAAATTAAGGTGGTAGATTTAAAACCTTATTTAAATCAACGTGTAGAATTTTTAAAATTAGATATTGAAGGTTCAGAAACTATTGTTTTAAAAGCGATTGAATCTAGTTTGCATAACGTAGAAAAGATTTTTGTGGAATATCATTCTTATATTGGGCAAGAGCAAACTTTAAATGAAATAATTGAAATACTTAAAAAGAATAATTTTAGATTATATATTTCTGCTGGGTTATCAAGTAAATCTCCTTTTATTACAATAAACACTTATAGTGATATGGATATGCAGTTAAATATATTTGGAATTAAAAATACTTAATGTGAAAGTCTTAATTGTAAATACAAATGATGTTGGTGGAGCTGCAAATGCATGTCTTAGGTTGCATGATGGACTTTTAAAAAGAGGTGTTGATTCCAAAGTGATATTAATGCAGAAAAATAAAAATATAACCAATACTTATCTCGTTCATCCAAAAAACAAGAAGATATTTCGAAAGGTATTAAAACTAATTCGAAAATTATTTGTAGAATTAAAAATTTTAAATAACAAAATAACTAGAGAAGATCAATTTATAAGCAATAGGTCTCGTAAATTAGAATTATTTAGCTATCCTTTTTCTGATTATGATATAACTGAAAATGAATGGTACAAAGATGCAGATGTTATTAATTTACATTGGGTAGCCGATTTTTTAGATTATAAATCTTTTTTTGAAAAGAACATCAAACCTGTTATTTGGACTTTGCATGATATGAATCCATTTACAGGAGGCGAACATTATGTAGAAACTATTATAGATGTTAATAATTATGGTAAACCTATTTTAAGAGAAAAGGATAATTTAGAGCAACAGATTACAACCAATTATTTAAATTTGAAAACGCAGCTTTTTGAAAAAGTTAAAAACTTAACAATTGTCGCACCTTCAAAATGGTTAGTAAATGAGGCTTTAGCGAGTAATGTGTTTGGCGATAAACAGGTTTTGCACATCCCTTACGGCTTAGATAAAAATGTTTATAGTATACGAGATAAAATGTTTTCAAGAGAAGTGTTGGGTATTCCTAAAGACAAAAAAGTGGTTCTTTTTGTTGCTGAATCTTTAAACAACAATAATCGAAAGGGTTTTATTTTTCTTAAAATGGCTTTTGAGGAATTAGCAGATAATAATTTAGTTTTATGCGCAGTAGGTAATAACAAAATAGCAATAGAGTCGAAAATTAATTTAATTGAATTAGGCTCCATTAACGACGAAAAAATGATGAGTATGGCTTATTCAGCTGCTGATGTTTTTGTAATACCATCTTTAATGGATAATTTGCCTAACACCGTTCTTGAGTCTTTAATGTGTGGCACTCCCGTTATTGGTTTTCCAATAGGAGGGATTTTAGATATGGTTCAAAATGAAATCAACGGATATATTACTAATGATATAAGTTCAGAATCATTAAAAGAAACTTTGTTGAATTTTTTAAATAATGACGTTACATTTAGTGCAACTGAAATTAGGACAAAAGCTATTGAAAAGTATGACTTGTTAATACAAGCAAACCAATATATTAATTTATATAAAAGTGTTTTAAACTAAATCAAAAAATATAAAGTTTGAAAATATCTATCATAACCGTTAACTATGATAACATTGAAGGCCTTAAAAAAACCGTTGAGAGTGTTAAAAATCAAACGTATCAGGAGTTTGAATATCTTGTTATTGATGGCGGTTCAACAGATGGTAGTGCAAAATATTTAGAAGAAAATAAGAAGCTTTTTAATTATTACGTAAGTGAACCTGATAAAGGTGTATACCAAGCTATGAATAAAGGTATAAAAAAAGCTTCAGGAGAATATTTGCTGTTCTTAAATAGTGGCGACCACTTTTATAATGATGAGGTTTTAGAAAAGAATCATAAAGCAATA
>Ga0209532_1002019_pt1 | contig 14857 bp, 16 predicted proteins | sample COG_02_FD_184746 | JGI IMG/M metagenome (GOLD analysis project Ga0209532, IMG submission 184746) | Pelagic Microbial community sample from North Sea - COGITO 998_met_02 (SPAdes) (version 2) | ecosystem: Environmental > Aquatic > Marine > Neritic zone/Coastal water | place: Helgoland, sampling... | reverse complement strand
CCTCGTTGCTCACAGTCACGGGATAGTCGCGTCCCATCTGGTCCTTCACCACATCGAATGATTCGAACATTGTGACGTAGTCGTCATATTTGAGTCCCCACGAATCATTTTCCCAGTCCTCTGCAAGCACCTTCATCGCCGATTGTACAGCCGTCCAAAGCGCGGGTCGATTCTCTCCCTGGTGTCGTTCGAACATCTGCACCAGATGCAAGAATGCACTCGGATCGAATTTCATCAGGTGCTTCACAACGTGCTGGAAATTGCCAGGGTCCGACACTGCCCCGATCACCGCACTTTCGACCATATCGTTGAGGTGGTTGCGCGCATAGGTAACCGTGAAACCGAACATCCCGTATGTACTTGATGACTTTTACGATCAGAGCGGATGTGCCCGCGTTGCTCACGATCACCGGATATCTGTCGCCCATCTTATCCTCCACTGTATCGAATGCTTCAATCAGCTTGATGTATTCATGATATCGTAATATATCATCTCCATCGTTTTCCCAACCCTCTGCAAATTCCTCCATTGCCGATTGCACGCTCTTCCAGAGTACATGTAGGTTCGTTTCCTGATGCAGCTCAAACATCTTGACCAGATACCGAAACGCATGGGTGTCGCCCTTCAGCATGAGTATAGTCACGACATCACCATCGAATGTCGACGGTGTCATCGTGAACACGCCAGGTCCAATCACGTCTTGGAACTCCACGTGTCGGTCGTGTCAGTGGAAGTCATCCATCTCGGGCGCCATGTGAAGGAGAATGGCTTCAAGAGAAGGGTAGTCATGCTTGTCAATGTAGGCGGTGGTGAGCAATGGATGGGAATGCAAAAGTCGGATGAATCGCATGTTGTCGTTTCGAAGAGCCATCAGAAAAAACGGGTTCGATGTCGTCCGGTCGTCGCGTGAAGTACGTGATCCAGAAACTGTCCATTTTGCACAGTCGATTGATTTGCTTGTTGGTGACACATGATGCCGTGATGTCCGAGAACGACGATCCCAAAAGCACTGAAGGACGACATGTGAACCACCGAAACCTGTTATTATCGTGTGGTGGTATGTTGTTTTTGACCACAAGAACGCTACTGTTTGATACTCGGTCTCTGCTTCGTGATGATGTACTCTTGGGAAATCGCAGACACTGGAAAATCGGCATTGAGACGATCTGTCGCAAGGAAGTGTTGCATGTCCGCGGCGATGTTTTCGGGAATGTCCTCGGGTTCGTACTGCCACGTGCGGACAACTAACTTCTCCACGTCGTGGATACCGGTCGGGAGAACAATTGCGATCTTGTACGTGTTTGCCAACCACATCCGCAACGACATGCAGCGCCCGGACTGGGATATCATGGACGATCCATTGTACATGTGCGACACACGAAGATTACACCGATGTTCTTTGCATTGTCGTATCCAATATCCGACAGTCCCCGTGAAAATGATCTGCACATCATCGGTATATCCCACTGTCTCCGTGAACCCCCCGGGCATCACGAACACGTCACCACGGTCACGGGACCGGAGGTGGCGTTGTATAGCGGCATGTTTCAGGGGAAGCACCGACAACCCCATCAGCATCTGGAGTATGACGACGGCGATGGGTTGCATGGCATACAGGACCTTGTCCACCATGAGCACGCTCCGGGTCGTGTCCACACCCGTTGCCCGCTGTTTGATCATCAGGTCGACGATGAGTGCCATCTGCTCGATGCAGACCATGCCATGTGGAAACAGCAAGTGGATAGTCTTCTTCGTGTCTCCACCGACCACGTCGTTCCCCATGTAGTGGATGGGATGATGTGCCGATATGTACCCCCAGACGAAATCCGTCAGGGGCGTCCAAGGGGTCATGGTGTTTCGGAGAATATATACCACAACCAACAACCCGATGAGATGTGGAGACAGGCCCCACAGGCTGACGAACATCAAGACGAGGGGCCAATGGATGACACTGTACACGAATGATGCGAATCCCAGGACGGGGTAGATGCTCCTGCCCCGCATGAACATGAACATGCGTACGAATTATGGCGTCTCCGACCAACGGCGCACGTGGGCCCAACGTGTGTTTCCAGTGAACCATGTGGATTTTTTTTCGACTTGTGTTACATACGTCCGATTTCATAATAAACGGCATCTGGTCATGTTATCCGTTTCAGTGATTGTCGTCGTCCTGGTCACAGTACTTGTTCTCTTATTTGAATCCCAGAGTCACAGGGTGTCGCGTGCGATCTCGATTGTTCTTATACTGCCGGCCTCCACGAAGTGTACCTCCTTCAACGAATGGAGTCGGATGATCCAAGCCCAGTCGTATCTGTCGTTCATGGACTTGAGTAGTCCCGATGTCATGATACCGTCCGTTCCACATCTGATCTTATGTAATCATATCGCATCCCATTTTTCACTGGGATCCTTCTTGACAATGGCCGGTTCCGTGACGACTCCGAGTGACATCGTGTGTTACAAGACGTACAACATGTTTGGCATCTCGGCAATCGTGCATGACATCCTCCGGACTGACATCACGGTGGACAGTGCACTCGACCGGGATGCCAAAAAACTCCGGATGTGCCAGGGTATACGCGATTCACTCACACGTGGTCGGAATGTAATCATGTTCATTGATGCACATGACCCTTCGAAACCCATGCGGACATTGAATCGGAAAGTACTCGAACACTTTCCAGATGTTCCCAAGCAACTCGTAGAAGTATTGGAGCCCATGGGTGTGAATGGGTTCCGATACAGGCGATCGCAACCCACAACTTGTCTCTCGTCCATCATCTCCTTGCGAGAAGAACATCTGGGATCCCGATAAATAACATGTATAACCAACATGAAAAAATCGCTAGTCCACCGGATATGTGGAAATGGTTGGATACTCTGGTGACGCGTAACATAGGCAGGTGTTTATATGCCAGTGAACGGATATTCAAGCGCGTGTATACCATACGATATGGTCTTACCCAGTGGATGTCGCCGACAATCATGTATGGCACGGAGGTCGTCCTCAATGGGCAACAGAGTGTTTTCACGTACGGCAAAGAAGATGCCACGAGAGTGATGTTCATGGTACCGGGCGGTGGATTTGTCTACGACCGAACCGGAACCATCGACGGTTCGATGAACGAACTTGTGGCCACTAATACGGATCTGTTTGTAGTCGTGTGTCCATATCAAATCGCACCAACGACCAAGTTTCCGGCCATCCACGACCAAGTGCGTGCCGGCTTTGATGCATCGTACAAACGGTTTGCGTTCCAATCGAAGGACCTGTTCGTAGGTGGAGAGTCGACGGGTGGTATTCTCACCATGGACGTTGTCACGCACATCCAGCGCACCCCGAGTGTCCTTTTGGCTGGGGTGATACTCTGGTACATCACTCCACAACTGACCGCCGTGTCACTGGACTCCCTGAAATTCCAGACATTGTCACTGTGCGTATACGATTATGTCTACTACGTGCGGTCGTACTCCAACACCCGGATGGACATCAATTCACCTCGTTTCAGTCCCATTCTTTGTGAATATGACGAGGTGCCCTGTCTATCCTTTATATCGCAACGAGATGTATTCCGTCACGTCCAGATTGAATTCGGACGACGCATGGCGTCTGAAGTTCAATTGGTCGACCATCGACATGGGTACCTCTCTGATGTCTATGCATGCAAACAAGATTTTCCGACCGTGAACGACTTCATCCATCGATGTTCGATCGACTACAATTAAAATGTAGATCTGTTGCTAATGAATCCGGTGGTCGGACATGCATGATACGCACCGTGTACAATAAAGGGGACCATGTCAACAGTGGACGAATGTCTGCAGAGAAACTGTCACAAAAGTAAGCAGGAGATCAAGAGAACGTTGGACCGCCTGAGGAACACCGACCTACAGCAGTGGATTCAAACAAACTGCGACCATCGCCCCACGCATGATAAGCGGCGCAAGACAGAGAATTGTGAGTACATATCCGACACATTCACATCCGCTCGTCCCCGTCTCCCGTCGGACCAGGGAATGTTTTCCTACCTCGCCAGCTTCGTACCCACTCGAGAGCTCGGCCAGTTGGGCGCAACGAGTCGGTCAGTGTATGCTCTCACGAGTCCCAATCTGATACCACGGAGAGTGTGGGGTCCAGAGGTCTTTGGTTGGTCATCGGAGCGCCGTGCGTTGGTCAAACACATGCACATCGACCGACTCGAACGGCCATTGGAGAAGGGTCTATTACCTCCCAACCTGACCCACCTGACTTTTGGTAAATATTTCAACCAGTCCATTATTATACCGGGCGTATTCCCTGCAAAACTGACCCACTTGACGTTTGTCTCTGATCCACGTGCTACAGACTTTTCGCGTGGAAAGGTTTTCGACGGGCCCCTGGTACCGGATATTTTCCCCGACAGCCTGACACACTTGTCATTTGGGCATTCTTTCAACCAGCCCTTGGTGGTACCGGGCGTATTTCCTAAGAGCCTGACCCACCTGTCATTTGATGGAAATTTCGACCCGCCCCTGGTACCAGGTATATTCCCTGGCAGCCTGACACATTTGTCACTTGGGTACTCTTTCAATCGACCCCTGGTACCAGGGATATATTCCCAGTCAGCCTGACTCACCTGTCATTCGGTTATTCTTTCGACCAGTTCCTGATACCAGGTCTGTTCCCCGACAGTCTGACCCACCTGTCATTCGATCATAATTTCGACTACCCATTGGTACGAGGTATCTTCCCTGAAAACCTGACTCATCTGACGTTTGGATATTCTTTCGACCAGCTCTTGGTACCAGGCATATTCCCTGACAGTCTGACTCACCTGTCATTTGGATACTCTTTCGACCGTCCCGTGGTACCGGGTATATTCCCTGTCAGTCTGACTCATCTGACATTTGGCCATCATTTCGACAGTCTACTGGTACCAGGCATATTCCCTGTCAGCCTGACCGACCTGACGTTGGGATCTAATTTCAACCAAGACTTGACGGGCGTATTGTCTCCCAACGTGACCCGTCATACGTATGGAGGAAGTTCCTCTGACAACGAGGAGTACCTCAGTGATGCTGACGAGTAGTAAGTAAGTAAGTATGTATGATGTATTATAATAAAAGATCATAGTCAGTCAACTGAGTACCCGATGACGAGGCGGTTACATTCTGAACCTCGAATATTACATGAAATTAGTCTCGCTCGTCATACGACAGACAATGACGAATCATCGGTATTCCTGTCCGTACTGATTACGATAATTTTCGTTCCTAAAATTGATGTCGGTCATGCCCGTCGGAAACACTTCGGGACCCACAGGCTGGTCGAAATAGTACCCAATCTCTAGGGATTTGAGACCCACGGGAAATATTCCTGGTACCAAAGGTTGGTCGAAATAGGTTCCAAATATGATGTTGGTGACGCTTTCCGGAAATATTCCCGGTACCAAAGGTTGGTTGAACCCGGTTCCAAATATGATGTTGGTGACGCTTTCCGGAAATATTCCCGGTTCCAAAGGTTGGTTGAAATAACGTCCAAATGTGATGTGGGTAACGCTCTCCGGAAATATCCCTGGATACAAAGGTTGGTTGAACGTATTTCCAAACGTGATGTGAGTCAGGTTGTTCTTAAACATCCCGGGTTTCAAGGGTTGGTCGAAACGATGTCCAAACACGATGTGCGTCAGACTATTCGGAAGCACTCCGGGTACCAAAGGTTGATTGAAACCGGATCCAAACGTTAGTGATTCCAACCCCGTCGGAAGCACTCCAGGTACCAGCGGGTGGTCGAAACGATGTCCAAACATGATGTGCGTCAGACTATTCGGAAGCACTCCGGGTACCAAAGGTTGATTGAAACCGGATCCAAACGTTAGTGATACGAGCCCCGTCGGGAGCACTCCAGATACCAGCGGGTGGTCGAAATCAATTCCAAACTTGATGTACTTCAGGCTCGTCGGAAACACTCCGGGTACCAGACGTCGAACAGGTCCCCTATCAAACTCGAGGTGTGTCAGGTTCGCAGGCAGATCACCTGGATTCAGAGTGTGTGGTGGAAATGTGATACGCATCGACTTGACCAAGTTACGACGTTCCATCGGCCACTGTAGTACTCGTTCGTCCCATTGTTTTCGCGAAGTGAGAATGGGATCCACCGACATCTGTAGTTTCTTGCTGGATATGTTCAATCCTTCTAGATCTGGGACGTCCAAAAAACTGGTAGCGTGACGTAATGCATCGTTATCAGTCAGGAGTCTAGAGATGTAACCCACGTTCTCCGTCTTGCGTCGCTTGTCATGTCCGAGACAGGTCTTGCAGTGTTCTCGTAACCATGCCTGGAGCTCGGAATTGCTCAACTCGTTCAGTTTGGTCTCGATATACTCTCGACTCATATTACAATTGTTCTGTAGACATCGAATGAGGAGTTCGTTCATGGACATGTTTTCTTTTTCATTTACCAATACATCACGACACATGACTGACCATCATGAAATGTCATATTCAAAAATATGACACACCATGAACATGTTCATAATATGTTATAGGTATCTTATTTCCGTGATATTTAATTAGATTCAGTGAAGTGTTTATTCGTCATCTGGAATTCATAAAGTTCGAACAAAATCCATCATAATCCAAAACATCCAGACTTCGGCATGACACGTTTCAAACGCAGCAAGGCACGACCCCAATCCAAAGATGGCAAGCCCTCGTCGACGTACAGAAAGAGTCTGCCTGGCTGTGGTAGCGTCGCACGGACGTTGTGTAAACTCGGTCTGCTTGGATCATCTTCAACAGAAGTCGTCGAAAAATTGGACGCGGCCATCGACCCGATACTCGACCGCTTCAACCAAAACCGTTCACTCCGAGACCATCCCCGACACGACGTGGGTATCGAGGGCGATCAGTGGTGTGAGGACGTCATCCGGTACGCAATCAAGACGGACGACTCCAAGAAGTATCTGAAGAAGCTGTCGGTGGTGAACGGGGGGTGTCCCGCACTCCTGGGTGACGGCGATTTCGCCGTGGATGGACACCTCAACCACGCCGTCGACGACCAAGGACATGGCATCACAAATATTCGCCAATCTGTAGCCATCAAGAATGGTCGGGTCTATTCTAGCGGTCTGCATACTGACGGTGTCCCAATCAGTATATTAGGACTAGATGACAATGGTCGACCCTCGTACGATAAGGGGTACATGAAACGTATCCTCAAAGTGTACAGAGTCCACGAAAACTCTCTTTGATATCAATCGGATTCAAAACAGCCCGAGTATTCATATGACCACTGAGTACTACAAATAAACACATTGTTCGTACCGTATTGGTTTTTATCTGACACAGCGCTTCTTCTTCATCATCCTTTTCTCCGTGGCGATTAACCCGAGTGTATTCAGCTCATTCAGATGTACTGGAGGCACCTGTGTATGGCCAGCCCGTATCCCGATCACCTTGCGATCTCCTGGGGTAATGATGGTCCACGACACCGCACGGAACATCGGCATGTACTCGAAGTGCCATCGTGACTCTATGAAGCTCCTGCCGCCGTTGTATCCCATCACATTAAGCTCGGCCAGGTGATCGGGAGCCACGCGGAACAACGGCATGTACTCCAGGTCCCATCATGACACTATGAATCTCATGCCGCCGTTGTATCCTATCGCATTCAGCTCGACAAGTTGATCGGGAGGGACTATGGTATTACCGGTCCGCATGCTAGCCAACAGCGTCCCGAGTACCTCACGGTCATATGGGATGGCCCACAACCGCTTTTCAACAGCCTCGGGCGCCACACGGAACAGCGGCATGTACTCATGAGTCCATCGGTGGTTGCGTTGTTTGATCTGGGCATAGAACATCGCGTAGTCATGACCACTCTGGCCACCAGGAGTCATGTTGTATCCGTCGGGAGAGACGTACGTCCCATGCCGTGCGATCAGAGCACGTTCACGCTCGTCCATCCACTTTTGACACTGTGTGCGGCACCGGGCTTCTGACTCATTCGGGTCGGGACCCTCACACCGGAACAGGCGGGACTCAAGCGGCGTGATTGGCCCGTCGCAGGATGAATATGTCCGGTCAAACGTCGTGGTGTTTCCAGTACGGTGCTCGTTGTCACGTATGGCTATGGGTCGCATCGTCTGTCCGATGTAGACCCAGCGCTTCTCCCGGGCGTACCCATAGATGACTCCAGTCAATGAATGGACCACCATGAATGAATTCTTCTCGTGACACGACGGAATGCGACACGAAATAAATATCCATGTTATATCACATCAACATTATCCCGGTCAATTGGAAATTTTGATCATGCGCGGAATCTGTTCGTACGTTGATTATAAACAATGTCCCGTATGTTCAAACGCCCACGAACAGATGGGCCGCGGTACCCGACTCTCCATATGCTGACACCGGCGCAAAGGGAGGTGGCGGCTGCATCTGTCGCTTTCGAACCGGCAAGCGTGGACGATCCGATCATATCCACTTTGTCGACACCGGATTTCGATCCAGTGCATCTGGCAGAGAGTACGCCCCATCCACTGGACGTCCGCGTGACCTTTGAAGAAGATACGCACACGTACGGCGTGCAGTTTGAGGAGGGCGGTCCATTCGAAACGGCCGGTATCATCAGCACGAGCGGGTTCGTCCACGGCTACTTTGGACACTTTGATGCCGACGTGGTCATCCCGAAGATGCGTCGCGGACGGAACTTCAAAGACTCCAAGTACAAGGACATGACAGATGCGGAAATCAAAGCCGGATGGGAGGCGAATGGTGAACGTGCGAGTCGTCGGGGAACCCTCCTTCACTTTCTGTTGGAGTGTCACATGAACGGGTTCGACCTGGAGACCTCCATTTTCGCTGGCCTGGAGGATGTTCAATCCTATTTCAAGTGGCGGAACGACTACTTTGACCCGAAGGGGCTCGTTCCCTTCCGGACTGAACTGCGGTTTTCAAGTGGACCTGAACTGCGTCTGACGGGGACCGCGGATCTACTGGCGATTCGAGATGATCACCCCGGACCGGAGGAGACGGGTGGACTCCTTGAACTCTCGCTGATTGATTGGAAGTTCTCCAAGGGAGTCAAGAATGAGAATCGGTTCGGGAAGGGAACGGGACCCTGCGCACACCTCCCGGACTGCAATGGTGCACACTACGGGCTTCAACAGAACATCTATCGGTGGTTCTTTGAGACGTACCACCAGGAATGGACCTGGCGCGGGCAACAGTACACCAAAGTGAAAATAGTGGACATGCATCTTGCCATTTTCCATCGGAATCATGGACCTTCCGGACTGTTCATGCCCATCGAGGACCTGGGTGACGTTGTCCATAACATGCTGAATGACCGTAAACAACAGATATCCACCAGTACACCGGCATCCACATCCCTCCTCCGTCCAACCTATTACTTCAGTCAGACACACCAGGAAGACGAAGAGATCATCAGCCCATTGTAGGGTGTGGTTCGCTTTAATACAGACATAGTATCGAACCGATCACTGGTTGGAGGACCGGAGACATCTGAATATTGTAGTATTATTATATATGAAACAAATAAATGTCAGTGGAAGCGGTACTGAGTGATTGTTTGCAGAGATAATGTAATGTCAGCAAGGAAACGATAGCGAACGAACTGAGCAAACTGAGCAACAGCGATCTACAAGAGTGGATGCGGGAGAAGAATTGCAAACAATGTCTCCACCACGACAAGCGACGCAAGAGAGAGAACGTCGAGTACATAGCCCGACGTTTCGCTCTAGGTAGCGGCAGACTCATGTCTGACCCCGACACATTTAGTGTCGTCACTGACTTCATGACTGAAGAGGATATGGGCCGGCTGAACGGGTCCAGTCGGACACTATATGGTCGAGTGGACCCTATTCTGATTGGACGGAAAATGTGGGGTCCCGAAGTCCTGGGATGGCCTAAAAACCGGCGCGACATGGTTAAGCGCATGTGGTTCGATAAAATGGATCGACCGTTGGAACAGGGAGAACTACCGGCGGATCTGACACATCTGAGCTTCAGATACAATTTCGACCAACCGCTGGCGACCGGTATCCTTCCAGCCTCCCTGACGCACCTGACCTTTGGATGAAGTAGCATCTGACTTTTCAGGACGACGACGAGGGCTGTGGGTAGAATTTTTAAAAAAAAACATGTGTTCGACTGACTGCATATATTTATATTCAATCGGTCAAATCCACCTCTTCGATTGATTGATTTGGATCAAGCGAAAGTTTCCCTTCTTTCACAAAGTGTATGAGATTAAACGACCTGTATAACATCAGAACCTGTTTGAAATCGTCGGCAGTTGTAATCTTGATAGGTCCATCATTTTCAGAGTCCATCCATACAATTGTCCGAGAACCTGATCTTTTCACAGTAACACTATGAGGCATACCTATTCCGTTGGTAGTCCCGATGATGAGGAACTCTACTGTCTGATCAGACAGAAGAGCGCGTACTGTAGTGATATTTTTTATGGTGATCGAGCGTGACACGATGTGGAAATTCCGATATAAACTGACCCACATAGACAGCAGGTCAGGTGAAATTCCGGTTCTGCTGATGAGATTTGATCGATACGGAAGATCACGGGATATCGTCATCAGATCGGAGAAGTACAGATCCCTGAAACCTCTGCCATTGTTCCACGCATGAACAACACATTCTCGGCCTTTCTGATGCTCGAAATACATATCAAACCCCTTTTTTTATATTTGATTCATATGACGTATTTAATAGACAGACTGTATCCATCGGAGCTGTCGAACGGCTCAAGATATGTGACCTCATTGCATACGCATGTTGATATACTTGGTATAGAACTCAATGGCCTTGTCTCGCTGACCAAGCATATTGAACTCCGTGCCCAAGTTGTAGAACGTATCACCCTCCTGGGCCCTGTTCCCAAGCTCACGAGAAATGTCGAGACTCTTGGTGTAGAACCCAATGGCCTTTTTATGTTGACCGAGGTTACCGAAAGCAACACCCAAGTTGTTCATCGAAGTGCCTTCTCCAGCCCTGTTTCCAGTCTCACGGAAAATGACCAAGCTCTTGGTGAAGAATTCGATCGTCTTGTCGTGTTGTTCGAGTTTCTGGTACACTCTGCCCAAGTTACACAGCGCGGTGCCTTCTCCATCCCTGTCTCCAAGCGCGCAGTAAATAGCGAGACTTTTGGTGAATGCCTCAGTGGACGCTTTGTCGTGGCCGAGTATATGTAGAACGGTACCCAAGTTACATTGTGCCACGCCTTCTCCAGCAAGGTCTCCAATCTCACGGGAAATTTTGAGTTGTTGAATATTGACTTCCATCGCCTTGTGGTAACGCCCGATCCGAGTGAACGACATTCCCAATGTAGCCAGCACGTTCATTTCCTGGTACCTGTCCCCCAGCTCACGGGAAATATGAAGACTCTTGTTATAGAACTCGATCGCCTTGCTGTGCCGACCAAGCTTGGAGAACGCGATGCCCACGTTGGCGAGTGCCGTGCCTTCCTGAGCCCTGTCCCCGGTATGTCGACACCGCTGTGCCTCAATCGTGTGATCCTGACACTCTTTCTGGGCTGCGTTCAAGGGAGCCTTGCTCTTCGCACGTGGTGTACATGAGTGCTTATGTGCGTCCCAGTCCGTCTTCTGACAGTCTCTCGAACAATAGTGCACGATATTGCAGCGCGCGCATCGTGAAAACGCCTTCTCGTCGACATTCTTTGTCCGTCTGCATAAGTTGCAGTCTTTGACGGTGGTCTCGCGCACTACCGCTCTACTCAGCTTCTTATCCTTACGAGTGAGACAGGTATCACATCGGCCACATTGAATCTCAACATCACTGACGATGGTCGCCTTGCACTTTCCGCACGATGTCATTGTGTCCCTGGAATGTAGGGGGAGATCGATGAAGTGAAATGAACGTCGCGATGGCGACTTGTGGCAGAATCTACTATGAAAGTCGATCTCGACACATATATATCATGAAATTTCCAGACCTATTATTATGGAAGTGAGTGAACGTATGTATAGTCTTACAATATGTGCACTATGAATTATTAGCGTGTGACTTGTGATAGAACTCACTGGGATCTATTAATTATGGTGACATTGGTGGGATACGACCACGTCAACTATTCCTTGGTCTCAGGACTGGAAAACTCACCGCTCGCGCAAACCGATTCTTCTTCCTGTATTCGATTGGACCGGAGATGTCTGTGGTATCTGTCGTCTCTATCCATGAGACGTTTTGAATGTCCGTCTTGTTTCGGATAGTATTTGTTCCCGACATGTTTCGAAGGGTGTTTGTCGTCCCGGAAGCAGTTTGATCTGTATCTGTCGCCCAGTGAGCGCTTCGAATGGTATCTGTCTTCCCTGTGACGCGGGCGGTAGCTGATGACATGACTGTCGGTACTCTTTGGATTTTGCACATGTCTTTGACCCTCTTCGATACTCGCCTTCTCCACAGGAGGTTCTGACATCATTTGGGAATGACTGTGTGATAATTGTTGAAGTTCGTCCCACATAAATTTACATTGGTGGAATTAGAAATTCACACACTTTCAGATAAAATATACCTATAATAAAATCACTTATTTATGTGACTTATGATTGATCCCATTGAAATATATTCTGTTTATTTTTTTTTTCATAATTCATATTTTCATTCCAACCCACGTCCAAGCATGTTTTCATTTCGATCATGTATGCTCCCGCAGCGATGACGAAGTCCAACTGGTCCCCCGCGATCGGTGAATGCGTGAATACGCCCGCCGGCCAAGCTACGGTCACGGAGATCTACTACGATGGTGACCTGGGTCTCGTGTGGTCGGATCATCCAGAAGATGTGTACAGTCTTCCAGTTTCCGATGTGACGCCGAAGAGACGACGATCTCCGAGTCCAGTGACCACGTCGAAGAAACGTCAACGTGGTGGGACAACATACACTAAGCAGATGACCACCTCCAAGGAGGACCAGAACGCGATGTTCGTCGAGTACCTCCAGACATTGGGTCGCGACATGAGGCAACTCCGCGTGATGGTCCTCGACACACGGGCGTGTCATTCTATCCGCGCGCTCGTCGGGGCGGGGGTGCAGCCATCTCGAATCTACGTCCCTCAACCCGACGCCGACGAGGCTGCTGCAATCAAACGACAGTTCCCGACCGTCCGCGCATATTCCGGCCGGAAGATGGGGGACCTCATCTGGGAATTGGCCGGCTCCAAAACACAGTTCGACGGCATCCTCGGGGACTACTGTGGAATGCCTGGTTCCGTCGGAAAGAAGAATACGCCAATGGACGACGTGTCGAATTTATTCCGGTACGACATGCTGGCCGAGACGGCGGTCGTCACTCAGACTATCTGTGCCCGCTCCCGGACGACGTCCGCCACTAAATTCAGTGGACTACGTATGCTGAAGAACCACCTGTCAAAGAAAATACGCCAGAACAACCGCCGTATGCGACGAACGAAGACTTACACGTACACGGACCCGGGATCACAGACCATGTGTCACCTCCGATGCATAGTTGGTACCTCCAGATAAATTTAGACATACGGTGGATTTTACAACTGTACAATACAAGTCTTCCATCATTCGGACTATTTTACAATATGATGTATCCATACCATTCTGAATCCATCGCCACACTTTGGTGGGACGACGACACGATCTGTATCGGAGTACATGAAGTCATATCTTTATTTCGGTCCATACTCGGATACATTTGGACATAGACAATACGTATTATACGTAGACGGTTAAGAATAAACATAGACCCGTGTGTCCAACCAAGATCACAAGAAATGAAGTCCATTACTCGTAACGTACTCGTCTCGGCCATTCTCGGAGGTCTAGTTCTGTATCTATGGTACGTCGTACATCTTCTGATACCACATACTCCAATCGTGAACGACGTTTATAATATTTTTCTGCCGACATGTGATGTCTCGAAAGGTATACCCAAGAAAATATGGACATTCTGGGACAGTGACACCCGACCAGAAGTCATTGACCGATGCATACAATCATGGTATCGTACGTGTCCATCCTATGAAATCACGATCCTGACTCCGGATAATCTCTCTGACTATGTTGATAACGCGACCGAAATATTGACACTTCCGTACTCCGACACTCCCCAGCGTCTGGCTGATTTCATACGACTACACGTCCTGTATGATCATGGGGGGTATTGGGTCGATGCAAGTATTCTGATGGTCCAGTCTCTAGATGTGTTTGAGGAGCATCAACGACGGACGCAGGTAGAATTAGTCGGGTATTATCTCGAGGGATTCACTACAGACCCATCATATCCCATGATAGAGAACTGGTTCTTTGGATGTGTTCCGCACAGTACGTTTGTTGGTCGATGGAGAAATGAATTCATGCGTATCAATTTGTACCCACTGGCCGCATCGTATGTCGATCATGCACGCACACACGGAACATGTATTCGCGGCATGAGCCTTCTGATGTCATACTATCTATCTATGCACGTTGCTGCACAGATCATCATGCAACATGATCCATGCCTGCTCGACAAATGCCATCTACAAAAGGCGGATGCATCGGATGGGCCATTAGGATACTTGCAAGTTGTTAACTGGGATTCGAGACGAGCAGTTGCATCCCTGCCTACAGTAACCGGACCATTCATCAAATTCCGGAGTTCGGAACGTGGATTCATCACGCGACATCCAGAGTTGGTGGAAAGGATATTTGGGTAACTTTTTGACGTTTGGTCTGACGACGGTCTTCGTCTTCGTCTTCGTCTTCGTCTTCGTCTTCGTCTTCGTCTTCGTCTTCGTCTTCGTCTTCGTCTTCGTCTTCGTCTTCGTCTTCGTCTTCGTCTTCGTCTTCGTCTTCGTC
>Ga0209532_1002016_pt1 | contig 14869 bp, 18 predicted proteins | sample COG_02_FD_184746 | JGI IMG/M metagenome (GOLD analysis project Ga0209532, IMG submission 184746) | Pelagic Microbial community sample from North Sea - COGITO 998_met_02 (SPAdes) (version 2) | ecosystem: Environmental > Aquatic > Marine > Neritic zone/Coastal water | place: Helgoland, sampling... | reverse complement strand
ATGAATTATTCCAAGACCTTATCGAGTTGATGAAACTTAAAGGTTGGCTATCAATGGACTAATGATTAAATACTATGTGTCAATAGATAAGAGTATGTCCGACCAACCCGAACAACAAGAGATGACAATGCCCCTATTAGCCGCAACCACTACTGATGGTGGTGTATTTATCGCAGGGCAACCTCCTTACTATGGAGATGCAACTTACGCTGAAGAGTGGGAAAATGCTTTTGGTGCTGAAGGTAAAACAGAAGTAAATGCTCTTTTCGACAACGGTGACCATGTTATAGTTGAAGTTCTTACCGATATGGGTTTAGACGAAGAGGAAATGAAACTAGGTGCTAAAATGGTTTCAGTTATCCGCATCCCCTACACTAGAATCCACTTTGTTAAAGCAGGTTATCTTAAGGGAATACCTGCTCCTCCAGAAAACACCGAAGAGTAAGGCTTAAAGGTAAGCCCATCCTCGGTGAGTTTATGAATACTTTTTACTCTAATGGTAATTCCTATCCATTATACGATTGGCAAGACGATGCAATCAATAAATGGAAAAATAATGGTAATAAGGGAATTATCCAAGCCACCACAGGTTCAGGAAAAAGTCGTGTGGCTCATGCTTTGATTGTAGAACAGTTAAGGAAGAAAAATGGTGTAGTTACAGTTTTAGTTCCACAAGTGTCTTTACTAAAACAATGGGCTGATGCTTTAGATGAAATACTAGGATTTAAAGTTGGTAGGTGTGGTGGAGGTAAAAAAAATATTTCTGAAAAGATAAATGTTATGGTCATCAATACTGCATTAAAGGTGATGCCACTTCAATCTTATACTGACCACCTCATCGTGGCCGATGAATGTCATCGTATGGCCGCCCCCTCTTTTCAGAGCATTTTTAATGTTCAACACCAATCTTGTTTAGGATTGTCTGCGACACCTGAGAGAGAAGATTCAGGATTAGAAGTTTTAACAAGGCTGATAGGTGATGTAATTTATAAATATGGTTATGAAGAAGCGTTACGGGAAGGTGTTATCTCTGATTTTGAAGTGTGTGCTGTGCAGATTCCTTTGACGGTCGCAGAAAAAACAGAACATGATAAATCTCATAGTATGATAGTAAACCTAAGTAAAAAATTATCTGCTCGATATGGTAATAGAGGTAATTTGATAATAACGTGTCAAAGATTACTCTCTTCAGGAACATCAGATAAAGATGTGGGAGCATTTTTAGTAGCCATACAGAAAAGAAAGGAAGTTCTAAACACAGCCCATAACAGATTTAGGGCTTTAGACTTACTTTTACATCAGCATCGCACAGGAAAAATAATGGTTTTCCATGAATCTATTGACGATATTTCTCGGTTAGAAAAAAGGTTTAAACACTTTAATCCACAAACCTATCACAGTAAAAAAACGGCTAAACAAAGGAGGATAGCATTAGAAACTTTTTCCTCTCAACCTAAAGGGTTATTATTATCTTGTAAAGCATTAGTGGAAGGAGTAGATATTCCTGATGCGGATGTGGGTATTATGGTATCTGGAACTCGTTCTGTGCGTTCAAGGATTCAAACCATTGGCCGTCTGTTGAGAAAAGGAGGTTCTTCTCAACCTATTATCTATCTGTTTTATGTCCCTGACACTTCAGATGTCAAATCTCTCACCAATTTGATTAACAAAGGTTTTCCTCAAAGAAAAATCAAGTTCATGCGTTTTCATCCTGATGCTCAAAAGATTAACGACATTCAAGTTGACCTTAAACAATTACTAAAACAAAAAACCTATCGTAAAGTTTCCCAACCGACCTTCTGTAAAAAATGTGAAAGGTCTTTCAAGTCTGAGGTAGGTTTAAACAATCATCATTGTGTCCCTTTAACTAAAATGTCATTCGATGATTTTATGGCGGGATTCAAGAAGGAGTGAAAAATGTCAGAAAACTTATTTTTAGTATTGCTAGGTCTTTTCTCCCTGTTCGGGTATTATCTTATTAAAGAAAAGTTTTGGGAGAACTAGAAGCATTCTTTTTTAAGGTTTATGTCATAAGTAGGTATTATCATGTCTAACAAAATAACGGCTAAGGCGAAAGATTACGACTTAACAGTTGATATAACTAAAACTGTTGGTGCAGACACTAAAGCCTCAGAAAAAGTCGAAGCGTTCCGAGATTTGTTTTTAGATAGATATAAAAAAGTGAAAAGATATGTGGAAAGTCACTATGACTTCCATGATTCAGTTTCAATAGAAAAAATCGTGAGTAACAGAGAAAAATACTCAAAATGGGATTCGTTGGGAAGAAGTGTAGTGATGGTTTTAGAGGCCAAGAAAACTCGCAAAGGTTATTTACGTTTAGTAGTTGAAGATACTTCTGGTGAGATGGATGCTATGGTAAGTCCTGAAGTATTAGAAAGAATCGGAACAATCGCAACAGATGATATTATCGGTATCGAGGGTCAGTTATCCAAAGATGGGGGTATTTTTTGGGTGCGACACGTTATTTTTCCTAATATAATTAAGAAGGATAAAGATGTTGAAGACGAAAAAGACCCTATTTCTGCGGCTTTTATTTCGGATATACACAGAGGGGCAGACAATTTCCTTGATACTGAATGGAATAAAATGTTAGATTGGTTAAACTCCGATGACCCTGTGGCTCAAAATATCGGTTACTTAGTTATATCAGGAGATATTGTTGATGGAGTTGGCGTTTATCCCAATCAAGAAAAAGAGTTAGATATTGCAGATTTATATGAACAATATGAAATAACAGGTAAAGATTTAGAAAGAGTCCCAGATTATATGGAAACCATCATTTTACCAGGTAATCACGATGCCGTAAGATTAGCCGAACCTCAACCCGTTCTTTCCTCAGAAGTTCAAAGCCATTTTAATCATGGTCATTTTGTGGGTAATCCTTGCAGATTCAAAATAGGTGGTTCAGATGTGTTATCTTATCATGGAAAATCTATTGATGATATGGTGATGAATCTCAAAGAAGCGTCTTATGAAAATCCTGAAAATGCTATGAAACAGATGTTGAAAAGAAGGCATCTTGCACCTCAATGGGGTATCAAAAATCAAATCGCTTCTGAACCGACAGACTTACTAACTATTGACAGCACTCCAGACATTTTCGTTACAGGTCATACACACGGCCATTGTATGCAAAAATATCAAGATATACAGTTAATAGTGTCAAGCACATGGCAAGGTCAAACCTCATTTCAAAAAATGGTGGGATTCGAGCCTAAACCCGCTATTGTTTCCGTTGTGAAACTAGATGATGGAAATGCGGCAACCGTCAATTTTTCCTAACGATTGATATACTATCTGCCTTAAGTAGGGTTATATGTCTGATTATGAACTGTCTGTTGACAACACCGCAAAGGGCTACGGTCATAAAGAATGGTCTAACCCAACCAATACCGAACATCGGCTTTATCTTCATAGATTTGAAGGTAAACATAAGAAAGATTGTGGACATATTGATTTAGTTAGAAAGGAGTATGTGAAGCCTAAAAAATCTAATAGAAAGGCTGATGATATAGAATATGGTTTAGATGGTGAGGGGGAAGTAGTTTACTTAATCAACATTGACTCTGAATTACTAACCTTAACTAAAATTGAAAATACTGCAAAAGTGATTAAAGCATCTAACAAGAAAAATATTCTTGATGCTGATGGCCCTCAAAATACTATTCAACATCTTGCTTCCATAAATACTACGGGTTCAACTATTACCGTTTCTTATGGAAACACCGTAGAAGTTAAATCTAAAGGGGGGTTTGGTAATATTCAAACACAATACCCTAAACTGTCAATGGAAGTTAAACTTGAAGGTGGTTCAGATATACCTGATTTAACCACTTTAGCCGATAATTTAGTGAATTTGGTGGAAGATAAATTAACAAAGATAATTAATGATATGACGAGTTGATAAGATGGATGATATACTTACTAAAATAATGGACTCTGGTTCTCCTGAGATTTCTATTCCTGCTGGCCCACAAAGAGTAATAATTTTTAAAGATGACCCTGAAGAATCTGGTAAAGTTTATTGTTTACTGCAATTGACGGATAATAATAAAATTATGGTAATAGGTCACATGAATAAAAGTGATGTTAAAAGAATAGGTAGGAGTTTGTAATTATGGAAAAAATAAAGAGTGCTTCCGTTAAACTAAACGAGAATGGATTGTTAGTAGATGTAAAAATACAAATGAGAGTCAACGATGGTGACGGTCTGTATATTGTTCACTTTGCTATTGTCCAAGATGATGATGATACATTTAAGTTTTCAGTATTAGCCACCACCAATCTTTCCGATGCCAAAACGGAGGAAGATTTAATGGAAAACACTTCAGAAATATGGGTCTTACCTTTAGACTCAATCAAGAACTTTGAAAAGGCTAGATTGATTTTGGCTACAATGGTAAAGGACGGATTCTACTATCAAAGAACAATATACAGTTGGCCTAACAAAGCAGATGTTGAAAAGGCAGACAAACAAGATGTATCTCAACTACGAGGAGAGTTTAAAAAACTCTTGAAAATACTTCGTGAAAAACAAGAGCAGTTATAGGCTAAGTGTCCTTATTTTATTATAGGTGAATAAATGAATTTGACAGACGAGGCAAAGGCTTTTTTAGAAAGAACGGGTGAAACTTCCATATCTATGCAGACTCCTGTTAGAAAGATTTTCCAACTAACCGAATGTTCCGACCAACAACTTACTGCACCATCATATCGAGGTTCAAGTGGGATGTTTTACGTTACACAGTCGTCTTGTGAAGTTGTTGATGAAGTAGGGAGGCCGACACTATGGGGTAAGTGTCACCGACAAATCTGGTATTCAAAGAATGGGTATGAAAGAGAACCTATTGATGCCATAGGTCTGAGAAGAATGACTTACGGTGTGCATATAGAAAATGCACTCCAAGATAATTGGAACAAAGGTGGGATATTCGTTCAGAACAATGTTAAGATAAGGGCGCACGAATATAATGTTTCTGGAGAAATTGATGCTATTGTTTTCGACCATGATGCTAATCATCCTGTCATAGTTGAAGTAAAATCTGGATATGGCTACACATTTAACAAAAATGTGTTCGGCAAATCTAATCATCTTTACCCAAGCGGATTCCCCCATAGAGATTACATTATGCAAGTGATGTGGTATTTACATCTTAGAAAACCCATAGAAAAGGTTCACGGAGAAAGCCCGTATGCACTTCTCTATTACATTGACCGTTCAGATTGTCGTGATAAACAATTCGCAGTAGAACTTTCTGAAGGTTACACGGGAAGGCCAAAAGTGCTGAACAGTCATGGTGGTGAAATAACCCCGAATCCCGCTTACAAAATTGATAATAGGGCTTGTGTAAGAGATGTCGAAATACGACCTGTCCAAGGTATAACTATGGAAAGAATAATCCAAAGATTCGCGTCCCTGTCTCTTAAACTAGAGTCAGATGAACCTCCTGAAAGAGAGTTTTATTTACGTTATCCAGATGAAATGGCTGAAGATATGTTTGAAACAGGATTGCTATCTCGAAGCAAGTGGAACGAACACCAAAAAGATAAATCCGCCCCTGTTGGCGATTGGAAATGTCTTTACTGTTCTTATTCAGCAAACTGTTACCCTGAAGGCGTTGATACTGATTTAAGCCAAGACACTAACTTAGCAAAACGCTTAGTTAGATTATCTATCGAAGATGGAGAGCAATTCATACAAACAGGCAATCTACCTGTAAGTGCATAATGCTAACGCAATTGTATAGGGCAAGATAACCCAAACTAACTTACTCAGACTGAGTAAGAGTTTGTTTCATCAGGCACTAGACTGTCTTCCATGCTGTTTAACGCACCTTTGACGGGCATACCGATTACAGGCACTTTTGCTACAAGGTTATCAAAACCAAGTGCGTGTGCGCCGTAAAGGACGGCAACCAAGCCAAAGAGTCTTTGAACGGTAGCAGGGCCGACTCCGAAATTCCAAATTCGGCTCATAGCGTTACCAATCAAAGGTAGGTCAAACACGGCTGGCCCTGCTAAGTGGAATAGTCCACCAACAAGCACAGATGCCGCACCAACAGTTCTTAGGGTCTTCATCATCATTGACATATTTTTCTCTCCTTTTTTTTATGGTTAGGAAGTTGCCTTCCTGCTCTTAATTGGTTGTTTGACTATAAGAAGGCTTCGGTCGGAAGTCAAGAAAGTTTAATAGGTATCGGATTGGTTTATTTTCATCTCAGAGAACAACCAAAACTCTCTCATTATCCTTACACTCCTTTTTCGCCCATTTTCCCTCTCTTTCTATACGGTCTTGAATGTGATTAGCAATAACAACCGCTTCTTTAGGCCCAACAAAAGAATTATTAGGTATCATTATACTTTGTATCTTCCACTCACCTTGCTTAGTCTGACCCATAGTTATTTTAGAACCTCTAACATCGTAATACCTTACACCAATACTGTTAGCCGCCCGCGCCGCCCATGCAGGAACTCGGAAATTACTAAAGTCTTTCGGGTCACGGAATCTAACACGATAATAATTAGAAGTCGCGTCCACCTTTCGACCTTGAATATCTACACACTCTTCAACAATCTGACCACCAACCTTGTGTCGCCGCCCCCTTTTTGAACTCTCTGCACCCCATTCCACCTCGTTAAAAGGGTCAACACGCAAGGGTTTAGTTTTGGAGTCCCAATCAACTTTAATAGTCTCTGGTGTGTCGCGGCCAATCTGAGTGCGCTTCATAGCAATTTCAGGAGGTAGGTCGCCGTTTAACTTGCGAGGTTTAACTTTGACCCCATTCATGTAAGTTACAGAGTGCTTTTTTTCAGGGTCTTCTTCGGCTCGCAACTTGTTCTCTAGTTCTAATAGTTTAAAGGCCATCTGTCTTTTACTCATACGACCCCCTCTTACTTCTTGTTGTAGATAACGCATTTCCTCTTCCAACATAGATTTTCGGATTAAGTAGTTAGTCATTAAAGCCTGTTGCATTGGCCCTGTTACCTTTTCAGGTGCGATAATAGCCGAGGCGAAATCTTCAGCCCCGAAGGATTCAGATAAAAATGTTATCTGGTCGGTTGCCATGTAAGCACCGTAGTCTTCTTTTTCATCCCAAACCCACATTACAGGTTTAAGTTGCTTAGGCTCATATCCTAATTCCGAAGCAGTTGTGTAACCCATTTTTATTTCACCATCAGTTAAGAAAGAGCCGTCAAATCCCATAAGTTGAACTGTTAAACCGTCACTCTCAATGAACATCTCGGCTTTAAACCTCTGCCATGATTGTTTTACAGGTATCAAAGATGTTTTTCGATAAGTCCTCTCATACGTCTTACCTGACTTGTCTTCGGTTTCCACAAGTAGTGAGGCTTTACCTTTAGGTTTGATACTTAGGACTTTGCCTTTGTAACCGTAGTTGTATATTATTACATCTCCAACAGTTATTTTTTCCGCCCTTACCGCAGGTGTTCTGCCGTAAGACTGAAGTTGCACCCAACCATCCCAATCTCTTTGGTCTAATTCGTTTTTGCGAAACTTAGCAGGTATTCCTTTAGTGTTGTAAAGAATTATGGAATTAGGAAATCTTTTAGCCCAACTATCGGCTTTAAACATTTCAGACTCCAGCGAATCTTCTGTGACTTCTTTGGCTTCCAGACAGCAGTTATCCGCTTCTTCTTTTTCGTCAAATACATCGTGACAACGGCCACACAGCCAAACGTGTAGATTCATATCATAGGCTTCGACATTGTAATTTTCTTCTTTAGTAGATTCACCTTTAAGAGCCGCCCAACCTAACAGCCCCCCTAGTGCGGTGTATGACCAGAAATGCTCTTTGAAATGCTCTCTTAAACTCATCGTGACCACCTACTTTTATTCATCTCGCCACTCATTTTTTTTATTTTACTGCTGGTAGTTGTAGTAAACAAAAAAGGGAATATTCCGTGAATAAGACAAACTACGGATAAACTTGCTAAACTTAAAGCATACTTGAAAGCCGTTTTCATGTGAGTCAAGTAAGACTCTCCTACGGAATTAGGGTGTGTTGTGAAAAGTTTAAACATTTACTCACCCTTTTTTCTGGCTTCGCGGATTACCCAAAGATTACCTAGACCCACACCAGCAAAACTTAATCCAAGTATTTGTCGAAGAGTTAAGGAGTTGCTTTTAAACCTTAAGATAGGAGTATCTAAAGCCGTAGTATTTCCTATTAAAATGGAAACTCCTGCTACAATATCCAAGATAGGTGTGAAAACAGCCATGCTAATCAATAGTATTTGACTGAAAGACTATAAGAAGATACTTATGTGTCAATAACTACAACATTACTGTGAATGTCGTTGTAATACTCTTCGGAACTATCAGCATCCCTTATTTTTATCAAAGCATCCCAAGTGCCGTCTTCTAAGTCTGAGAACAAATCATCTTCAATAACTATCTCTTGTATCGAGTTGTCAATGCTGTAAGAATCGGAAAGACTGTAATCAAAGGTAGTGTAATACAATCCGTTTTGATAAAGAGATATAGAAACTTCAATATCTATAACACATCCTTCTAATGTAGTTTCCACTTCTATTATTACTTCCAAAGAATTAACATCAAAAATATACAAATTGGATTCAAGATGATTTAAACTTTCTTCACAAGTAGCAGGTTCATCATACTCGCAAGAGTTATCATCTTCAGTCGCCTCAGAATCATAATTATTCGCTTCAGAATCCATACAACCGTAAATAGTTTCATCTTCTTGCTGTTCCACATCTATCCCCCAAAAATTGACTTGTTCTAATATTTCACCATCTAACGAGGCTGTGATTTTGGGAATCCACGAATTACCTACTGCTACTCCATCAAAAATATATTCAATCTGCGACTCATCCTCTCCACCTATGATAACAAAGTGAGTGTAATTAGCCGAATAGCCGTTTTGATACAGGTGCATATCAATCTTCAAATCTTCATCTTCGCAATTAGTAGGCAGAACTCTAAAGGCAACTAAAATCGCATCTTGTTCTTCATCATCGGCTACATGGCCTCGATAGTGATTAGTGATTTCTACTTCACAAGGTTCTTCAGAATCATACTCACATGAACCATCGTCTTCTGTCGCTCCACTATCATAGTTGTTGGCTTCTGAATCCATACATCCGTAAACGGGTTCGGGTTCATACTCGCATGACCCATCATCTTCATTGGCTTCTGTATTAAAATTATTAGCGTTAGAATCCATACAACCCCAGACAATCGCCACAGGCTTTTCCACATCAGTTAGAATCATTTGAGAAATAGGAAGTTTACCTTCATCAAAATCTTCTTGAGTAAATAAATCTATCCAAATCTCTAAACTTGTTTCATCTATATCTCTCAAATCTACATTGAACTCGCTGTTTTCCGTCCAAACAAACATCCCTATATTACCTTCTATGAAGTCTTTAGATTCTGGGTCGAAAGCATTGACCATAATTATCATGTTTTCAGGGGGAGTAGATGAATCACTAAGGCAATCTGTCCATAACTCTCCAAACACATTAACGGTATTATCTTGCCATGACCATGTAGAAGAGTCAATTCCGTATTGACAATCATTCTCCACAGGACTGTTTTCATCATCTCCGATAATATCAATAACTCCAAAGGCTTCCATTCCACCCCCTGTGATTAAAAGAAAAATAGGAATCAAAGTAGCGATTAAAGTTTTAATGTCTTCAGCCTTTTTTTGTGCTGAAGCAATTGCGCGGTCAACTATATCTCCCTCTAAAGTAGTTTCGACTTTAACCGAAGTAGTGTTATCCCCACCGTTCAAGACTTTGTTATTAGAAATATCAGTATTTATCTCTTGGACGGTAGTAATCAAAGCCGCCGCCTCTTTAAGTTGAGTTACTAAATCTTTGTCTTCAGTTTTATGAGAATTGTTTAAAACACCATCATCAAGTAAATCTGCTAAGACATCAGATTCATCACGGCCTGTTGCTTCAGCCAGAACTTTAGCCCTTTCCGTTAACTCTGTAATATCTTGACCTTTTTTATCAGCCATAAGTATTCAAATCTCCTCAAAATTATCATGTCTTGTGAACCAACCTTTGCGACCCGTATATATGTCTTCACCCCACGTAAATTGTGAAATCGGCGATTTCAAAGCGTTGCTCAATTCTTTCCAATCGTGACCTGAATGTGGAGATTTACCTGTTCTCGCTTGCTTCCTCAAGCCTTTAATGACTTTTGGTAATGCTTTGTTTATTTCATCAACGCTAGGCCAACGCCCATATTTTTCATCATAAGTTCTCGATATTGTGTGTTCTTTCAAATCAGGATAACCAAAAATACCCATATCAAAATCTTCCTTGTCTATTTTGAGGTGAGCATTCAAACAACTTAACAAGGATTTGTTGGCTTGCTTGTTTTGATAGGTAAGGAGTGATACATTGTGTGGATAACCTGAATCCCATTCGTCTTTCGCCACCGCATCCCAATCAATTTTGACCTTTTCAGCATTGAAGGATTCAGCCTCAAGAGGGTCATCCCAACCTTCCCACCGCATTACATCCGCCATATTACCAATTTCATTAAGAAGTTTCTTCGGAACACTACCTAAAACTTTATCGGAAACATCATTAGCAATTGACAAGGGTTCAATTAATTCGTTGTTGTTATTGATGGCATAGTAATTGCCGAAAATGTATTTATAATCCCACCCCCCTTCATAAATGGGAAACATACAGATATTCGGGTCTGTGTTGTATTTTTTCATCACCTTTTCAATGACAGGTTTTTGTTTATTCCACAACCAAACCACATCTTCATCATCATATCCATCATCTCGCCAAAACGGATTATTTATTCCTCTGTCCTTCATTTTGGTTGGAGTGCAACATTTAGGAAGCATCATGTCAGCCTCAAAGGATTCTGCTCCTAATGATTTCTTGAGTTTATCCTGCGCCCTTTCCATTTTCCAGAGATTCCAACCCCCATAGCCTATGAACCCTAACGCGAGGAGTTGACGGACGGTAAAATTGTTGTTTGCTGTTTTAAAGATACCTGTGTCTAAAAGGGATGAACGGCCAGCCAAAATTGCGACTCCTGCTACGACATCAAAAAAAGGGGTGAGAACAGCCATGCTAATCATATATTAGGTAGTCGTCAGACTATAAGAAGGCTTGTCTCAGTAACCCACTTCCAAAAAGACACCTTTAATTAGTCTTAAATCTTTATTATAGTCGTGACCCGAATAGTTTGTGTTAAGTGTAATGGTGTCGGCTGGTGTGCCGAGACTGAACTTAAACTTAAATGTGAATTATGTGATATGGACGGGTTTGCAGATTTGAAAGACAGCATTGACTATTTCACCTTCATAGACCACAATATTGAAAAACTCGGTTTACTTTGGGAAAAAGAGAAGGTTTCTAAAACAATTTCCCAAGCGTTTCCTCTTAAAGAGAAGAAATAACCGAATCGCATTTATACCACTTGCCTATACCAAGGGTTGTGTCGGCACATACAATTGAAGTTTTAGGTAACACTTTCACCCATAAAGACACCTTGAAATCCACTTTCAAACTCTGGTGGCGAGGTGAATCATGGAAAGGGAAATACAGAGTCGGTAGTCTTTTACTTCCTCGTCTTATTTCTTACTGCTCTAAAAACAGATTGAAACTTTTAGTTGACGGAGAGAAAATTGGTGATGTAGAAGTAGAATTAGAAACTGATTACGCCGAGGATTATGAGAAAGATACTGTTAATCACAGCGTCACAGGAAAAGGAGGTAAACCTTTAACGACTCATAGTTTAGCCACAGTTATAACTCCACAAGGATATGAAAAAATCAATGTAAAACCTCTTTCAGAAAACGCTCCTAAAGGTGATTACGATGATTTACTTACGGCTGATAGTCCGTATTCAGAAATGCGGGCTGAACAACAACACTTACTTCCTTTAATTAGTGAAAAACTAGAGGCGGGTTACAAAAATATCATTGTAGAGTGTCCCACAGGTTCAGGTAAAAGCGCACTTTCTTATTGGCTACCATTGGTTTTCAATACTAATTGTTATATTTCAACACCATTAAAAGGTTTACAGAAACAGTATATTGCTGACCACCCTTTCATGGCTTCAGCGATGGGAAAATCTAATTATGAATGCGCCTTAGAAGATTCAGAACTCGCTGAATTAGATTTACAAGGGTGTAATGCCTCTAATGCACCGTGTCGTGTTATAGAAGATTATCAATGCCCACACGCTTTGACAAATGACGATTTGGAAGCCGTAATAAATGGAGAACAATTCACTACTCCATGCGGATATTATTCAGCCTATGCAGAAGGTTTGAAAAATCGTTGGTTTATAGGAAACACCACTTATTTAACAGCCATGAAACTTTTCGGTAAGCCTAGTTTACCTACTAGACCCTTACTTATAGTGGACGAAGCCCATACTGTTCCTGAAACAATAGAGCAATTCTGTGGGTTTGCATTATCTCGTAAAAGAATAGCCCGTCTTATACATGGAAAAAATTATACTGTTAAACAAATGAGCGAAGTTATGGATGAATATCCTTTCCCAAGTGTGGAATCTATGAGGGTGAATACTACTCCTGAAACTCGTAGGTCGGATTGTATTAAGATTTTATTGTTTTTACGGGCTATTGCTAAAGAAGTGGAAACCCGTCTTAAACACAGAAAATACAAACCTGATGAAATGGGTGATGCGAAAGCCTTTATTCAGCACACCACTTTGATGATGAAAGAATTACAAGTGAATTGGGAAGGTTGGGTGTATCAGTTTGATGACGATGATTTAAGGAATCAACTTAAAGTCGAACCTCTATCTGTGGCTGATTATGCGGAAGACTGTTTCCTTTCATTAGGGAGACAACGTATATTCATGTCTGGAACTATTGTAAGTGATGATATATTTATGAGTGAATTAGGTTTGAACCGTGACGAAACAGTATTTTTAAGAGTGAATGAATCCACATTCCCTGTTTCTAAAAGACCATTTGCTATCAAAAGAAATGGTGGGTTGATGATTTGGAATAAAGAATCTCAAGGTATTCAATTTTCAGACTTAAAGAAAACAGCCGATGTTGTAGCCGAAATAGCGAGTCATTATCCTAATCACAAAGGTCTTATTTTACCTTACACAGATGGGATAGAATCGGCTGTGGTGGATATTCTTTCGGATAATCACCCTACAATCGCCGCCCGTTTAGTTCAACATACTAAGAATCCAAAAGAAAGGGAAGGTGTATTAGAAGATTTCAAAGGGGAATCTGGTAATGGTATTCTTATTTCCACTTACGCTAATCAAGGTTATGATAACAAAGACATTAAATTTGTGATAATCTGTAAATTGCCATTTTTATCTTTAGGTGACACTAAAGTTCAACTCAAGATGAAGAAAAGTGAAAAGTGGTATCAAACTAAAACAGTTCAAACTATAATGCAACAATACGGTCGGGCTATGCGTTCTAAGGATGATTGGGGTCATGTGTATTTGGTTGATGCACATTTCTCTCATTGGTATCAGACTAGAAATATTTCACCGCTTATGCCTAAATACATCAAAGAGGCATTGAAGTAAGACTAAATATCATCCCTTCATAGTTTAAGTATGACTAATCGAAGAAGAACTAGGTTCGAGCGTGAGTTGATTAAAGTCTTATGTGTAGAACTAGGAGAGTCTTGGTATGGGCAACGAGGGGCGCACAGCGAAGGTGTGGATGTTTTAATGTTTAAAAGTTTAGAAAGCCACCCCATATTATTCATGGGTATCAGGATAGAAGTAAAAAGTAAAAACGAATTGTTTCCTGTGTATCTTAATGAAAGGGAAAGAGAACAATACAGTAAATATTTAAAACTTTATCAAGAAAAAGGTGTAGAAACAGTTTACGCTTTTCGTAAGGTAGGGGGGACAGGTGAAAAGTGGAGATTTTGTAATTTAACCGACTTTAGCACTACTAGAAATGGCAATCCAACAGTTAGATATGAAGATACAATAGGTATGACAGAGTTCATCAATGAATTAAACAGTATAAATGTAAATTGCCTCTATGAATAGGTATGTGCGAAAGTTTAGAAGTTCCTTGCTCTTTCTGCGAGAAACCGATAAATTTATCGGAAAGGGGAATCAAGGAAATATCCGAAAACCAAAACGTCTATTGTGATAAGAAATGTATGGGGGGCGCACAGACTCGCAGAGCCACCATTACTGTGAACTGTGCTTATTGTAATAAAGAGTTTTCTACTTTAAGAGGTCGTCATTCAGAATCTAATCTGTTTTGTGGGAAAACTTGCGCCTTTTCAGTTAGAAAAGACCGTTATTTCTGGACTATATTATACGTTTTATCAAAAGAAAATCGCTTTTTATCCGCAGACCAAATAAGGGAAGCCCTGAAAACTCGAAAAGTTGACTTAACGGCGATGAGAATAGCCACAAGAATAGCAAGCAGTCCGTTTATTGATGTAAATAAAGAATCCGAACCGTTTACATATAAATTGAGAGAAGAATACAAAGATAAGCCTTATACTTGGCACACAAGTAAATATTATCGAAAAATAGGAATGAGTAAAAAGGAATACTCCGCACAGTTTGAATAAAACTAAATAGCAAAAAAGAGTAGTGTTGATATGGTGCGAAAGCCCAGAAGTTCTAATTATGATAATAATGTGGCCGATTTGATGTTCACTAAGTTTAACGCTAAAATGCTCACTCTAGTAATAGGAATTTTTACATTTTATTTCCTAACTACCTTACTTGGATGGTAGAAACCTTTTATGTAAGGCGAAAGCGTTAATGGCTAATCCTGTGGCAGTTAGTAATACGAGTAGGGTTTTCTTTGAAACAGGTGGTAACCTTGTGGCACTAGACATACTG
>Ga0209532_1002009_pt1 | contig 14911 bp, 13 predicted proteins | sample COG_02_FD_184746 | JGI IMG/M metagenome (GOLD analysis project Ga0209532, IMG submission 184746) | Pelagic Microbial community sample from North Sea - COGITO 998_met_02 (SPAdes) (version 2) | ecosystem: Environmental > Aquatic > Marine > Neritic zone/Coastal water | place: Helgoland, sampling... | reverse complement strand
CATCGCCATATTGCACTGTGCCATTACCATACGCTGTTTGTGCTAATTCTATCACATCTCGAACGGTAGAGACTTCTTGTGTGGGTGGCCCAAAATTGTAAGCACCCGCCAAGCTTGCGTTTTTCCAAAGTTCTTCTGCCAAGGTGAGGTAACCAGCTAGAGGTTCAAGAACATGTTGCCATGGCCGGATGGCATTAGGGCGACGGATTTTTAGTGTTTCGCTCTTTTGCCAAGAACGCACAGTGTCTGGGATTAAGCGGTCTGCTGACCAGTCACCACCACCTATAACATTGCCGGCGCGAGCGCTTGCAACGGCTACACCCTGTTCAGCAAGAAAAGAATCTCGGTAGCTCGCAATGACTATTTCACTAGCTGCCTTGCTGGCACTGTAGGGGTCTTTACCGCCTAGAATATCGTCTTCACGATATGGCCAGCGCCACTCATTGTTGCGATATACCTTGTCGGTGGTCACCATCACGACAGCCTTTACAGATCGCAGGCCACGCAAGGCATCAAGTACGTGGGCAGTCCCCAAGACGTTTGTACCAAAGGTTTCAGCTGGTTTTTGATAGCTGTGGCGCACCAGGGGTTGCGCAGCCAGGTGAAAAACCACTTCGGGCTGAGCGCTACTGACGAGCGTTGTAAGTGCCTCAATATTCCGAATATCACAGAAGTAGCTATCACAGAGCTCATTGATCTTAGCCAAGTCAAACAAATTCGGCGAAGTTATTGGCGGCAAACTTATACCGATAACATGCGCACCCAAGCGGTGAAGCCATAGCGCAAGCCACCCGCCTTTGAATCCGGTATGGCCGGTAAGCAGGACACGCTTGCCGTTCCAGAAATTGCAGTCCATATGAGCGCTTGTCATTCCCAAATTTTCCAAGGTGCTTTACCGTTGGCCCATAGTTCTTGAAGCAAATTCTTCTCACGCAGGGTGTCCATCGGCTGCCAGAAACCAGTATGTTCAAATGCCATCAGTTCTTCCTTAGCCGTCAATTGAGCTAAAGGTTCGCACTCCCAGCTTGTTTGGTCACCGGCTATGAGGCCCAACACACTGGGTGACAAAATAAAAAAGCCTCCGTTTATTAGCCCACCGTCTCCACGGGGTTTTTCATTAAAACCAGTGACCTGGTTACCTGACAGGTCTAATGCGCCGTAGCGACCAGGCGGCCGAACAGCAACAACGGTTGCAAGTTTACCATGGTTTTGATGAAAGGCTATTTCGGCTGAAATATCAACGTCTGCCACGCCATCTCCATAGGTAAAGCAGAAAGCCTCTTCATCATGAATATACTCAGCCACTCTCTTCAAACGCCCACCGGTTTGTGTATTTTCACCAGTATCCACCAACGTGACGCGCCAAGGCTCTGCCTTTTTGTGATGAACTTCCATCTTGTTAAGTTCCATATCAAAGGTAACGTCTGACATGTGTAAAAAGTAATTGGCAAAATATTCCTTGATGATGTAACCCTTGTATCCACAACAAATCACAAAGTCATTGACGCCATGACTCGAGTATGTCTTTAAAATATGCCATAAGATGGGTCTACCCCCAATCTCAATCATAGGCTTAGGCTTTAGGTGGGTTTCCTCGGAAATACGGGTTCCAAGACCACCGGCCAATATCACAGCTTTCATGCAAACTTCCTGTTACTAAATTATATGGGTAGTCTCAATCAACTGTCATAATCATTTTCGTCTTTTGATATAGGTTTTTGAATCGCATTCCAACCTTCAGTAGTTAAGTTTCTCATTACATAATCTTTCGTTTGAATCTAGCTAAGCTCTTTATATATATTACTATACAACGATACACCGTCGACAAGGGAAAAATACTTGTGTGCAGTCTTTACGCAGCGTGCTGAGGCGTCTGGATCTGCAACCAATGCCAACAGTTGATTTAAGCCCGCTAACACAGTTGCTTGGTCAAAGTCCTTGATCGCCACGCCTACGCGCTCTCCTTCAAGAACTTCGGCCATGTCACCCACGCCTGCATTGCCCAAGCATGGCACACCACAACCCAGTAACTCTGCTAACTTAGTAGCCGCTGATGCCTGCTTTGAAAACACTGGTTTAATAAAGAAAATGCTGGCATCCATCCGAGCAATTAAGTGCGGCATTTGAGCCGGTGCGGCTGCGGTTAACTCAACTGCTCCTGAAGGCACCCCAGCCGCGGCGAGCCTTTCGTTGATATAGCCATGCTCACCCTGATTTATAATCAAAAACTTCGTATCGGGGCGCATTAGCAGCAACTCTGCAAAACAAGCAGCCGTTTCGTCAAACATATACCAGTTCCCCGCAGTCCCTACGTACCCAATAACCAATCCCGATCTCTTACGTTCACACGTAATAGGCTTAAAACGCGCTAAATCAGCACAGGTAGGTATTACCGTTATGGGTGGCATATGGTCTTTCAAGTATGGAAACCGCTGTATTATCGGCACCGCTGCATAGGTTAACGACACAACATGATCAGCCGACAGCAGAAAGCGCTTCTCAAACCATTTTGTTACTTGGTAGATCCTCGACTCTTGCCGCCATGACCCACCATCAACTTTTTCATCAGCCCAGAAACCACGCATGTCAAAGATAAAACAAACTCTAGCTAGGCTTTTGAGCACCAATGAAATTGCTGAAGGCATGTAGCTGCGAGCATGCACTATGCGCAAACGGTAGCGAAACACCAGCCACAAGCCTAAACGCACGCCGTTCGCAGTATCCCAGAATGTGGCTAAAAACATTGGCCGCTTGTGATAGCGTAGTGGGTGCCAGACGACGCCAGAGTCTGCAATCTCACCAGCCAGGCGCTCCCGTTCGGCAACTTTGGCCCAATCAGCCGCTTTTTCAAAGCTGATGAGATGAATAGATCGATCAGATGCCAAATGCTTGAGGTAAGATAATACTTGAGACTGACCCAGTGGTTCTAACATGCCATCATAGGAAATATATAGAACGTTCATGCGCGCTTAATACCTCGCACTACCGCAGCTGAAAATCCCTCAAAATACTCAAAACCACTAAAGGTAACATCTGCACCATTGCGCTCAAACATGGATGCGACATTATTTATTTTCTGAGGGTTATCATATTCTGGGGAAAACATGTCAAAGGTATCCAAAATTGCCCACTCCCTTTGTTCAGCCTTAGACAAGTATTTAGGTAGGGTACCCTGAACGTCTACTATAGGAAGAAAACGGGCCAGCACACCCAGCCGTAATTTATGCAAAAGCGCCTCTACTTTCATTAGCCAGCCAATATTTGCTTCAACTATCTTCATTAGCCGGTTGTGATCGAAGCGTTTGAAAACTGGACGAAGCATATATTTAGCGTTTAACATCGTCCACCATCCATTGATGGGATAAAAATCGACAACGATCTCGGCGCCCGGCTTAGCCTTGCTAATGAGTGCACTGACCGAATCTTCAAAATTAGGAGTGTGTTGTAATACACCCAAGCAAAAAACCTTGTCAAAGCTGTTATCGGGAAATGGCATTTCGAAAATACTGGCTTGAAATAGGTTAAGCCGTCCTTCTGCAATCGAACTATTATTTTTAAAGTTAGCGGTGACCGCATCTGAATAATCGATGCTATATAAATTTGCTGAAGTGGACTCCAATACAACTTTACTAAATCTTCCAGCACCAGAACCCACTTCAAGCACGTTTTTTCCAGTAAGGTCCTGAGTATCCCATTTCGTTTCAGCAAAAAAACGTTGGCGGCTAATTATTTTTCCTACTTCCTCTCGGTCCAGCTGCGTTTTGTCAAACTTATTCCACTGCATACCGAAGCTATCAGTATAGTTATTCTTATCTGATATACGTAAAACACCTCTAACTAATGGGAACTTATTACCAGACATATCAACAAAATTGTCACCAATAAGTTGCAAAGGTTGCTCATTTTTAGGATTAATTAACTCTATGGACATCAAATTATTTCTTTCAGAAAAATATTATTTATTGCAGTTTTGACAAATCATGGATCAATCATATTTTTGTGGTTTATAGTGAATTATTCAGGCTTAAATTCAATCCATCAATTTCATTATCGAGCTGTGTCATTTCTAATTTGTTCCACTATAGCCCAAAGTTTTCAATATAGTTTTCTACTTCAACGATACGCACGACCACTCTAATAATTGGAAAACATTCCCAAAAGGATCAACAGATCCTTTATTTGTAGCCGCAAGTAAGCTGCTATTTTTAAGGTTAATTATTGAGATATTCATATTATCAATACTCACTTACTTTTTAATAGGATCAGGTTCCATCGAATGGATAATAAAAATTTAGATTACAGAATATCTGATCTTATGTGGACTAAAAATTAGTTAGTTTTTCTTTCCTATAAATAAATCTATAAAAATCATATAGTAGACCTAACATGTAACGCTGATTTGGATAGTCAAAAAACCACTTCGGAGGCAAAGATATTATCTCTTTAAGTTCGGTTACTGAAATTTTAAGTTTCTTAGCAATGTATTCAATTTCTTCCTCCACCTGAATTATGTCATAAGGAAGTTTCTCTAACTCATTTAGGGCTTCAGCTCGCGTCCAAGCCCCAAGACATACATTGCATGATAACCAAGTCCTCCTATAATCTATTCCATGCTTAACATACATATAATAAGACTGAAGAAATTTTGTAAATCGCGACTCCCCATGTTTCATTGGAGGGTCGATCCAACCATAAAGTTCAGATAACTCTAATTTTGCTTTTTCTTTATCATAACCGACTAAATCTAATGGTGAATGGAATTGAATTTTCTTTACCATCCTAAAATACGTATCTCTTAAAAAGCCACAAGAAAGGCCTTTGTAATCAGACAAGGTCATGTTGGATTTTTTCAGAATTGATTTAGCGTAGGTCAAATCTCTATCATTGTAGTGCCAAGACGCAGGCAAAATACCTTCTCCACTCATATTCCCACCACTAATAATATCTTTAACATTATATTTTGCTGCTAATTCCAATTGCCACCTGTAAATTGCAATGTCAAATGGGGCATCTGCTTCTGGGACTGAGGCTCTTAAATATGCAGCTTGTAATTCTATATAATTCTTCCACGGTAAAACCTTACAGACATAATCTATTCCAGTGGCATCAAGAATTTTTTTAATATTAATATTTGCCAAACCAGAGTTCCATCCATTATCTACATGTATAGCTAGAACTTTTAATCCGTATTTGTGTGCTAAATGGATGGCATATGAGCTGTCAGACCCTCCACTGATGCCTACAATTGCATCATATTTAGAACCTTTGCTAGTATTCCTTGCTTTGATGGATTTAAACATTTCTTGTAACCTATCAAGATCAGGTTTACTGTTTGCTAGAGTTAATCTATTCTGGATAAATTCATCGCAATGATTGCAAATGCCAGATTTATCAAATTGAATTTCTGGGTCGCTGGTGTCCATAACGCAACGAGCGCAACATTTATAAACTCTTTGTTTCATTTGATCATTAATGAACTTAGTTCATTTGGCTGAGGATAATTGAGCAACACTTCACGGTGGTCATTATAAAAAGAAAAAATAGAGCCAGAAGCAAATGCACTTACATTGTAAAGTTGATTGAGTTCAGATATTTCAGCAAAAGATGAGCACCCTCCAAGCGCAATTATTGGAATTTTAGTTCCTGAAAGAGCAGTTTCTAAAAGTTTTCTATCATAACCGGTCATTAGTCCATCGTTTTGAACAGACTGAATAATACATTCTCCCAGGCCATAATCCTGAAGCTGAAGAATAAAACTATTAAGCTCATGCTCAGTGATCCTAAATTTAGAAGTATCTACAACTTTGTATTCTCCATTGGTAGAATTAATGCAGTCCAAGCATACAATCAAAGAGGATGTACCAAACTCATTAACTGCCTCTCCGAGAAAATTAGGGTTCATAACAACAGAAGATGATAAAACAACTTTTTCAGCACCGCTTGTGAGTATTCCCTCTATATCACTGAACGAAGATACTCCTCCACCAGCGAATAAGGGCGTCTTACATTCATCAGAAATACTTTTTAATAGTTGGAGATTTAAAGAACGACCTTGGCGAGATGCATAAATGTCGATGAGACCTAGTTCATCGACATTGTAACTATTGAATATAGAAATCGCATTTAGTGGATCTCCAATATATGTAGTCGTGTCGAACGAAACAGTCGAAATTAACTCGCCAATAGAATCTAAACAAAGAATTGGAATCACTCGTGGTCTTCTCATACTTGTTGTCCTAAATTTAGAAAATTCTGCAATAACGTGTGTCCAATATCCCCACTCTTTTCTGGGTGGAATTGAGTTCCATAAATATTCTCTTTTTCTGACGAAGCAACGTAGTCAACATCAAAATTATAGGTAGATGTGACATCGCTTTGATCATCACTTTTCACTGCATATGAGTTTGCAAAATAGAATATCGAATCTTCACTTCTGATATTTTTAAACAAACTGGAACCTTTTTTATATTCCACACCCAGCCATCCAACATTAGGAACCTTGAAACGGTCTATGTTTGATGGGATCATCTTTACGACTCGCCCTTTCATCAGTCCCAAACCTTCTGACATTCCTTCTTCACTGTACTCATAAAGAATTTGCATTCCTAAGCATATACCCAAAATTGGAACGCCTCTCGTAGCAGCATTAATAATAGCCTTATCTAACTCTTTTTCCTTAAGCTTTATAATTGCCGATTCAAAGTGCCCTACGCCCGGAATAATAATATGTGACGCCTCATCTAGACTCTTTGGCTCAGACGCAAGTTGATGCCTGGCATTAACTCTTTCTAAAAAATTGTTAATGGAGGTAATATTCCCTGTACCATGATCAATTACATTTATCATTATTCATTTTACACCAATTATTCCAAGGAAAGTACTAATCTTTAGCGCCGCAAATTCCAACATCTCTTTAGTGAGCGCTGGCTGAACATAAATCCAAAAAGTATTATTTATTACAATGTCTCTATTGGTTAAGTCGTCACTAATGCCGTATTTTGCCCCAACCATGTATGGCTGGCGGATGAGGTTTCCGGCAAAAAGTAGACGAGTTCCGAGACCGCCTGCAAAGATGACTGCTTTCATATTTAGTTTGCGCTCACATTAATTTGGTATCTGTTCGAAATAAATAACTTTTTTAATATATATGGGTGGGACACTAGCAACACTGCCAAGTTATCGAAATTATTACTTTGAATTAGCCTTGTCGAGAGATTCAGGCGAGCCTATGTCGATAAAATATTCTGGTGTTTCGTAGGTGTATATCCGGCCAACCAGACGCTGGAGCACCTCGGTACTAAAGTCTGATACATCGTGTAGGTCTGTTGCCAGAGTTTGCATTAATTCTGGAGACAGTATGTAGATTGCACCATTAGCTAGATTACCAGGTGGGTTGGCAACTTTTTCATGAAAGCCCACCACTACTCCTTCAGAGTCTATTTCAACAATGCCACAAGTCTTTGGAGTTTCAGAACGAAAGGTCATCATGGTTATTACACAATATGAAGGCCTCTGGTTATGAGCCTGAACGAAGTCATGGAAATTCGCCAGACAATAGTTGTCAGCATGAACCAATAATCCATCCCGTCCTTCGAAAAAATTCAAGTTCATAATCAGCGTACCAGCTGTACCTAATAATTTTTCTTCTTGCACTAAAGTCACTTTATCACTGTACAAACTATCTTCTATATAACTTTCAACTTGATCTGATAAGTGATGGGTATTGATCAAAAAAGCCTCAATACCAGCTTGGGTCAAACGTTCGAGCCAGATGCCAAGGAGAGCTTGGTCTTTAATAGTTACCAAGCATTTTGGAGTTGTGTTGGTCAATGGTCTAAGCCGGGTACCAAAGCCAGCCGCCAGAAGCAATGCTTTCATGTCTCAAGCTCACTCATGAGCTCATTGATACGCAAAGGTTTATTCCCAATCCGCCCAACTTGTACGGCAGCAGAAAGCGATCCCATACAAGCCGCCTCCCAAATATTGCCACCACTGGCGAGAGCCAAAGCACTGGTGATCAGAAGGCTGTCGCCTGCCCCAGCCACATCTTGCGGTGCAGTATTCAAAGCCCCAATCTTGTCTGTCATCTGATTTTTGGTTTCAATGTCTGGATGGATCAATATACCTTCTTCACCCATTTTAAGTATCACGTTTCTAGCGCAAGATTGACTGCGCAACCTTTCAGCGAGAACCACCAAACCATCTTCGCGGTTGCGTAGGGCAAGTCGGGCTTCATGTTCCGTGGGGGTCAAAAGATCCATACCCTGAAAACGGCCAATGTCTCCCAATTGAGATGAGGATTGACTATCTGCGGCTAGTAGAATTCCCTTAGATTTGGCCATAACCGTAATTTGCTCAACTAATGGCTGCGGTAAACAACCATAGTTAAAGTCAGAGAAAACGAGAATATCAACACCAACGATTGCATCCTCTATTTGCTCAAGTAAGCGGGCTTGGAGCTGTATTGAAACAGCTGACTGATGCAAATGGCTAACGCGTAATAGAGTCTTTCCCTTGCATCGAAAGCGTTGCTTCAGGGTAGTTGGACGATTTTCATCAACCAGCAAGTGAGCTGTCACTCCTTCAGATGCAAGCTTTTGTTTTGCAAGATCACCAGAAACATCGGTACCTACTACAGAAACAAACTGCACCTGTGCGCCCATACCTACAGCGTGCGCAGCTACAATGCCAGCGCCACCAATAAAATGAGTCGAGCCCAAAGGAGTGACGACGATGGTCGGATCCTCCTGAGACATTCCTAAAGGCTGGCAACTAATATATTCATCAATAATCAAATCACCTATCACACATACTTTTATCGAAGAAAAGTTCTGTAACAAACCATTCAGTCTGGGAACATCAATTCCATGGCGCTGCATATAATTGACTGGTAAATTTATTGATTTGAGTTTCGTTTGGAATAATTCTTTGCTTAATAAATCAGCAGATGAAAAAGTGGTTTCTCCCGAGCTGAATAACAAGCGTCCGCCGTAGTGCTCTAGAGCTTTTAACTCAGCATTGAAGGCATATTCATACTCTTTTCCTTTGATAACAATAGATGGTCGAATACGAGCAATGAGATCTGTAATTTCTTCATCAATTAGGAACGCCTCATCCACTAGCGTATTGTTTTTCACACCGTCTAAACGAAGGTTCTCAGCAATATAAGCACCCTTGCCAGCAATTTTATCTGAATTAACTCCCACCAAGAGCCGATCACCACACTCTCGGGCAAAACGTAAAAAACGCATATGCCCAGGATGCAAAACATTGAAATTGCCCGTAACTAGCACCACTTCAGCGGACATAATAAAACTCAAATCTAAAAAAATTGTTGTTATTACAAATCATAATTTTTTCTAGCACATTTGTTAAAAGCATCCAAAATTGTCTGCTTATCATCTTTTCCAAGATGATAATGACAATGTTTACTATAAAAAGGTGGTGGTTTTCCAGGAGTTTGGCCGGCTAATATTAAATTTTTAGCATAATCTTTGGGTAAATCACGCGTTCTATCAATCATTATGGTCCATACATTTTCCATAAGACCAGATATTGCCAAAGGACCACATGCGACACCCATATTGGTCCATGCTCTCCGGTACAACGCTGCACGCAGTTGGATATTCCAGCAGGCAGGATCAAATACTTCAAATCCATTAAGCTGTTCAATGGACTCAATACCGTGTGCAGATGCATCTGGTATAAAAACAACTTTATATTTTGTGGGGTCTAACTCTCCTGCAAAGTCCACCCAAGACTTTATGTCTGAATTACGAGCTGGAATGTAATCATAAGTTCGCAAAGTGATCGTGACAATTCTCCTATCATCTTTTTGTGGAAAATAGCCCTCAACTATTTTTCGAGCAGTATCGGCAATTGTTATAGTAGGGTAAAAATCTACACCAGGCAAATCCAGCCTGACATCTGCTGTTTTAAAATTGGAGAAATTAAACCCTTCAGGATGTACATTTTGATATCCTTTAACTATTTCAAGAGCCTCTTCTTGCTCAACAATGTAAACTCTTCCTAATGTAGAAAATAGTTTGCACAAAGGGTAAAGCAGATTGGTTATTCTCCAACAACTACTATCCTCACCCACGGCGGCAACGTAGCTTTCTTCCAATAAAAATTGTAGCGGTCTAGAGATTATCAGTACATCAAGATACATTTTCCCTACTTGCCTTCTACGCCAATCTGCATAGTAAAGAACATGCAAAAAATCAAATGTGACCGAGTTTGAAATTGTATCATAAACAAGAAGCAGTCTATCGGGATTACCCTCAGTAAGTTCAAACCTGTTAGGTACAAAAACACAGTATAGTTTCCGGATAAATTGCATGAAGATATTTGAAGGCACTAAAAATTTACTCCGTGCCAATTCTATAACTCTTTTTGGGTTTACGAGCAAAAGATGCAAATAAAATATTATTTTTTTCATTGAAATTTTAACCTATTAGTTTCGATAGCAAGTATATCAAGCATATTGATATTAGAGAGATACATACCCCAAACAAAAATACGAATCCGCCATAAGAATTTTCTATAGTCCATTAAGATTACTCACTTTTTTCTCGAGCGGGCACCCCAACCATAATTTTATTTTCTTCAACATCTCTTATAACCACAGACCCTGCGCCAATAATAGAATTATTTTTGATAGTTATATTATTTTTAATAACTGCAGCAGTGTAAACAGTGCATTTTTCTTCAATGTTAACATTGCTGGCCATCACAACCCCTGGGGCAATTGTAACGGATTTACCAAGTACACAGTGGTGATCGACTTGTGCTCCGGTATTCAATATGACGCCATCGTGAAGTTCTGCACGGTACCCAAGAAAACTATTTGCATGCATGATAATATTTTTCCCAAGAATTGCATCTTCCATTATCAGTGCACTCGGGTGAATGGCATTTACTAGCTCAAGCCCAGCCTCCAAGGCAACCATAATCTGGTGAGCCCGCTCACTTGAGTCAGGTGTTGTAATTAATACTTTGGAAATACCTTTACTTTTCAAATATTGAGGCCAATTAGATCTGCAAATGAAGGGTAATCCTTTAAATTTAGAATTCTGTGGATAAGAAAATTGAGAAGCAGGCCTAGGAATTTTATTAATAACTGGTGGGTTATCATCAGTATGAATAAAACAGGTAATTTGATAATTTCCGGTTTTTTCAAGCCAAGAATGGACAAGGCCCGCCGAACCTTCGTGCCAGCCAATAAAAGCGACCATGTTATTATTGTCATTTGAATTCATGCTAGTACCCTGTTCATCTTTTCAGATAAATTCTTCGTTACTATAGACGTATGTAAAATAAAAAATGAAAATCAATTGTATTTTTCAGCAACTCATCACTACGAAGCTGCCTGTCAAGTTTTTAGCATTTATTAGTGTATCAAGTTAAGAAATAAAAATTTTAACCTCAAATCAAGTATTCAGGTTTGCATCTCACCTAAAACAGATTTATTTATACAAATGAATGCATCACTTTAATAACACGGTTTATATTTTCAAAAGATTGGCTTGGTCCTGAAGGTAAATATATGCCTTGCTTTGAAAATTGAACACAATTTGAGAAATTACCGTCTTCTTGAAGGTAACTCGCCATATTGAGGTCTGCATAAAATGGACGTGATTGAATTCCGTTTTCAGCAAAAAAATTAATCAATCTATCGCGCTCTTTGCATAGAGCCTCAACATAAACAGGAACTTCACCAGCTTCAATATTTACTGGAATGAGACTTAGATATGGAAGATCTTTTATACCTTCCCTATATTGCAAATATATAGATCTGACTTTCTCAATACGTTCATCAAGGCACCCCAACTGAGCAATGCCAATAGAGGCAAGAATGTCTGTGAAACGAAAGTTAAATCCAAGTTGTGTCCATTCTGCATCAATTACACTACCAACTCCATGAGTCCGAATTGCAACCAGCTTTTCGTACAATTTGTGATCCCGGGTGGCAATAAAACCGCCTTGGCCAGCAGCTATAATTTTAGTGACTGAAAGCGAGAAACATCCCATATCAGACTGAGTACCTAAGAGGCCATCACCATTACTAGATCCTAAAGCTTGCGCAGCGTCTTCGATTACTTTTAAACCATTTTTACGCGCTATGCGATTTATCTCTCGCATATTTGCAGACCTGCCATTCATGTGTACAGGCATGATTGCTTTAGTTCTGGGAGTAATCACTTTTTCAATTTTATTTGTATCAATAATTGGCCTATCTGTCTCCACATCTACAAGTACCACTTTAGCTCCAAGCATTGCAGGCGCATGGGCCGTAGCTATCCATGTACGATTAGGCACGATGACCTCATCGCCATAACCCACACCCGCAGCCATTATTGACATTAGAAGCGCAATACTTCCACTTGTAGTAGCAACTACATAGGGCACACCCAAATAAGCGGCAAGCAAACGCTCAAACTCAGCCACAACTGGTCCTTGGCTAATATTTTCATTATTGATAGCTCGCGTGATACCACGAATTTCATCATCACCAAAACTTATGCGCCACCAAGGTATTGTGAATTTATTCATTATATAGCCTTTATTTCTATAGCCTTTATTTCTAGAGCCGTGATTGCTAAGGTTCTAACTATAAGCACTTCATGAAGTTGATCATCTAGATTATCATTCATATGAGGTATTATTTGTTGTATCGAATTTTCACTAGATAGTTGCTTTGGCAATAAACTTTCTGGGCTCGAGGTAGTCGTTATTTAAAATTATAATTTATAAATTATAATGAATTTATTTGGAAAATTGCTTCCAAATTGGAAGCAATAGATCACTCGGTGGCAAAATTGACCAAAATTGCCCACCCTTACTCACCCATTTTTCATGTTTATTGATGACTTTTTCCTCATTTTCGGTGTTAACTCCAAGAAGTACTATATCAATGCCTTTTTCATACAAAGCACTACTTGACAAAATGGGTATTTTTCCACCCGGCATAAACTTCCCTTGCTTTTCAAATTGGTCGTCTAAAATAACGTCGATATACTCTGAGATATTTGTAAAGTTGACAAAACAAAAGGTTCTAGCCCCCGCTCCATAAACTGCAATTTTTTTTCCAGACTTCGTCTGATTATGAAGATATTCATGAAGTGCCGATTGGAAGATAGGCCAATTTTTTGCATAATCTTGGTTCTGCTTCTTAAGTGATGGCAGGTAATTCAGCGAAGGAGTTACTTTTTCAACTTTCTTCCCAAGTACAAAAATTGATTCCCCACTGAACACGAAGATTTCTTCATGGATGACCTCAATATCTGCTAGGGCAAGTAGATAGCGCAAAGTGTCAACCGTGAAGTAATTGACATGCTCCTCCCACAGACCGTAGTCTTTATAACGCAGGTTACCCTGAAAATTTGGTAGTTCAATCAGGACATAACCATCTGGTTTGAGGAGAATATTCAAAGATTGGATAACTCCTCTCAGGTCACTGATGTGCTCAAAGTTTTGGCGCGAAATAAGCAGGTCAAATTCGCTATGTTCGGCAACAAGTTTCGATGAGAGCTCCGGGCTGAGAAATTCCTTGACCACTTCAAACCCTTTGCCTACTGCCAGAGCATGGGCGTCGCTAGAAGGCTCGACGCCCATTAAATTTTTGTATCCTACAGACGCCAGCTCCTCTAGGAACATCGCGTCGTTGCAGCCAATTTCAATAATGTTAGCATCGGGCCCGAGGCCCGTTAATTTTCTTGTTAAATCTATTTCGTATTCAACTTGTGGCTGAAATTTCCAACCACTCAGCGTTACATAGTCATCGTAAATTACCTCGGGTGGACACGAGTCCACCAACTGAGTAAAACCACATGAGTCACAAAAAAATAACTTGACTGGCCAGACTGGAGGTTGATCTGATGGCTGTGCTAAATAGTGTTTTGTGATTGGATGATTTCCAAAGTCTATCAGCGGCAGCAAATGCTTTTGCCCGCAAAGATGGCATTCGTTCATAATATTTCCCATGTTAATTTCTTAGTCTACTTTTATCACTTGCTATAATTGTAGCGTATTAATTTCATTTTCCAAATATCTTTTTGACATTCAGGTTGATCAAAAAATCAGAGGCGGCGTTAGTCAAATGAGCATGATCAAATGATGTCAGATCCCTTTTTCCTGCAACCTCTACGGTTACCAGACACCCACTGGAATTGCAAAAATTGCGATACGAATTGACGTATTCTAGTGAAAGGCTCTCCGCAGTCTGACGCACGGTTTCGTTCAAAAGTGGAATGGAGGTATCCAAGAGCTTAGTCTGTCTATCTGGCACTGAACTGTGATATTCCTCGCGCATTACCCTAGCTACATTGGATGGCAGCGAGCCGATCCAGTGGGGCACCGGGCCGAATAATACAATCCGCTGGACGCCAAAAGCCCTAAGTTTTGCCACCGTAGCGGGAAGCTTATTCAGAGAACCTTCACCAACAGACTGGGGCCAATCATGCGCCATAATAATGGTGTCAGGTTTCAGATCTCCAATCTTCTTAAATATGGCATCGTTAATGCTTTTGCAGAGAGGCCGATTGGCTTTTTCGAAATTCAAAATGGGCGGGCAGGAGCTAGAGGTGTATTGAGCCACCGAAATATTCCTGAGCCTGCCCGTTTGGCGTAATGATTGGAACAGCATGGCACCATGAGAATCGCCCCATACCATTATTAGCGGGGCTGCTGCGTCCGTTATTGTACCTTCACACTCTTCATCAAAATCTTTTTCGGATCCCGATAGTAAACATAAATTATTCCTGAAATCGGCCTGGTAATCGTATTCGTAGTCCAGAAATTGGTGTACGGATTCGGGGTAACGGCTACTCCAGCCTTTGTTAAGGAAGGTGATGGCGCCGATCACCACCATCAATCCAAGAAAAATACTAAGTACTGGGACAATATTTCT
>Ga0209532_1002008_pt1 | contig 14920 bp, 3 predicted proteins | sample COG_02_FD_184746 | JGI IMG/M metagenome (GOLD analysis project Ga0209532, IMG submission 184746) | Pelagic Microbial community sample from North Sea - COGITO 998_met_02 (SPAdes) (version 2) | ecosystem: Environmental > Aquatic > Marine > Neritic zone/Coastal water | place: Helgoland, sampling... | reverse complement strand
GTAAGGGCGTTTTTAAATTAACTAGAACAGGTTTAAAAAATGAATTAGATGTTAGATTTGATTCACTCATAAATGGATATTATGTTCACACTAAAATAATAGAACAGCACAAAGAAATTAATAAAATACATGATAAATCTGTAAACACATTAAGAATAATTTCTTTGATTACTTCTGAAAACCATCCAGAAATAATTAGTGTGTTTATGAGATTTGGTGTTGGAGATAGCGTTATTGATAATGCATCATCTGGAGGCTTTTTTGTTGGAGTAAATATTGATGAAGGAACTCTAAAAGATACAGGACATTATTTGTCACAATATGGTGGAGCAAAAATAAAAAAACATCCAGATAGTGGCTTTATATTTGAAGGGTTTAAAGTGCCTTATTTTAAAGAAGCTTGTGAAGAAGTTCTTAAAGGCATCATGGTTATACCCAATAGATTTATAGGCTGGGATGTTGCGATTACTCCTAATGGTCCGATAATAGTTGAAGCTAATTCAAGCCCTCATTTACAAATTAGTAACATTGTAAATGGAGGGTTACTAAAAAATCCGCATATTAAAAAATTATTAGAAGAATTGAAACAACAAAGTAAATAATGAACCGAATAACGAAAGGCTAATATTATATATAGCGCATTGAAACGCGCCGTATACTTAACGTTAGTCTTCATTATAACTAAACAATTAAATACATGCGTAATTTTGAGAATATTGGAAGAATTAAGATTTTTATTAAAGACCCAAATAAAAAGAGTTTTCTTAAAATAATTAAAGAGGTTTTTATCCTTGTTGTAACTAAAAAGGAAATTCCATTCTATTATTTTAAATACTTATATAGAAAAGATGTCAAAAATTATTTAGATTATTTAAGCACTGGAGAAGTTAACGCAATTGGAAGTAGTCCTCTGTTGCATAAACCTGAATACAAATCATTATTAGAAAACAAATTATTTTTTGCGCTGTTAAGTGAAAAATCCCCACTTAATACCCCAAAGCTAATCAGCTATAATTTGGGTAACACCTTCTATTACAATAATACGGTTAAGCAAATTTATAATAAAAGTGACCTTGTTAGTTTTTTTGAACAAGTTTTCACTGTAAACAACCTAGAAGGTCTTTTTTTTAGACCACCGTCAGAATATGGAGGTAAGGGCGTTTTTAAATTAACTAGAACAGGTTTAAAAAATGAATTAGATGTTAGATTTGATTCACTCATAAATGGATATTATGTTCACACTAAAATAATAGAACAGCACAAAGAAATTAATAAAATCCACAATAAATCAGTTAGCACATTAAGAATAATTTCTTTGATTACTTCTGAAAACCATCCAGAAATAATTAGTGCGTTTATGAGATTTGGTGTTGGTAATAGTGTTGTTGATAATTCTAGTTCTGGAGGATTTTTTGTTGGAGTAAATATGAATGAAGGTACATTAAAAAAGGAGGGGCATTATTTACTTGATTACGGCGGGAACGTAGTTCATAAACACCCAGACAGTAACTTTAAATTTGAAGAGTTTAAAGTGCCGTATTTCAAAGAGGCTTGTGAAGAAGTTCTTAAAGGCATTAAGGTTATACCAGATAGATTTATAGGTTGGGATGTTGCGATTACCGCAAATGGCCCGATAATAGTTGAAGCTAATTCAGGACCTCATTTACTTTCAGTTGAAATGGGATATGGTGGTTTATTACGAAATCAGCATATTAAAAAATTATTAGAAGAATTGAAACAGCAAAGTAATTTATAAAAATGAATAACAAAGGCTAACACCATATAAAATTAATTGCTTGTACTCGCCTACTTACGAAAGTCCTCGCAGATTTTCTATTGCGTTTGTATTTGCTAAATTAGGTTCTAAAAACACGCAACTTTCCATATACAAACATCGTCAAATTTTTAAATTTGGCTTATAGAATTGAAAAATAGAAACAAAACATAAAAATTTGGCCCGTGTATAATCCAGAATAAAAGTACTTTTATACACGCTTCGTTTCATATACGGAGACGTTGTACTTAATTATGACCAACCAATAACCAATGATAAAATTCTTTAGAAAAATACAATACGACCTTATGAAAAAAAACAAAACTGAAAAGTATTTTAAATATGCCATTGGAGAAATTGTTCTTGTTGTAATTGGGCTTTTAATTGCTCTTCAAATCAATAATTAGAGTGAAAATAGAAAACTTCAAAATGAAGAATTGAACCTTTTACTTGAAGTAAAATCAATATTATAAGTTACATTAAATAACTTTAAGAATGATACCATTTATAATAATCAGTTCATTATTAAGTTAAGGAAAATATAATAATCCATTGAAGACGACTTATCTTATACTTCTGAATTGGAAAACGCATTTGGAATGTTCGGTGTATGGTATAGTCCATATCCTATTTCAACTGCTTATACCACATTAAAAAAGGTTTAACTTTCGCTAAACCCTTTTTATATGTTATTTTTTGTGCTCTTTTATTGAATAACTGCTTTAGGTTCTTCCTTGAGTTATTCTTCATTTGAAGCTTTACTTTTTCATCCAATAAAAGGGAGGTGTTATTTTTGAGGCATTTTTTCTTGTTTTACCTAAGTTTAAGATAAAACTAAATTCGTGTGCTCCATTGTTGTAATTTGAAAGATTAGATATGGTTGCATCATATGTATAACCGATTTTGAAATTATCAGTTAAACGTATTTGAAATAATCCTGATATGGATTCGTCTAGTCTATGTGAAATCCCAAATTCTAATTTATTATTCCATAAAATACTTGCAGAGATATCCGCAGACAAAGGACTTCTATTTACTGCTCGCATCATTACTGATGGTTTTAGTTGGAAATCTTCTGATATATCAAAAACATAGCCCGATGAAACATAAAAAACCATTTCATCCGAAGCACTGGAAACCACATTGCTATTTTTGGCATACCGTTTTGTTTTTAATATATTGACAGTGGATAAACTTGCATAAAACTTTTCTGTATAATAAAAAACGCCTGCTCCAAAGTTTGGATTGAACTGGTTTATATTTTCACTAAATAAATTATCATTTTCAATGCCCAATCCCAATAAATCTACATTTAAAAAACTTCCGCCCGCTTTTAATCCAAAGGCTAAGATAGCATTATCTGAGGTCTCTATGGAATAAGAAAAATCAGCAAATAAATGTGTTTCATTTAACACAAATACTTTATCATTTACAATAGACAATCCCAAGCCTACATTTTTTCCTACAGGGCCGTGCAAGGAAAGTGTTTGCGTTTCTGGTCCTCCTACTAATCCTGCCCATTGGCTGCGAATATCGGCCGTGGCTGTAAAAAGACCATGACTTCCTGAATAGGCTGGGTTTATTAAACTAAAATTATTGTAATACTGTGTGTATAAAGGATGTTGTTGTCCATAAGTATGCAGTGCAGTAAGAAGGACAATTCCAATAAGTATATTTTTAATTATTCTCTTGAATTTCATGTTGCTTCTTTTAATAATTGATATAAACCCATCCTTTTACTATTTTACTTCCTCCATTTATGCTTAACACATAATAGTAAGGTGCGGCCGGTAATTTTTGTGTTTTACCTGTGGAAACACCATCCCAATAATTTTGATAATTTTTGGATTCATATACCATATTTCCGTATCGATTGTATATTTCAATGCTATTGTTTGGATACTTTTGAAGTCCGGCAATAATAAACTCATCGTTGGTACCATCGCCATTTGGTGAGAAACCATTTGGTATTGATAAACCTCCTTCATCACAAACATCTCCAGTACCGTTGCGGTCTAGATCTGCCTGATTTGAATTTGATACTGTTGGACAATTGTCTATTGCATTGGCTATGCCATCGCCATCCATATCATCATCACAAACATCAGCAATACCATCATCATCCATATCGTCTGAAGTTATCGTTACAATTGCTATTTCTGAAGCTGAGATCCCTGCTGTATTTCTTACCGTTAAGGTGACTGTGTAATCTCCTAAGGGTGCACAGTCAAAATTTGTTCTGTCCAGGCTTATAGAAGCAATTCCACAAACATCTATACTTTCGTCATTAATAGCATCTATAGTTATGGAAGCATTTCCGTCACTATCCAATGCTACAAAAATATTTTGCGTAATCACATTAGGTGTATTGTTGTTTTCTACCCTTACAATGGCACTGGCTGTTGCTGTATTTCCACTAGTATCTGTTACCGTTAAAGTTACTGTGTTATCGCCTACATTGGAACAATCAAAATCGGTACTACTTATTGACATACTTGCAACGGAACAGTTGTCTGTTGACCCCTGATTAATCGCTTCCGCTGTGGTTGAAACTAATCCGTACTGATCAAGATAAATTGTGATATCCTGCGTTATTGCTGTTGGTTTTAGATCATCTACCACGGTAATTGTGGCTGTTCCAAAAGCGGTACTTCCCATGGTACTTGTAGCAGTAAGTGTTACGGTATTTTCTCCAAGTGAAGCGCAATTAAACGTAGTGATATCCAAAGACAATCCAGATAAGCCAACCAGAGAACTTGAGCCATTATCCACTTGGTCTGGTGTAATTGATATATTTCCACTTGCATCAAGATATGCCGTGATATCTTGTGTGATCACCACCGGAAATGGATCACTTACGGTAACCTCTACTGCAACCGAAGTTGCGTTTCCTGATGGATCTGTTCCTGTTAATTGAATTGTAACCGGACTGTTTATCGCATCTGTTGCACTGAAAGTGTTTTGGCTTAGCGTGTAGCTAATGGATCCGCAATTGTCTGTGCCACTACTTAAAGCATCTTCATAAGCAATACTTACTGTACCTAATTCGGTTAAGACAACCGAAATAGCTTGCGCTGTGATTATTGGTACTATTGAATCTTCTACTCTTACTACAGCCATGGCAGTTGCTTCATTTCCGTGCACATCGGTTACCGTCAAGGTTACTGTGTTTGCTCCAACATTTGAACAATCAAAACTGCTGATGTCTAAAACAGTGGTTGCAATACCACAATTATCTGTTGAACCATTGTTAACCATTTCGTTTGTAATAGTTGCATTTCCTGTTGCGTTTAACTGAACTGTGATGTCTTGGGTTAAAACTATTGGTTTTATGGTGTCTTCAACAGTAACAATCGCTGTTTTGCTGTCGAAGTTTCCATTAACGTCGGTTACCGTTAAGGTTACTGCGTTTGCCCCAACATTCGAACAATCAAAACTACTGATATCTAAAACCATTGCTTCAATACCACAATTATCGGTACTACCATTGTCTATTCGTGTAGGGGTAATTCTTGCGTTTCCGGTTGGGTCTAATTGTACCGTGATAGCTTGTGTTGAAACTATTGGTTTGATCAAGTCAACTACGGTTACAATGGCGGTTGCACTGTTTGTATTTCCGTTAGAATCCGCAAATGTTACTATGTTTTCTCCGATGTTTGTACAATCAAAATTAGACCTATCTAATGATACGTTAGTAAACCCACAGGAATTTGAAATATCAATAATATCTAATAATCCTATTGATGCTTCTCCATCATTATCTAATTCCAAAGCGATATTTTTAGTGCTAATATCTGGAAATGCTGTATTTACAGTTACAAAAGCATATGCCACTGCTATATTTCCACTTTCATCAGTTACTGTTAACATAACATTGTTGATTCCTATATTTGAACAATCAAAAGATTTTTTATCTATTGATAATGAGGCAATACCACAATTATCCGTACTTCCTTGTTCAATTTGTGAAACTGAAAGCGTGGCAACTCCAGAATCATCCAATAATATAGTGAATGGTGAAGCAACTGAAACTGTTGGTGGCAAATTATCTACTACTGTTACTATTGCTGAAGCTGAGGCACTATTACCACTTTTATCTATTACAGTAAGGTTTATGGTATTTGGGCCTAAATCTGAACAGGTTAAGGTTGTTTTGTCTAGAACCATAGTATCAATATCGCAATTATCAAAACTACCATCATCAATATCTGCGGTTGTGATGTTTGCAATACCATTTTCATCCAAAAACACATTAATATCTTTTGTTACAACCGTTGGACTTAAATTATCTAAAACTGTTACTATAGCTTCAGCTATGATAGGCTTGTCATTTGTATCATATGCGCTAAGATTAACAATGTTAGGGCCAAAATCTGAACAGGTAAAAGTTGTTTTATCTAAATCTCCAGAATAATTTGTACTACAAACCCCATTGATAACATTATCAATAATATCTTCAGTTGTAATGTTTACAACACCATTTTCATCCAAAAACACATTAATATCTTTTGTTATAACCGTTGTGGTAGAACTATCTAACACCAATACTATAGATGTTTTTTCAGTGCTATTCCCATTTAGATCAGTCACCCGAAGTTTAACTATGTTTGGCCCATTATCTAGACAATTAAAGGTAGTTTTATCTAAAACAATGGTATCAATACCACAATTGTCAAAACTAGATATTAGAATATCTGCAGTTGATATGTTTACTTCACCTGTTGAATCCAAAAACACAACAATTTCTTCTTGAACTTGTACTTCTGGAGCTATATCATCAAACAGATTAATCAACTGATCACAGCTTACACTATTCTGATAATTATCAATAGCAGTATAAGTTCTAGTAATGGTGTAATTAACAAGTGAACATCCTGAATCTCCTTGGGCACTAACATCAACATAAGACACATAAACAGAACCACTATTATCAATTGCCGCAGCTACGCCAAAATCGGTTGCATTGTTTAAATTTGATATACCTATAGTTACATCTGATGGACAATTTAAGGAAGGTGGTTCATTGTCTACAACCTTCAATGTAACTTCAAAATCAGTTTTATTGCCTGACTCATCCTGTGCGGTAAACTTAACTCTATTTAAACCTATTGGATATTGGTTATTAGCAGGTGCATTACTTGTAATAAAAGGGCTAACAGTGTAATTATCTGTTGCTATAATATTTAAACCAATCGTGGCATAATTTTGACTAAAATCAGTATAATAGGTGTCTGAAATTTGAATTGTATCAAAAACAGGTGGTTCAATATCTGCTACCGTAGCTTTAATTGCAAAGTTGTAATCGCTCTCGTTACAATCGCTATTTGAAATATGTATAATAGCGTTTTTTTCGCCAAATTCGCTAGGTGTAAATACAACGTTAAAAGTTGTACTTGAATTCGCTGCTATACTCAATGGTAATGCTATAGCTGTTATTGCAAAATTTTGTGCATCTACCCCTGAAAAAGAAATGGCATCATTACCAAGCTCTAATGGAGCTGTTCCTTTATTTTCAATAGTGAAAATTTGTTCTATGGGGTCTACGCTAGTTCCAAAATCTGTAAAATCATCTATTGAAGTCGTATTATCCCCATTTAAAATTTCTCGTCCATTTCCAGTTAATCTTATTTCTGATCCTTGATTTAACAATAAAAGTGGTTTAGATCCTTTGTTCGATAAAACTTTATCTAATTTTCCATCATTATTCACATCAGCTACTATCGTCTTATTGTATATAAATGGAATTTCAACTCTTTGGTTCTCAACGAACTCCCCAAAACCATTACCTGATAAAATAAAAGAATAGTATGTTGTTGTCGAATAACCCACATAACCGATATCTTGATTTTGGTCTCCATTAAAATCGCCAACAACAATGTTAAATCTATTTACAATATCATCTTCAACCGTGGAAGTCTTTAATACAAAACCTCCCATACCATTACCAAGAAAAATAGAAATATAATAATTAATAGGATTAGTACTATTAGAATCGTAAGACCGTATTATCAAATCTTGAATACTATCATTGTTAAAATCACCTGTAACTAGACTCAATGGATTATACACGCTATTAAAAGGCACATAATTAGTAAAAGCTAATGTGCCATTACCCAATAAAATATTAATTTTTTTATTATCTCTATCCGTAATAGCCAGATCTTGATTATTATCATTATCAAAATCACCAACAACTATACTTGTGTTCCGGTCAAAATTACTTCCCGTTGGAGTTATTATAGTTTGAGTAAGATTTAATGATTCATCAAATGATAAAATAAGTATGTCATTAGAGCCATCTAATGGTCGAATAAAATCCTGTACACCATCATTATTAAAATCGGCAACACTAAACTTAGAACTTAAAACACCGGCACCTGACATAGCATAATCTGTTATTCTAAGATTGTATTCCGTAAAATTGCCCTTACCATCTCCTAAAACGGTTAAAAAAGAATAGTTATTATCTGGGTATAAATTTGAATTATAAACTTCCCCTTCAAAAACTAAATCTAAATTTCCATCTTTATTAAAATCTATAATATGGTAACTAATAATACCTAAAGATTCAGAAATATTTAAAATAGAATTTTTTTTATCATTATAATTCGCACCATCTCCTATAAAAACATTGATAGAAAGTGATTTATTACTCATTTCATATTCAACAAAATCCAATATACTATCATTATTAAAATCAGCAATATCGATTAATTTATCATACTCAAAACTAGGTATATCATTACTTAAGTCAAAACTACCGTCACTACACTGAGGATCTGTAACTGTTAACTTAAATGTAGTTGTAATATTATCTGAGCAAGTATATGCATTAATAAACACTGTATATTCTCCTGCAATGGTAACATTAGATAAATTAATAATTCCAGTTTCAGGATTAATAGTAATTAAACCTGAAAAATTTAAATTTGGGATATAGGCTATAAGATTATTAATGTTTTCTGGAGCTCTATTAGGTTTTATTTGCATATTACCTCCAGATATTACAGAGGTATCTGAATAATTACCCAATACAGGAATTCCGGAATCTGAACCATTTCCAGCAATCAGAAAACTATAATCATTCCCACAAGCATCACCATATAAAATACTTACTAATGCGGACTTATACCCTAAGGATGTTGGTTTAAATGCAATAGAAAATTCTTTAGTTTCTCCAACATTTATAGTAGTAGGTAAAGATATTCCTTCAATAGAAAACATATCGGGATTTGTTCCAGATAAACTAATAGCGTCCGTATCTAAATTAAGAACAGTATCATTTTTATTCTCAATAATAAAAGTGTGATTAATAGATTTTTTATTTAAACACTGATTGCCAAAATCTGTTTTATCATCTCTATTTGGAGATGAAGCTTTATTACTAATTAGTATATTAGGAGTTCCTTTTCCTTTTATAACAAGGTTAGGGTTACTTAATAAAACAGAAAAAGGATATTTTGCATGGGCACTTGTACTGGCAATATCTAAAAGATTATCATTATTGAAATTTCCGACAAGAACCTCATTAAAACGAGGAACTGTGCTAGTCGTAAATTCACTTAATTCCAATTTTTTTGTTTGAACAGTATAGCTGCCTAAACTGTTACTTAACACTAATTTAATTTCTGAATCAGGAATAACAAAATCCAAATACCCATCTCCATTTAAATCAGCTATATCAAAGTTTTTAATGGTTCCGTTTCCAAATAATAGTGAAGTTATTATTACTGGATTTACATAATTACCTAGCCCATCTCCATAATAAATCGTTAATTTATCTTTACTCACCCGGGCAACGTCTTGATTACCATCTTTATCAAAATCATTCACTTTAATTTTTTCATAAAAATTAAGTCCTAATTCTATCTTATTATTAAAGTTAAAATCACCGTCAACATTTCCAAGATATGTTAATAAGCCTTTTCTTGAAGAAATTGTAAAATCTAAATAATCGTCCTTGTTAATATCCTCTAAAGCCATTGATTCTGCTCTATCGCCATTACCAGTCGTCTCTGGCATAAAAAAACTATCTAACTTAAATTCACCGTCAAAAACACCTTTATCTTTCCAAAAATTGATATGATGGTAGGTTAAAAAAATAACATCTTGTCTACCATCTTTATCTATATCTTCAATGATTAAATCATTTATCACTTCACCTGCTTGTATCATTTTATCCTCAATAAAAGTGCCATCTCCTTGTCCCAAATAAATGGTGATTTGCCCTGAGGTTCCTTGATAATAAACAACAAAATCTTGATTACCATCTCCATTAATATCAGCACTTTTAACTCCACCAATATAAGTAGTGTCTATATTTGTTAAGATTCCTGTTTTATCAAACTCTCCACGACCATTACCAGCTTTAAAAAATACTTTACCGGTTCCATTAGAAAAAAGTAAAACATCTTGGGCACTATCTCCATTAAAATCAGCAATGCAAAATGCATAATTTAAATATTGAGAATCAAAATTATTTTCTACTAAATTTGGCGCAGCACATTGCGGGTCTAGTACGGTTAGCATAAATGAGGTTTCAGCTAAAACAAGATTATCATCATAAGCTTTAACATTTATATTATAATTTCCCGCAAACTTAGCGTTTGTAATATTTATAACACCTGTATTCGGATTGACCGATATTATACCAGAAAAATTAGCATCAGCATAAGCATTCATTCTCGTAAGGTTATCCGGTAAGTCAGATATTTCTACATTTAAATTTTGACCAACATACATACTAGCACTATTATAAGTACCTAATAAAACTGGAGGATAAATAGTCCCTTCTACGGCAAACATTGTACCACTAAATAATTCATCACAAGCAATATTACCTACAGTAATTGTAGCTTCCTTTAGCCCTGTTTCTGAATTACTAGCATTAAAAGTAACTTCGAAAGTTTCAAATTCATCTTTAGCAATAGTTAAAGGAAATATACTGTCATCTACAGTAAATAGAGATGCATCGGTACCTGAGATAATTATTGATTCTTTTTCAAATATTAAAGCAGAATCATCCAAATTATAAATGGTGAATTTTCTTTTAGTTTTTTCATTTACGCTAATAGCTTTAAAAGCTGTATAATCTAATAAGCTTGGTGTAGTATCACCAGATTCAATTACTATCTCGTTACCCGTTACATTAATAACTGGTGCTGATGATTTTTTCCCTGTTAAAACTGAAATAGAATTACTGTCAATATTAGTTACTGCTATATCATGCAGGTTATCATTATTAAAATCACCAACTACAATTGATGTTGGGTTGGACAAATTATTAATTAGGGAGGATTTAAAGAATTGACCTGTTCCATTTCCTAAATGAAACGAAATATTATCGTTCCCAGAATTAGTTACGGCTATATCCTGTTTCCCATCGCCATTAAAATCTCCTGTACTCATAGAAAAAGGTACTTCTCCCGTACTTATATCTGCTGCATTTACAAAGCCACCCGCTCCATCCCCAAGTCTTATAGAAATTACACTGCTTATTGAGCTCAAAGTAGCCAAATCGATAATGGTATCATTATTAAAATCACCTTGAATTAAACAACTGGGGAATTGGCTTACCGCTATTGATGCTCCTGTTTCGAAATTATAATTACCTTGTCCTAAAAGTAAAGAAACCGTATTATTGGTTATATCAGAATAGGCTATATCAACATTCCCATCACCATTAAAATCTGCAGTTGTTAAATGTTTTAAACCTCCTCCGATGTTTATATCTTGATTTAATGAAAACTCTCCAAAACGATTTACTTCATAAATTGCTAAAGAACCACTCTCATCATTTTTAAATAATGTTAAATCTTTAATACCATCATTGTTAAAATCACTAAGATTAAAATTATCTAGAATTATTGGCTCAGAGTTCTCAGTGTCTAATACAGATATAGTTTGTTCTGTGAACTTGCCATTACCATCATTATTAATTAGAAGTGAAACCGCACCTTCTAGACCAACTAATATATCCTGATAACCATCTTTATTAAAATCATGTATAATCATTGAATTTGGACGATTTCCTCTGTTAAATCTGGTAGGAGGAGTGCCTAGTTCTATTTCAATTTCTTCATTAAAAGTTCCATCACCATTACCAAATCTTATTGATAAAGAATTAAATCCAATATTCTTATTGTATTTGTCATATCCACCATTCACAACAATTATATCTTGATTATTGTCATTGTTAAAATCGCCTAACCTTATAAATTCTGGTGTAGCTGGTGTAGCTGGTGTATTTGTTCCAACCAGCCTTTTTGTTTCACTTAATAAATTAGGATTGTTTTCTGTAAATACTCCCTGGCTACACAATGGATCCTCTACATTTAAAATAAAAGATGTTTGGTAGGCCTTACACGAAGTTGTCGCTATGATGTTTACTTCATAGGTTCCTGCTTGTAATGCATTGGTTACAAATAAATTTCCTTCTAAATCTACATTTATAATTCCGCTAAAATTGGATTGTGCAGATGCAAAAAGCTCGTTAAAATTTTCAAACGGTACTGAAGGTGAAATTTTTATATTACTACCGCTGTAAACAGTTTGATCTCTATAATCACCTCCTGTTGGTTCTAAAGGATTAAGGCCATTTCCCTCTAGCGCAACAGAATATACACCATTAGAACAATTTTCAAGATTAAAATTTAATATTGCGTTTTTTAAACCTTCAGTAGTTGGTTTAAATGTAAGTGTAAATTCGGATGTATCGCCTGCTGAAACTGTGAATGGAAAAGTGACCCCTGTTAATTCAAACATTACAGCATCAGTACCTGTAATGGAAGAATTTAGTAGGACTAAATCTTCAGCTCCTTGGTTTTTTAAAGTATATTTTTTTGACACATCATCAGTAATACATTTATCGCCAAAATCTACACCTGCAATACCATCTTCATCAGCAATGCTAATTATATTTTTTCCATACATAACTTTCACTAAAGCCGTATTTGTTATCTCAGTAGTGGGATCCGGAAAGTTTGGAAAATCAATTTCCCTACTTGTGCCAACAAATACAAAAACATCTAAAATATTGTCATTGTTAAATTCTCCAAGTAATGCCGCACCACCACTAAATTTAGTTTTAAAAGTGAATTTTCCATCACCAATACCTGTATAACAATAAACGGTTTTACCACTATTAAATATTACATCCTGAATACCATCTGAATTAAAATCGCCGACATTAATACTTTTGGCGTCAGTAAAGTTTCCAGCATTAACAGATGATTTTTCACAAACAAGTAAACCTCCCTTTCCATCTAGTAAATAAGTCCGTAACAAAGTGCCATTTTTAATAAGAAAATCAGCGTTTCCATCATTGTTAAAATCACCCGTGGCAGATATTATATCATTCCCAAAACTCATATCAATCCCAGGAAAATCCATGTTTTTAAAAATTCCATCGCTGAGAACATTAAGCTTACCATATTTACTAATTTTTATAATATCATCACAACCATCATTATTTAAATTCGTCTTTATTAATTCGTCGCGTATTTGGGTTAAATGATGATCATCTAGAATAGAAAATATTTCAGAAAAACCACCGGTTCCATTTCCTGCGTAAATTACAAATACCTTGTCGTTTTTCACCCCCTGCAAAGTAACTCGGTCATTCGTAGTATAATTTAAAGCCAGGTCGGGTATAGCATCTCCATTAAAATCACCAATAATTAAATTTCTAGGAAATCTAAAATCAGGACTTTCAAACAATTGGAAACTTAGGTTAAAACTGCCCTTACCATCACCTAAGTATACCGTAAGCCTTTCACCTGCAAGATAACCTGTTTTCGTAAAGACATAATCCAAGTTTCCATCGTTATTAAAATCTGCTACTTTTATATCGGTAAAGTTTGTTAATGTATTTCTCCATTGAATATCACCGGAAGTATCTATATAACTGAAACCTCCTGTTTTTTCACCTAAAAATAAGCCTATATTTGCATTTTTTACCAAACCATAGTTATCGTCAAGACCTCCTGTTGTTATCAGGGCTAAAACATCTTGTAGACCATCATTGTTAAAATCGCCTAAAGCTTGTTTTTTTATTTCTTGATCGAAATCCAAATTACTCTTAATTAGACCTAATGCTTCTCCAGATAAAAAATCCCCTTCTGTGCATATTTTGTTTAGCACGTGTATTATAAAGGATTTTGAAATTGAAAGGCCTTGAGCATCAAATGCCGTCATGGTTATATTGTATGTTCCTGGATTTTTTGCATTGGTTATGTTTAATATACCTGTAGCTTTATCAACCGTTAAAACATCTGCAAAATCGATGTTTGACATAGCATCTAAACTTCTTGCATTTTTTGGTATACCGGATGGAGTTATAGAAGCATTTTCTCCAAGATAAACAGTAGTTTCTGGATAATCACCTAATAACGGCCCTTCCACTTCATTGATTTGTAAATTGAACTTTAAATCTAATTTTTCACCACATGCATTCTCAGCTTCAAAACTAACTTCAGCCTTATAGCTTTTGTCTAAGATTTGCCCAACAGGGGTGTACGTAACTTTAAACTCTATTTCTTGTCCCGTATTTAAAATAGCCTCATCACCATTATCTGGATACACTGGTATTGGGCTTATCGAAAAATTTTGAGGAGCATCAATTGAATTTATAGTTAAAGATTTTAAATTTAAAACACTTAAACCTGTATTTTTAACAGTAAATATTTCTTCTATTTGTTTTGGAGGATTTATTGACCACTTTAAGGTTTGATTCTCAGAAACTGGAATAAAGTCAAGATCAAATATATTTTTCTTTTTTTGGGTTATTGTAAATTTATTTTTTTCTTTTTTTCCTAATAAAATATTTACACTATTACCCCTGTTGACAGCTAAATCTATAACCCCATCATTATTAAAATCTCCTTTTTTTATATCTTTGGTATGTTCTCCAAAAAAACCCTTTATTACAGAAGTACTTTTAGGTTTCAATAATCTATAATTACTATCTTTCCTACTGCCTAATGAAACCTGTAAGGAGTCAAATAAGTCATTAACAAAAGCAAAATCCGGAATATTATCATTATTAAAATAACCTATCGTCATACCTTCAAAAACCTTAACATCTTCTAAAGATATATCGTAATCATCGCCTATACCTAAATACCTGTTGGTCCTAACTTTATAAAG
>Ga0209532_1002006_pt1 | contig 14921 bp, 12 predicted proteins | sample COG_02_FD_184746 | JGI IMG/M metagenome (GOLD analysis project Ga0209532, IMG submission 184746) | Pelagic Microbial community sample from North Sea - COGITO 998_met_02 (SPAdes) (version 2) | ecosystem: Environmental > Aquatic > Marine > Neritic zone/Coastal water | place: Helgoland, sampling... | reverse complement strand
CACTGTTATAGCGCCTATCTTTATCGGGTAAAGTATACTATTGGGTGGCTCAGTGGTCCCGTAGATGGTTTTGATTTACTATCCCCCGGCGGTTCCTCCATAACCTCCTGTAAGTGGTTGTGATAATACTGATGTGTTCATAAATTATTGTTATTTCCTTTTTCGTTGATGGCGGAAGACCAACTTAAGAACACAGGAATTCAATTTTTATTTGGATTTCGTAGCCATATATAGCATTTATATTAATGATTACCATATAATATAGCCGCAATGGACTCAACTAATAAAGCTAATTTCACCAATTTTTGCAATGAAATGAGGAAATCTGCATGTATCGAATACCTCAAACTACTGAATCTCGATGTGATCCAATCACAACCATTAAAAAAATATGTCGAGAAATACTTCGATCACCCACACAGTCATCAGAATCGCATATCAACAAATAATCAACAAATCAAACTAACGTACCTAAATGCCAAGTCTAACAACGTTGCAATATGCTTCAAAACGACGCTGGATGGAACAAGCTGTATTTATGCCTTTCTATATTGCGATTGTCCGCAGATGGATGCTGATAATGACAAAGTCACTCCAAATATATTATCCACTGGTCCAACTTTCAAGTCGCAGGATGGGGAGTACCGGGGGAGATTGGTTTTATGGAGACAGTTCCTACAGGCAACAGAGTATTACCCCGAAGCGTTTGACATTGTTGAAAATATGGTACTGTCGCAGGTGGAATCCTCGCGACAAACATTTCAGGTCGAATATTACTTTCCAGACAGTTGTAAAATGGACAGGAATAAGTATGATGAGTTCGTAAATAACAGTCGTCTACCAATCAAATTCTTCATTTTCGCATGGTTGTATGACTATTACTACATTCACAATAAAGTTATGGAGAATCACATCAACCCTGCGTATCAATTTATAATGTACCAGCCGGAATACTTGCGCGCTTATGATAAAATACTGACATTAGTTGGAGGACCGAAAGAATTTTATCTGTTGACATTAAGGATTTCCCAATTTCGAATAACAATGGATAGACAGTTTTGTATTCTTGAAAATCCGCAGGTTGGGCAGAAAATCATACCACTAAGCGCAGTTGAAGCGGCTAACGTAGATGACATTCTCTATGATGGCTGGCGGGAGATTTACATGACCGGTCTCGCATCAAACCTGGTTATCAACGCCATATCACCCAGTTTTTCAGTCATCAATAACTGGTTCTACATTCAATCTGCGCACGGTGGGCTGTTCGACAACGACGCGATGCACAAGAAGTATGTCCACTCGAAAGTCTCCACCGATATATCCAAAAGCCTAAGGGATATAGATCAATATAATTATGTAAATCAGGAGCGGGATTCGGGAGCGTTATCCGGAAAGTTTTCCCATCTGTCGGGTACCATTAATGAATCTGTTTATTACGCAGATGCCGAAATCCGGTTGACCGACCTTGCGATATGTATAACCACTGAATATGTCGGGAGAACCGTGCGTGATTTCCCTGCATTAGTTGAGTGGAAGGAGAGATACGATGGGTTGGACCGAGTGTTAACCGATGTGGATATATTCGCCAAGCACCTGTTTGAATTCGTTTACGCGCTGTATGCAATGAACTCTAAACTGGGATTGATTCACGGTGACCTGCACTTGAATAACGCAACGATCAACGTATTACATAGATTTATCCAGCCGGAGTTTGTTGAAAAGGTAAAGAACCCACATGTAGTGTATATCCTCGACGGTAGTGTATATATCTTTCCGCACATCGGCGCAGTCTCAACCATAATAGATTTCTCCCGCTCGATTATTGGAAACACCGAGAGACTGGGACATGATTTCACCCCTGCTAAAGCCGATCAATTCATGCGACATCAGCGTGCGCAATTACTGAGGATGTTAAAACAGTTCTTCCCCGATCTACTACGCAAACACGAGGATAAATTAAAACCACTACTCATATCCAATTTCCCACTGGTGTTCAAGATCCTCACCGTCGTGGATACCTTCGCGCTTATGAAAAACTTATCCGCGATGTTTATGATTGAAAAGGTATTCACCGAAGGCAGAATCAAAATATCCCAAGAGTCAAAGGACTTTATCGACAAAATCACTGCGTTCACCAAGTCGCTGCTGACCAACACCCTCAAAGACATAGTCGATGGTAAGATCAAAACCGCCGGCGAGATCGAGTGGGCAAACCTTGAAGTAATCCGCAAGTTTTTCGGCAAATACATAATGAAGGATGGTGTTTTTATGAACATAACCATCACCGATGTTTTTAATCACGAGAATGAAATATTATATGATATAGAAGACTATGACACATGGGGACCAATCCTATCGCCAGATAAATCTCTCGAGCTTATAAAGAAGTACCAACTTAAGGAGATAGAAGATGAATTCCACCTGTGGAAGCTATACAGAGAATATGACGAGACTGTTGAAATCGATAATATCGAAACGAAATATAGCAAGGATGTAGCAACTCTGCCGAAAAACGCATGGATGTTTTTGTGAAAAATCATAGTCAGCAACGTAAATTATACATAAGTGTTTTGTGAAAAATCATAGTCGGCAACGTAAATTATACATAAGTGTTTTGTGAAAAATCATAGTCGGTAACGTAAATTATACATAAGTGTTTTTGTGAAAAATCATAGTCGGTAACGTAAATTATACATAAGTGTTTTGTGAAAAATCATAGTCGGTAACGTAAATTATACATAAGTGTTTTTGTGAAATATATATAGGTGATTTGCGATAACCATGTCGACGAGAGCGAAAAAAAAGGTAGATGTTAAAAAACCAGTTGTCGTTGCCCGCCCGAAGACCGCAGGTAATCTGATCAAAGAAGTCATAGATAAATATGTTTCGTTCGGCTGGACGGTTATCAAAATCCCGCCCGGGAGTATTAACGACATCATTACCCAGAAAGCCGCGAGGGTACACTTCGTACAAATCATAACGAAGGACACTGCGGAAAACGCAAAGTTCCATGGCTTGGCAAAGAATACGTTTATACAAAATGCCTTCTCCAACGGTGCCGTTCCCGTTTACGCGCGGGTTGTGACCTCATCGCCCCGCAAGATAACATTCGAGAATGTCAACGAAGGAACCCGCGTAATCGTTGGACACACTCGACGTGCCCCGGCTACTTGAAAAAAATAAAGTTGAATTCTTATTTTTTATAATCGACAACATACTAAAAATAAAATAATCATAGTATATAATAATCGCAATGAAATTCTGCGAAGAATGTGGATCAGTTATGGCTAAGACAACCACCGCCGCTGGACAGATTATATTTCAATGTATCTGCCTTATCACAGAGGTCGGCGAACCCCGGGACACGCTGATGTATGAAGAATTTTTGGAGACTGCAGAGTCTAACCAGAAACATGATGTATTTATCGAAAACTCTCCATTTGACCTCGCGGCTAACGTGGTACTGAAAGATTGTCCGCAGTGTAAGTTGAATTTTATGATTATGACTCGAATTGGTTCAGATGAAATAACCATTTACACTTGCTCCTGCGGCTACCGCGCGACACATAGTGAGTACATGAAGTTATTCAAATAGTGACTATGTCAGTGCTGATTATTTTTCACACAAAAAACACTACATATTGACACCGGTTGCCGCGAAGGTAATCAACTATTAACTATGATTTATTTTTTCGCAAAAAAAAGAAGGTTTCCACTTACAGAACATCTGGATATGTTGTTGAAAATATCATCTCATTTGGCGAGAAGAACTCGTAGTACTGGTCTATCACACCTTCGGCATTTTTGATATCGCCAACGTGCCGCCGGAGAGTGAGTGGCGACATGCGCATCATCAGTTCTCGTTTCGCCATTTTGATTGGGTCGTCGAGTCCAGCAATGTCAACCATGCAATTATTGTGATTGGCAATTTGGGCAGCGCGCGTGGAAACACTGTCGGTCATTTCAAAGTGGTTCATCACCGTTGACGTCTGGCGATTTTCGGGTTTCACTACAATGATTTCCTTGTTATATACTCGCGCAGCCACTTGTGGGAAATCGGAGGTATCATCAAAGACTTCCTCAGATTCATCATCACCGCCGAGTATGTCGTCTGCGGTGTCATCCGAATCATCACCCGAATCGCTGGATGCTTCCGTTGACATATCCGCGACGTCATCGACCTGCTTCGCGATGCGGGTGTCATCGTCCTCTATAAAATTGTCGCTCGTTGCAAAATCATCGGAACTCTCGGAGGCGTCAGCTGCCGTTGATGTGCCTCCGCCGACTGAAGCATCTAATAAATAGGTATCTATCTTGTCGCTAAATACAGACATTTCAAATTAAAGGGGTACGACGACTATAACTAATAAGATATATTACTATTAAATTATGGCTTTTCAATTGTCTAATTTAATCAGAAATAATACGACAGCCGCGACGGTTTACCTCATGGCGTATACATTCGCAAAAATATACATACTCCCCACAGCAGTGAGGGTACACGATTACGTACTCGATGTTTCAGATATGGTAAATGCCGCGACCCTTGCGGTGCGGGTACTTATCATCAAACTGACAACCCGGAACAAAAGATTCCCTCGGCGTTATGTTGTGAAGGCAACGATGTATGAGACTTCCGCCGATGTTACATACCTCGTCAAGTATTTTTACGCAAATGCTAAAATTATATCAGTTGCATCCATGTACCGGTGGTTGAAAAGGTTTATTCCCGATCCCAAGACAGTCAGTGTTGTATTTATGAGGGACGGAACCCTGAGGGCGTCGCGCTTTGACCTTGATTCGGAAATGGAATATGAGACGGGGACTTATATATCTGGAGGCGATGTTTCCCTGAAAAGACTCCCATCAGTGACCGTCTACGGTTGCACATTGCACAGTCGCCGCAAATCTCCGGAGTCTAATCGCGCATGCACGAGAGAAAGCGAATTCGATCACGGTCTGAAATCCGACAACGATGAGCGAATTTATGTGAGACCCTGCGGTGGTGGCGGCGGTACCAGCGACAGCACCAGCACCAGCGACAGCAGCTGGGAGACTGAGTCGGATACCGGCGCCGACAGTGTTTACATTTACGACAGCGACGAGACCATTTACGCGGGCGATGATAGTATTTATGCCGATGATAGTGTTTACGTCGACGACAGTGTTTATACCGACGCAGTGGGTGATTGTGACAATGAAATATATAATAACGATAATGACATCGCATGGGGAGGATACACTGGAGCTATCAAGCGATACAGATATAGCAATGACTTCGGTATTCCAACAAGAATGCATCATTGACCGATGACAATAATCGGGGGACGCTCGCGTGTGCTTTCACGCCCGCCAACAACCACTTCCCGCGCCATGTAATGACCATCCCTCTCCCGCAAAAACAACATTACCTCCTTTTTAGTCAAAATCATGCCTAATTTTTTTTCCGGGATACTGTCGATAATATGAGCTTTACTTCCCATCCGCACCGTGGAAAGCAGGTAGTAGTTTATTATTCTGACATCCGTCATCGGTTGCGTGGGAGATATATATGTAGATAGATTAAATATAATTGACAGTAACAACCAGAATTCGTTTTCCTATATAGAGTTTTTTCTAATTTTAATTAATACAAAGATAATTTCACCGCGTAAATATAACACATCATCAGCTTGATGGCTTTCCTTGGTGTCTACCTATCATGTCTCCGCACCTCGCACGTCGACGAGACTTCAAGATTCCAGGTACACGGCATCAAACACTTTCCCGACCGGGCAACGGCAGTTGATAAATTATTTGAAATTGCACCAGAGGTCGTCCGCGATGTTTACGGACCCGATGTTTACGGCGGACATGTCAGACGTTGGGACACTGGGTGTACCGCGACAAACACAGAGACGACCGGTAACGTAATCAACAGCACTCCCATTATATCTCCGGGTTTCCCCAAATTAGTGCTTGCAAACCAAGACCCGTTGAACGAGGAACATCCTAATCAGGTTGGCACTTACGTCGTGGAACACGTTGGTGATGAGGTATCCGTCTGGTACATGGGCGAGAAAACTGAGGTCGGATACTGGTCGACCACGGTTACGCCACAACCATATTTAATGGGAACAATCAGTGTTGTGTTCCCGGTCAACAGTAGTGTGAACAATTTTCATTCCGACAAGGAAAAATGTGTTTCTCTGCAGTTACAATTAGACTCGAGCGAGGCACAACATGCACGATTGAAAGAGGAACTAATTAATACTGATCATATAATTAACATCGCGCGCAGGACGTCTATCACCCGCGCCTACGAGTGTAAACGCACGTTCGACGAACTGACAAAAGTTATTTGCGAATTGGATAACAGTCAGGAAACAATCATGCAGCTACAGCGGGAAAATTTGGAGCTACTCAAAAAAATAAATCGCTGTGGTTGTTTGGAAAATTACTCATCCGGGATACAACAACATCGCACTCCACAAACGCCGCGCAGGGTACATACGACGCAGTATGTCGACATCGACAGTTGCCTTACACTTATCCCCGGCTTCGACAGAGGTGTCCTGAAGTCCCGGGAAGAGCGGGATGCATTACTCAAGGAATTCCGCGATAATAGTCCATCCAGGAAGTTCGCAAAACTCGGCAGGTCGGGGACTTCATCATCAACCGCGTCGGAAAGTGGTTCATATGAGGAGTTATCTGGCGATGATTCCTCCGCCGATGATTCTACAACCGATGATTCCTCCGCCGATGATTCGACAACCGATGATTCCTCAAGTGATGACTCATCAACCAATGGCGAGGTAACCCGGGGATGAACAAATGACATTATGCAGAGAAATCGGCATCGATTGATACAAACCCATCCATCGTTGAGACGGCGAGAGCGATGACGTCGTAAATTGAAGTTTTTCGATTAAATTTGATGGAAAGTTCACGATACAGTAAGTACTTCGGCAGGGTCTTTACCGCGAATCCATAATCATTTTTTTCCGCCAATTTCTGCTCGTCCATCCGAAACAACGGGGGCGGCTCGACCCTTAGCCCACTGAGCGTCTCATATTTTTCACCGTCGCGGATGATGAGATTATTTCGATAACCATCATAGATACAGTATTTCAGTTTGGTCACAGCAGTCATGAAATCTTCCGCAGGCGTATTGACCAGGATTTGGTCGTCCAACGCAAATACATCCAGTCCATTAATTATCATTTCCTCGATAATATCATCGCGCTGGCGAATCAGCATGAGACATGCGTTGTACGATACATTATTCAACTCGCACCATTTTCCCAGTGCAATTAATGCCAAGTTGGTTTCTGCCGAAGCTATCACATACCGGATTGCACTATACAATATAATCCCGTCAATGAACTCATCTGCGATCAACAGTCTTATCTTGTATAGCATACCACTCGAGCTTATCCACCGCGGTAGTCCGCTTCGGTAAACGCCGGTCCAGTTGATTGTGACCCGCACCGGTGGCAGGTCTGGGTTGGGGTTAGGCTTTGCAGCTGCGGTGAAGCTTGACGGTTCTAAAATCATATAACTTGCCATGGCGACTACGTCAAGCGGTGCACATTCCCAGAAATATGAGGCAAGAATCATCCGCGCCGTCTCCGGAGGCATCATCGAAAACATACTGGCAACTGATCCTAACTTTGTTATTCCAAATCGCCCCTCCGTCTCCTCGTTCGCCAGTATGTCCTCAAGTTTCTCCTCCCACTGCGGGGAGTTTGGGGAAATGAAACCGAGTGTGTATAGTTTCTCAACTGCAAAATGAATTGCGTCGGGCGTGGGTGTGTCAATCATATCAATATCGGAAATCGCGAAAGACAGTTCTTCCCCCACTGCATGTTTTGCCTTGAGCTGTTGATTAACAATATCCAGAAATATACTGGACACGTCATCAGTTAGAATTGTCGGGAACTGTTGCGCGGGTAGTCGCTTGTGTATATACTCTGGGTATAACGGGTAGAAAAATCCATCAAACTTCCTGCCGGCTCTTCCGCGGCGTTGGTGGATTCGAGACTGTGGGGCTGGCTTGGTAATTAGCGCTCGGAGTCCCAGTATTGGATTAAACTCAATTTCGCGATTGAATCCCGAGTCGATTACATACTTCAGATTTTCAAGCGTCAGACCAGTCTCGGCAACGTTTGTCGCTATCACCACACGGCGATTGGGAGTGTATGTTTTCTTACCAATAACAACTTCGTGATCCTCCGTGTCAATGCGCAGCGTCATCATGAAGTCTCTGTTTTGTGTCTTAAAAGCTGTTCCATCAACCTGCAATATCGAAAACACCTTTTTCCCGGCGTCTGCTAATTCTTTATTCAGCACACTGAGGTACTTTGCGGTTTCCTTAAACTCCGCCATCCCGGGCATAAATATTAGTATATCAGCCTTGGATATCTCGTCGTCGGGGTTCTCGGTCACTATTATTTTAACAACATCTTTGGCGGCTTGTGTGTAGTTATTGACAGTCCTGCCTTCGTTCCAGTCCCACTTCTCCTCGATCTCCGCGGTCTGACCTCCACACCAGATAAAGTTATCCAGCCGCGGCACATCGAAGTATCTCAGAAAAGGATCCGGGTCAAAAGTGGCACTCATCAACACAACAAATGGACAGTTTGGATTATCCTGATTTCTCAATAACAGGTTTTTCAACATATACACAGTCATGTCAGTTGGCAGGTCCCGCTCGTGAGTTTCATCAATTAATATATACTTGTGGGTTTCCATAATGCTTTCGTCGGACATAACCTTGAGTTGTTGAGTGAGTGTCTGGACAGTCGCGGAGAGTAGTCCAACTTCGGTCGGTCGGAACTTGTTAAACTTTGTCGACCAACCGATATTCACACCCAGTTGTAGTTTATTTGATTCAAACTTTAACATTTCCATCACATTTTCAATAGCAGTAGCGATTCTTGGCTGCGTGCAGATTATTCCAGCCTTGCTTTTTCCGCGCACCAATCGGTTAAATAATGTTGGGGGTAGCGCGGTCGACTTCCCACTGGCGGTCTCCGACTTAAGCACAAGGACTCTGTTTTTTATCCCCGTCTTGGTTAATCGGGAGCGGAACCAATCTATAATATAATCAATCGGTACATGATCCTTGAGCTCTTTTTCCAACTCGGGGTCACCGTTCGGCGATCGAAGGTTTCCCTTGAGCATTAATGTTGGGAGAGGCATATTTTTTCAGATGTTATTAATGACTTTGCATATATTTTAACAGTATTTTAATTTACTGGTGAAAAATCATATAGAGTGTAACGTATTTGGTAAAAAAATAATTGATTATAATGCAGACCTTTGACTGTTGATAAATTTTATCATATCCGGGTGACAATTTGTCCGATCTATCTCGCCCAATTGCGATGGATGCCAAGCACCGGATCGCTGTGCCCATATAAGAACATAATTATGAATCCTCATTAGTTCCGGTCTTTCGATGATGTCACGTTTGAATTGTACCTCACACAACCACTGTAGACTTTTGATATCTGGCGTCATCCCCATAAACTTCCCAAGATTTTTATGTAATTTATAATCCTGCTTCAGTGCCCAATCGAGAATGTGCGTATGTCCACCCGGTAACGCAAGTGTCCACACGGATGATTTCGGCTGATACCCGGCGGCGATTACCCGCTTCAGCAGACGCAAATTCCCAACACCCACAGCATACTCAGTCAACAAACTATTACATATTGATCTACTCTCCGCATAGTAGTGAATATCCATCCAGTGACCGCAATGGTGGTCCTCGTGGATCAGCCAATCGTCCCGGGGCGATATGCTCTTCTCCCATTTCAGGACATGGCGATGTCTGTACAACGCTGCATAATTACAGATATCCAGGCTCCACTTACATCCATTTACCTTTGCCCATTTCAATATGTCAAGATGTCCATTTGCGGCAGCTGTCCTACAGACTACGTGTTTCCATCCCGGTTGTAGTAGACTCGAGAATTCTTTACAGGTCAGAAGCAGCATGGTTGCATCAACTTCCGCGGTTATTCTGCGCAAGATATCTTCCATTGTATTATATAAATTGGTTATAACCAATTCAATTTTAATGATAAAAAAGAAAGAAAATTATCAATGGGAAAGTTTGTTAAATATGTTGATATACCGCTTCATACTGGGATGACAATCAGTTGCATCAACGACATGATTCTGTAACACGGTAAACGCGCCGTTTCGCCCGAGCCACAATTGGACATATTCATGATGTGGGGGTTGTGATAGAGAGTTGCCTAAATCATATCTATATTTGTCCTCAAGCAACCACTGTACACATTTCATATCTCCGCATTCGGAAATGTTTCGCCCGAGGTCCTGGCAGAAGGCAAGCCCTTGTATCAGCGCCCACTGTAGAATATGTAAGTATCTATTACGCGCGGCGGTTGACCATATACTTGACTTAAAATATATACCAGTGTCGATTACCATTTGTATGATTTGCAGGTCTCCGACGTCCGCGGCATACTCCAACATATAGGATTTATAATAGATTGAACACATTTTGTGAAGCATGTCCCAGTGGACACTTTGAGAATCGCTGGCGGGTATCCAATTATCATCGCGCGCGCTGTCTCTTACCCATTCCAACACATTACGATGATCGCCGACAGCCGCGTAGTTGCACACGTCCATAGACCATCGACATTTGAATGATCTCGCCCATTTTAGGATATTAAGATACCCGTTGGCGGCAGCGTGAAGGAGTATCTCAGTCTGCCACCGGGGTCGCAAGTATCTCGAAAGCGCCGTACATGTCCACAGTAATGGTATACAGGTTCCATGATCACCTATTATCCTTATAACATCGCCGTTTATTTCATCTACGGCACAAGTCATTACGTCAATACTTTGCGTAATGATAATTCAATTTTTTTACACCTCGCTTTTTAATTACCATCCGCGCAAAACATCTTCTCAAGTATATACAAAATGTACAGAGTCGCCTGCGCAGTTGTGATTCTTGTTGTAATAATCGCCGCCGTACATCGCGGGAGATTATCATGCAACTGCAAAGCCGCAACAGCTGCTGTTAAGGAACAGTTAATAGGAGGTAAAAAAATGATTAATCTCAACAGAGTTGTAACTTATTACTATACCAACTGGTGTCCACACTGCAAGGTAATGAGGAGCATATGGGATCAAGTGGTAGTTGCCTGCGAGGGCAGTGGAATTGTTTTCGAAGAGTCCGATGAAGAGATAAATAAAACACCAGGTATCAGTGGGTTTCCGACAATCCTAATGATAACCGAAACGGGAGCGCGCGCAAAGTATGACGGAGTCCCTGACTTCAAAAAATTAAGAGACTGGGTTGTCTCCCCAATTGTTCGCAGAATATAAAAAAATATATAGTGATTTGATGATATTATTTACGCAGGTTCATTCCACAGAATATAAAAAAATATATAGTGATTTGATGATAATAATTACGCAGGTTCCTTCTTTTTTTCTACATTCAACACTTCCGCAATTAATTTGCCAGACTCGCGGAATGCAATTAGCTTAGCCATATTAATTTCCGGGTGACCTGCGACCCTTGACGGATAGTAATTTGTGGGTTTTGGTTGCAGAGGATCCCCTCGAAGGTCGTGGTATAAATAGTTCAAAGCGTTAGTTCCCGCGTCGGTGATGTTTACCGAACCATACGGGACGACCGACGGCAGTGTTATCGACCCTTCGGTTAATCCGTTCTCCCCGATGATGCGAATCATCTCCAACAGAGATGTATATCGCCGAAGGTAAGTTGATGATGTCTTTGGACTGTCTTTCGTTACGAAGTACATTGACAGGAAGTACTTCATCAAGAATTGTATATTGGTTATTCGCAATTTCTTAGGGGCGAATCCCTCGACAGAGTTGACAGTTATGAGTTTTCCATATGTATTGTAAATAACCACCTGTGTGCCCGACCCCATCTTTCCTTCGACCCTGCCGAGCAGTAGATTTATATAATGCTCATACCTCGCGACGTCTGTTAGCCCGAGGGAGTCAACGAGTTTCTGTGGGTTAAAGTGTACAACATCGCAGCGCTGATCGAGAGTGTCAAACGTTATACTTGTTGCGTCAGCGCTGGCGAACGCGGGGATGATCAGTTCCCACGATGTCTCGCCAGTCGCCTTCATCTCCCTCAAGAATTCATTATATACAATGGCGTAGGCAGCAAACCCTGTGAACACACTGCCGTTCAAACCATCGACAGTCACCTTGCGCGGAGTTATTTCTGGACCCTCCGCAACTATTGGGTATGAGTTGGCGAGAATGTTAAACCTGGTTATATCCTTGTTCCAGCGAGCGGTAATCACTTCCCGCGGAGCATCGTCGTACGGAAACGCCAGTGCCGAGTGTTGGTCAATTCGCTGGAAGTCGGGGTGGCTGATTCTCATTCCATTATACTCCAAGTATGGTATCTTATCGAAAATCTCCCGCGGTCTGTACGAAATGTCCGCAATCCAGTGGTTATCCCCCATGTCCACTCTCTGTGTTGTTGGATGTGTCGCGGTAATAGCCCGCGCGCCGGTGTAACCTTTTGCATATACAAGATCTGCCAGTTCATAAGAATGTTTGACACTGTTCGGGGAGTAGAAATCTAAATCAGGGACTTTCAGCGAGTCATCAGGGTAAATCTTCTCTCCTTTTAATCGAAGGGCGTAATCGATAGCTGTACCTCCATAAAGTATCAGGTTGTGTTTGGTAATGAAATCTGTTACAATATCAATTGCACCCATCGTGTCATCGTACAACGGGTCAAATGTTGCGACAAGATTCTCCATACTTTTGCCGTTTTCGGTCACCTCCGCGAGATCCGCAAAAAATTTAGAATTGTTAGTAGTGGTCTTCTTACCCTTGCCTCCAGTTGGTGCGCGCATTGCAGGGTAGAACCACCCGATTGAATTGGGGTCACTGTCCATAACCTTGTCTGCTATTTTCCACCAACCAAGTACATCGTCCCACGCGGATTTCTCTTTTTCCTTGCGCTGCCCTGGTGAATCGGCAATCTGCCACGGTTTTTCATTATAGTATTGCCATGTTTTTGGTTGTTGTCCGCGCTTTAGCCATTTTGTTTTTCCAACTATCCAATTATATTGCTGATGAATATGTCGCATGGTACTTAATATATAAGTCTCTGCGAATAATTGCTCGTCGAATCCGCTAATGCAGTTTGTATGTCCATACAATTTCTTGCCGTTTAGCAGCGAAAGCATTCGGTCATACACCTTTTTGTCCGGTTGAACAATGACCATCGACGCCAGTCCGAGAATACCGGACTTGAGACCCCTGCGGATTTTCTCTCGCGGAACCACTGCCCCATGTTTCATCTCCCCATACACATTTGGGATTCCCCTGGGCATATATGGAACAGCCCACGGCGATGAAAATGTCGCAGCCGGCGCCGGTACGTCGAACAACTCATCACAGTTTTCAATGAATAACATGTCCGCATCGAGCTGAATTACCTTGTCAACTGGAAACAATTCCGGATTCATAACATTCCACTTTGTGAAACTATTGTGTATCCAAGAACCATAAATCTGATTCTGTTTTTTGGATTTCATCGGCACGACAGCATGGGTGATTAGCGGGACCCGAACTATTTTATCAAAGTGTCTGGATAGAAACTCAACACATTCCTCGGAGACACTGTCATCTACCATACACCATATAGGATATTTGGTTTTTAGGTCCCTCAATGTGCGGGCTAACACAGCCGCGCCAACCGAATATTTATCATTAAGCATCACCAATGTGCACCATACTCCGCGGATGTTACCCGTTTTAGTATCTGTACTTTGTGTATTTTTTTGCATAGTGAAAATTTATATACGTGTTTATTACCCACTTTTGAGGATAATCCGTCGATTATATTACATCTTATATATTTTTAATTCATTTTTTTCCAAGTATTAGCCACTGATGGTTTAGCGCCTGAATGGCTGTTGCCCGCGCAGAAGGCGTGTATGATAGTCCGATTAATAAGAACTTCTCAAAACTCGCACATTCCTCCGCAGACATGACATAATTCATCATTAATAGATCGTAAATCTGGATAGGTACGATAGTCGGGTGGTCCTTGGGTCTACCTTTTTTGTCAAGGTGGTCTTTCATTGGCTCGACATAGCCCTTGGGCATGAACCCAATAACTTTGCACATCAATAGCACATGTCTGTAATTGACTCGCTCATATTCAGCGTCCTCCTCCTCGTCACCCGACGAATCAGATGAGTTATAATATCCCTCGACACTTACGTCAGAATCCTCGATAGTCTCTTCAGAATCCTCGATAGTCTCTTCATCATTATCATCACTTAGGTCAGACTCCTCGGATCCACCGTCATATCCACTGTTATCAGATTCCATTGCACTGCGGAAGGAATCTGAGTCTGTTGTACAAAGAGCTTCTCCGTCAACGTCAATTCCATAAGAAATATCGCAGTCAGAAAATACATCAAACAACACATCGCCGGTCACGAGCTCGTAACACACGGCGAACGCTGACCATATGTCTGCGGATGGTTCAATACCTATTCGCGCAACTACTTCTGGGGCGATGTACTGCGTCGTGCCGACTTCGATTGTAAAAATGTCATCCACGAAAGTACTGGAGCCGAGGTCAATAATCTTCGCGGATATCGTCGACGCATCGAGATCTGATATATGTTGATTTAGTAAAATATTCTCAGGTTTGATGTCGGTGTGAATAATGTTACAGTTGTGTAAAAACGCGAGTCCTAATAAGATATCGCGGGCAACTTTCTTGGCTGCCAAAATCGGCAGTCCTGTATCAAATTCATTTTTGCAAAAGCGAATAACGTCATCGAGTGATTCCTCTCCCCGGTCGAACACAATACATGGATGCAGGCGCGGCAGTCGATCCTTACCAAACTCGATATGTACAAATGTTCCGTGATAAC
>Ga0209532_1002001_pt1 | contig 14939 bp, 15 predicted proteins | sample COG_02_FD_184746 | JGI IMG/M metagenome (GOLD analysis project Ga0209532, IMG submission 184746) | Pelagic Microbial community sample from North Sea - COGITO 998_met_02 (SPAdes) (version 2) | ecosystem: Environmental > Aquatic > Marine > Neritic zone/Coastal water | place: Helgoland, sampling... | reverse complement strand
AAATCTTTTTTCTTTCTAAGAGATCATCTGCCATTGCTTCGATTAGCTCTGACATGCTTTCATGATCTTTGATCTCACTTAGATCTGATTCGTTTTTATAGTTATGTTTGCTTTTAGATTTTGATTTGTTTTGACCTGCTTCAAATCTGTCTCTCGCTTTGATTGCTGCCATGTCATCAGCTTTACCTGGTGTCTTTTTTGCATCTCTATAACGCTTAGTTAGATCTGAAAGTTTATTTTGACTTGATTTACTTCTGTTTGCTTTATATCCTCTGGTTAGTTTTGACTCATTATTCTCTTCTCTAGTCTCATCTAACTCTGTTTCTTCAAGATTTTCATTTTTTTGTTGCTTTTTATCTCTAAGTGCTTTAAAATCTGCCCCTGTTATTTTATCTGGAGGAGGCGCTGCTGCAGCTAATTTCTTTTGCTTCTTTGATAATTTAGAGTATTTTTCATCAATTCTTTGTAAATCTAAATTTAATTGCTCAATAATCAATCTAAATCTCATACTCTCTATCCTCTCTAATATAGAATTCTATTTAATATATAGTATCTATAAGATATAATTACTCTAAAGGGATTACAATCATGTCAGTTTTTAGAACTCATAAAACAATTGCTGATAGATCTGCTTCAGATAGATCGCGTCATAAAAAGAAAATTGAAAAAGCAATCAAGGAAGGAATTCACGATATTGTTGCTGAAGAATCAATTATTGGCCAGGACGGAAAAAAGAAAATAAAAATACCGGTCCGAGGAATTAAGCAATATAAATTTATGTACGGAAGAGGCCAAGGGAGTAAAGGTGTAGGATCTGCTCAGGGCAAAGACATCAAAAAGGGTCAAGTAATAAAGAAAGGTGAAAAGAAGAAAGGACAAGGAAAACCTGATAAGGCTGGAGACAACAAGGGTGAAGAATACTATGATGTCGAGATTACACTCGATGAATTAGCAAAGTATCTATTTGAAGACCTAAATCTCCCAGACTTAGAAAAGAAACATTCAGATGCTGTGTGGAGCGAAAGAATTAAAAGAAAAGGTTTCAGAAAGAATGGAATTAGAGTTCGTCTTTCAAAAAAGGAAACTTTAAAAAATAAAATTAGAAGAAAAAAGAGAGCTGAAAAGAATGGAACATACGATCCAGAATCTGATGATAGATTTCCTTTTCATGCAGATGATTTAAAATACAAGCATATCGATGTAAAGAAAAAACCTGTCACAAATGCAGTAATATTTTTTATTATGGACGTTTCCGGTTCCATGTCTAAAAACAAAAAATTCTTAGCAAGATCATTCTTCTTTTTATTATATCAGTTTTTAAGATACAAGTATGAATCTATTGACTTAGTGTTTGTATCACACACTACAGAAGGCAAAGAAGTATCAGAAGATGATTTCTTTAAGAAAGCTTCAACAGGTGGAACCTTTATATCTTCAGGTCTAGATACTTCTTTAGGCATTATAGAAAAGAAGTATCCGGCTTCAAATTGGAATATTTATGCTTTCCACTGCAGTGATGGAGAAAACTGGCCTGAAGACAACCCTAAGGCAGTCAAGTCAATGAAAAAAATAATTGATCTTTCACAAATGGCCGCATACATTCAGATCAATAGAGATGGTGAAATAGTGTGGGGTGAAGAAATGACTAAAGTATTTGCACCGCTAGAGTGTGACTCTTTTAAGTTGATAAAAATTAAAAGTAAAGAAGATATTTGGCCGCAATTTGCAAAACTATTTGGAGGCAAGTATAATGTCTGATTGGACTACAAAAGATTTAAAGAAGTGGGATGATAAAATCTGTAAAATTGCAGAAAGTTATGGCTTAGACTGGCATCCAATTGATTATGAAATATGTGACTATTATGAAATGATAGGGCACATGTCTTATCACGGAATGCCTTCACACTTTAATCACTGGTCGTACGGAAAGGCTTTTGAAAGAACTCACTTTATGTATAATGCAGGTGCTGAAGGTCTGCCATATGAACTTATCATAAACAGCAACCCCAGTATTGCCTACCTGATGAGGCAGAATCCTCTATACCTTCAAGTTTTGATTATGGCTCACTGCGTAGGTCATAGCGATTTCTTTAAAAACAACCGTTGTTTTAAAGACACAGATCCTAAAAATGTCGTGTCTAGAATGAGAAATGCAAAAAAAAGAATGAAAGGATATTCAGAAGACACACAAATAGGCATCGAAAAGGTAGAATCTTTTATAGATGACCTTCAGTCGTTATCATTTCAAACAAATAGATACGGAATTCCAAGAAAATCAAAAAAAGAAATTTATCTGTCAGAAGTTGACAGGTATAACAATCTTAAAAAAGCAGGAATTACTTTAGATCAAAGTAGATTAAAAGATGGTCTACTTAAGCCTGATTATGATATGTTTTCATTTTTTCAAGAATATGCTCCTGAAAAATTTGAAGATTGGCAACTAGACATATTTGATGTAATTCATAGAGAATCGCTGTACTTTATTCCGCAAATAAAGACAAAAATTCTTAACGAGGGTTGGGCAAGTTTTTGGCATTATAAGATTTTGCATGAGCTTAGTCTAGAAGACGGATTTCACTTACCTTTCTTGCAAATGCATAATGCTGTTGTTAGACCTCATATTGGTGGACTTAATCCGTATCATATCGGTTTTTACATTTTTCAAAAATTAGAAAAAGAGTATGGTTTAGAAAAGTGTTTTGAAGTAAGAGAAATACACGATGACGTAGCAGCTTGCCGGCTTTTTCTTGATGAAGAAGCAATAAGAGAACTAAACATATTTGCGTATGTTAGAAAAAAAGATGGCGAAGTAAGAATTTCAGAAGTCGCTGACGAAGACGACTGGAAGACAGTTAGAAACGAAATGATCAAGTCAATTGGAGTAAACTCAATTCCTCAAATATATGTAGAAAGAGTTGAAAATGACGGGACATTAATTTTAAAGCATGAATATGATGGAAGAGATCTTGAGTTAGAACATGCAGAAAAAGTTGTCAAACACATAAAAAACATCTGGAAATCAGACGTCAGACTATACACAGTCTTGGAAGATGACGTTTGGGAAATTTAAATATTTTCATTAACATAGTGATTCATATAAGTATTATTTAAACGAGGGTACAAATGGCAAAAAAGAATTTTTTAGATATTATTAAAAAGCAAAGAGCTTCCAAGAAAAAAGCGAAGTTCTCAGGAACACTTTTAGACTACCTAGAGTTAGTCAAAGAAAATCCTGATATTGTAAAACTAGCTCATAAGAGGCTTTATGAGTCAATTCACAATCAGGGTGTTAAAACTCTAGACATAGATTCTGAAGGGTATCGTCCTATTTTTAATGGTGACAAACTTAGAGTTTATGATTACTTTTCATCTGACTTCTATGGTATGGAGGCAGTAACTAATAAACTTTTAAGGTTTTTGAAGTCTGCTGCACACAAAGGTGAAGAAAGCAGACAGGTTCTTCTCTTAATGGGACCAGTTGGTGCTGGTAAATCAGCATTAATAGACTCAGTTAAGCGTGCCCTCGAAAATACTGACAATCATTATCATCTTGATGGATGCCCTATAAGAGAAGAACCACTTCACCTAATACCTAGAAGTCTCAGACCTCAGTTTGAAGAAATCTTGGGTGTGAAAATAGAAGGAGATCTTTGTCCTATATGCCGCCATAGATTGATGGAAGAATTTAACGGTGTGTACGAAGACTTCCCAGTTAAAGAAGCTTCATTTTCTCAAAGAGGGCGCAGAGGAATTTCTGTAGTACCTCCCATGGATGCAAATTCACAAGACGTAAGCGTGCTTATTGGAACAGAAGATATATCAAAGTTAGATATGTATCCAGAAGATGACCCAAGAGTTTTGTCACTAAACGGTGCATTTAACGTAGGTAACAGAGGGATTGTAGAGTTTGTCGAAGTTTTCAAGAATGAAATTGAATTTCTGCATACAATGTTAACTGCAACCCAGGAGAAGCGAGTTCCGTCACCCGGCAAGAACGATATGATCTATTTTGACGGAGTCATACTTTCACACTGCAACGAGTCTGAGTGGAATAGATTTAAGTCGGAGCACACAAATGAAGCAATCCTTGACAGAGTCTTGAAGATTGAAGTCCCGTACGTGCTAGAACTAGATCAAGAGCAAAAAATCTATGAAAAGATGATTAATCGCTCAGACTTTAGTGGTGCACACATTGCCCCACATACTCTGAAAGTTGCATCAATGTTTTCTGTAATGAGCAGACTCACAGCTTCTAACAAATGCGACCTCTTAACAAAGTTAAAAATATACAACGGTGATGCAATTATAGAGAAAGGGCGTGTAAAGAGAGTAGATATTAGAGATTTAAGGGCAGAAGCTGTTCACGAAGGGATGGAAGGAATATCTACAAGATTTATTATGAAGTCTTTAGATGCAGCACTTTCAGATTCCGAAAATGAAATGATTACACCTATTAACGTTATGGATTCACTAATCAAACAGGTTCAAGAGCAAGTTATTGATGCTGACAAGAAAGAAAGATATCTTGAAATCATTCAAGGTATAATTCGAGAAGAGTATCTTAAAATACTTGAGAATGAAATTGCAAAAGCGTTTATCTCTGCATACGAAGAACAAGCTCAAAGTTTGTTTGAAACATACATGGACAATGCAGAATCATTTACCACAAAGTCTAAAGTTAAAAACAAGATAACAAGAGAAGACTCTGAGCCTGATGAGAAGTTCATGAGGGCAATTGAAGAGCAGATTGGTGTGGTAGGATCTTCAAGAGATGGTTTCAGATCAGATGTGACAGCATATATGTTCTCAAAACTTAGAAGAGGTGAGCAAGTTGATTATACTTCTTACGGCCCTCTTCGAGAAGCTGTGGAACAATATTTAATATCTTCTGTGAAAGATATTGCTAGAATTGTAACCAGATCCAAGACAAGAGATGACGACCAGAAGAAAAAGTATACTGATATGATACAAACACTTATTGATGAGTATGATTACAACGAACATTCAGCAGAAGAGATTCTAACATATGCATCAAACAACCTCTGGCGAGACTCCTAAGACTATAATTTTCGATAAAAAGTTTGTAACTAAATTTATTGAAGATTCAAGAAGTCTATTTGAAGAAGAATCGCTAGGTAGGAACTGTATATACGGTACCCTAAATCAGACCGATGATAGAATAATAAACTTTCTAAATGTTCTTGAAGAAGATGAAGAAAGTTTACCACATGGTCAGTTAAAACAAATCTTAAAAAAAGAATTTGATGACTGTGAAAGCGTCTATCCCTATCTAGGAGATGCATTTCTATACCTGTTTTTTGAAAAAAAGATACTTAAGAGTAAGTCCATAAAAGCGTTTAATAGAAAAACACAAAAAATATTCTTAGAATCAATACCTGAAAAGAATTCTAAGAATATCTTAAAGTGGATAATTGAAAACTCTTCACCTGATAGAGAAATAGATGTACAGCAGTCTTACATAGAAAATATTGAAATAAAAATGAGTGACAATACTTTTTTTAAAGTAGAGTTTGACTGCGATTTTCTTGGATCAAACAAAGAAGTAGAATTAAAAAACTATAGATTTGCCATAATTGACGGGTATTTAGAGACTATAGGTGAAATTCATCATTTGCTTCACTACGCTGCAAAGACTAAAGAACCTCACGTAATTTTTTGTTTCGGCATGTCAGATGAAGTAAAAAATGTTATTATAGAAAATAACTCAAGAAGTATTACACAGATCATGCCAATCAGTATGTCTTTTAATGAGTCTTCAATTAATATATTAAATGATATTGCTCTTGTTCATGATTCTGAAGTAATATCTTCTAATAAGGGTCAAACAATCTCGCAAGAGATGAGAAAGACTTTAAATATCGGAAAACATATAACAGTCAATAGGCAGGGTTTTAGTGTAGAGCCTCTTGTAGATGCTAGCAAAATAAAAACTCATGTAAGGTATTTGCAAAAAAGAATAAATGATGCAGCGCCAGACATGAATACAGACATTGTCAAAACTAGAATAAAAAATATAAAATCTAAAAGCTTGACGTTGTATATCAATAAAGAATTATCAAAAAATAGTTTTTTTAATAGAAGTTTAGACTACGGACTTCGAATGATTAAGAATTCAAGCCAACCTTACGTAGAAGTACATTTAGAAAATAAAAAAGTAATGATGCCTGTACCAGTATATAATTTTTTAAACAAAAAAGTAAACATGACTAAAGATCTGATCTATAATATTGAAAAGGCAGTTCTATTTTCAAGAAGGAGTGAGTAATGGCCAATCAAGCAAAAGTAATGGGACAAGTTACACAAACAGTTAATTTTATGATTGACAAAGTCAAAGATGATATTGTTTCAAACAATCAAGAAAGAGAATTAAACTTAACAACAGTGCAAATGAGAAATCTATTAAGTTTTGTTGAAGCATCAATGAAAGACGCTTATAACAGATCTATGGATCAAATTATGAACGCCATAGACTAAAATGATTGGCGTTAAGCATTTAATAGAATGCCATTGTTATTTAAAGATATTCAATAAAAAAGAAGATCAAGTTAACCACAAGTTTCCTGTCTATTCTAAATTTGATGAAAAAGACAATGTCATACCAAAGCTAGTTAAATGCAACAACTGTGAATCATTACACTACGTGCATGATCTTTGCAAGTCTGAGTTAAGAGCAGGAAAAGAAGAAATAGGGACAACATTACAAAAAGAAGATTTTATAATGATGCTCCCAGATAAGATAGCTAATGTACTTATTAAAAATAGATGTGACATAGCAGATTTTGAACATGCTCTGGATATAATTGAAGAAGAAGCATGGGGCGAATACATAGTTATAAAAAGAGATATAGTGGGCGAAGAACAGCAAATAAAAATTTTACTTTTTAAAGATAATAACAGTATAAGAATAGTCAATAGAGAAGTCACATCTTTGATCATGGGTGGAAAATGAAAGATATTAAGTTAATTAGAGCAGCAAAACTTAGAAAAGAGTCTAGGGACATTGTTAAAAAAATTCTTGACTTTGGTGTTAAGGAAGAGCAAAAGATTGATATACTTTTTAATCTTGCTTTGACTCTAGAAAACAATACTGCTATGAAAGAAATAACTGAAATATTAAAAAAGTTTAGAGAAACTATTAACAGAGAAGAAGAAAAAGGTAATAATGACAAGAGCAATAAAATTCTTGTTTAAAAGGAGAAAACTATGGATAACGAACTAATTGAAAGCTATGAAGAGTTAATGACACTAGTAGAGTCACTCAGGACTGATATTGTCAAACACTCACAGGGAAATAAGTCAGCAGGCTTAAGAGTAAGAAGAGGATTAAGAGATGCAAAGAAACTTGCATCTGATCTCGTAAGAGACTCTTTGGAAAAAAGTAAATAGTATATTATTAATACTATAAAATAAATTGTTCTTTAAATAATAGAAAGCCCAGATTGGTTATTCAATCTGGGCTCCCTCATTTTAGATATTTAATTAAAGTTTGTTTAGTGCAATATTTTTAAGCTTTTCTATTGCTCTTTTTTCTATTTGACAAATTCTCATTCTTGTTACACTAAATAACTTTCCTACATTTTCTAGCGTAAAGTTATCTTTTTTATTTACTAAATTTAAGCAGCACATTTGTGACTCTTTTGAATCTAACCAGTATCTGCAATTTATTTTTTCACAATTTAGTTTTGTTTTTTCATGATAATTAAAGCATTTCATTAGTTTACTTACCTACCTTATAGTTACTATTATAGACAGTGGGCGCTCAAAAAACAAAAATAGGAGCAGCGTAGATGGAAAAAAATAGAAAACTGTTTGTAATAGATACAAATGTCTTACTTTATGACAAGCACTCAATACACTCTTTTCCGGGAAATGATGTAATCATTCCGATTATTGTTCTTGATGAATTAGATCGTTTCAAAGAAAAGAGCGGAGTTGTTGGAGAATCTGCGAGGTACGTAAACAGGTATCTTGATGAATTAAGAGACAAGGGTGATCTTCATGAAGGAATTTTAATTGAAGAGATAGATCAAACAATTAAAGTTGAGCTAGGTGGAGAAGAAAAAATACCTAAGTTCTTAGATGCAAACTCATCTGATAACAAAATTATTAGTTGTGCTTTGAATATAAAAAATAACAATGTTGACAGAAAGTTAGTAGTAGTTACAAAAGACATAAACTTTAGAGTAAAATGTGATGCCTTAGGATTAAGTGCAGAAGACTACTATAGAGATAAGGTTCTTGACTCTGATGATCAAATGTACAAAGGATACCTTGATATAGAAGTAGACTCTAAAGACATTATTGATAAGTTGTACAGTAGCGATCTAACTGAAGACGAAGAAAGATACCTTTTTGAAGATGTCAGTGATTATATTGATAGAGACTTTTATGAAAATGAATTTTTATGTATTACACATGACAGTAATTCATTCCTAGGAATTTATAGTCAAGGCAAGATTGTAAGACTTCGCAACGAAAAAGACTTTAAATCTTCAATGTCTGTTACTTCAAAAAATAGAGAACAGCTGTATGCTATGAATGCACTGATGGATGACAATATTGACTTAGTTACAATAACTGGCCTGGCAGGATCAGGAAAGACATTTATTACACTAATGGCAGCAATGGCAGGGTTGACTGCTGGCAAGTATGACAGAGTTGTTATTACAAGAAATGTTCAACCGGTAGGTAAAGATATTGGATTTTTACCGGGAGATCTTAATGACAAGATGCTGCCCTGGATGTCTCCAATCATGGATAATTTTAGACATGCATTTAAAGATAAAGACTTAGGGTACTTTGAAATGATGTTAAAAAAAGGAACTCTAGAAATTGCACCTCTCTCATACATGCGAGGCAGAACGTTTAGTAATACATTTTTGATTTTTGATGAAGCACAAAACGCAACAATTCATGAAATCAAAACAGTTGTAACAAGAATTGGTGAAAACTCTAAAATAGTTTTATTGGGTGATACTGATCAAATTGATACACCTTATATTGATTCTCTTTCAAATGGATTAACTATTATAGCAGAAAAATTTAAAAATGAGCATGTTGCAGCACATGTTAAGCTAAAAAAGGGAGAAAGGTCATATTTATCTGCGATAGCTGCAAAAATCATTTAAGGAGAGAACATGTCAAAAGTCTATAATTTTACCAGAAAAGATAAAAACAGATTTAGAAAAGTGTATCGATACATTAGAAAAAAACCTGTTTACGAATTCTGCTCTGACAGTGCTTTTGCCATGATTGCCGGGTATTTAGATTTTCAAAATTCTGATGGACCTGAAACTTACACATTTCCTTCAACAATATCTTTTTCAAACGTACCTGTAATAACGGTAACGTCTGTAGACTCTCTATCAAATGATGAAGCAAACGTTAATGCTTTTGTAACTTCAATAACAACAACAGCTGTACAAATATCAGTAAGCGCAGCGTTCACAGGTAGGGTTCATTTTATTATTGTGAGTCAGGACTAATGGGATTTTATCTAACTATTTATACTTGTGCTGATGATATAGTCAGTTCAGAGTCAGTATCAGTTGATTATTCATCAGCCGGATTTACATCACCACCGATAATATCAGCATCTACTGATAGCGATGTTAATGTTTTTGCATCTAATATCACGTCAACGACAGCAACTTTGAATTTTTCTGCTAAATTCACAGGTAGAGTGACATATATAATAAGACCTAGCGGAACATGAGATAAATATGGCAAAAGATTTTAGAGCTACACAGGTTGAGACAACAAAAATAATCTTATCTGGAGGTATTGCGTCTTCAACAATTGGAGGTGCAATATATAGTGGGTCTGTTGCTACCAACAGGGCAGGTGGTATACCAGCAGCAATGCTTAATGATGTAGGCACTGATGTTTTCTTGTTTGTGTCTGGTACTAAGTCAAATAGCGATTTTTCAAGATCTGGCGTTACTCTTTTTGGAGGTGATGTTGTTGTATCTGGTACAATGTATGCAGAACGTCAAGTAATAGAAGTTGATGGTATTGTAGACGGAGACTTAATTGTAACAGGGAACTTATTAGTCAAGCCAGATACAAACTCATCAGTATCGGCTGATTTTAGAAATGCTGCAAATGCTTCACTGTTAAGGGTCGACACATCTGGTAACAGCGTCGTTATAAATGAAGAAAGTAATAATTTTAATTTTAGAGTAGAGACAAATACAAAAACGCATGCTCTGTTCACCAAGGCAGCTTCAGATCAGGTGCTTATCCTTTCTGGCGGCGCTGCTGCTTCTTATGACGAATCTTCTGGTCTCGATGTAAGCTTTTATGTGTCCGGTTCTAAGATATCAAAAGGCACATCAATTAAGGGAACTTCTGTCTTCGGAGGTGATGCAGTTGTTTCTGGTTCTGCTTTTACAGGACTACTTACAGTTGAAGCAACAGATCCTACAATTACATTTAAAGAAGCTGGTGTAGAAAAAGGTGTAATTGGCATTAATTCTTCTGACAATATACTGATAGAAAATAAGACAGCTAATAAACATATTGTTTTTAAAATTAATGATGCTGATGGTGGAGGTTCAAAAGAAGCATTAAGAATTGATGGCGCTGTTTCTGAAGTTATTATTAACCAAGGTGATGATTCGTTAGTTGACTTTAGAGTAGAAACCGACAATAAGACTCACGCAATTTTTACTGATGGATCTACAGATCAAGTTCTTATACTCTCTGGAGGTGCTGGAGCTTCTTATGATGAAGCTGCTGGTCTCGATGTAAGTTTTTATGTGTCTGGGGCAATAGGTTCAAGAGGCACATCAGTCAGAGGTGGGACTTTATTTGGAGGTGACGTTATACACTCTGGGTCAGTAACTATTCTTGACCCAGGCGGAACAGATGAAAACCTGAGACTTGTAAGGGGTCCATCAGGTAATAATTACATTGTTTTTGAAGATGACGACGGGCAAGATAGGGGGGAAATATACTCTAATGGCGCACATTTATTTTTACGTGCAATAACTGACGACCTAGTTTTTAGAGCTGGCACAACAAATGTATTAAGAATGGACGGCGGCACATCAAGAGTAGGGATAGGCAATGATGTCTCTTCGCCTACGCATATACTACATGTCAGTGGGACACAATCAGAAGCTTTTAGAGTTGATACAGGTACTCGATCAAACGCAATGCTGGCTGAAGACGACCGGGTTCTTATACTTTCTGGTGGCGCCGGCTCTTCTGATGATCAATCTAAAGGTACAGATATATGTTTTCATGTGTCTGGTGCAATGGGATCAAGAGGTACTGGAGTAAGAGGTACTTCATTATTTGGAGGCGATCATGTTGTATCTGGTTCGACTGTTACGCTTGCAGGCGTTTACAGAAGCACAGCATTTAAAACTAGTAATTTTAATGTTGAACACAACGATCATTTTTTATTCATAGACTCCAGTGCCGGTCACGTAACAGCATCACTTCAGTCGGCTGCTGCAGCAGGAACAGGTAGAGAACTGGTATTTAAAGATGCAGCCGGATACGCAGGTGAGGTAAACAATAGAATCGTTATAAAGCCAGCCGCCGGAGACAAACTTGAAGGTGTTGCAGACGAGACCAAGATAGAAGTTCTCAGTGGTTCTATCTCAATAATATCAGACGGTGTAGGGCAATACTACATTGTTGGAGTGAGAGACTAATGGGTTTAGTTTTAAAAGATGGGAAGTGGCAACTTCAAGCTGGTGGCACTGGTGATACAGCTGGTTATGACGAGATCGCTGGGTCAAAAGGCGCAGAATTATTAAGAAATTCAGCATCTTCAATATTGACAGGTAGTCTTTTACCTCCGAGTGGCGCAGTTTCTCAAGCTAATATTTTTAGCGCAAAAGGTTTTGGAGGTACTACGGGTACTAACGCTACAAGAATATATGCAACACCTTTGGTAAGCACAAATCTTGATTTAAATGACTTTAGTAGCGGCTTTACTTGGGCAGGGTGGGTAAAAGCAGACGGAAGCATCACAAATAATAGTTCGACAATATTTTTTAGCAGTCAATTTGACGGAAAAGATGCTGTTATTTTTAGAAGAAACGGAACGACAAACAACGTAATTTTTGAATATTACGATAACACAACGTTAAAAGGAAAAGTAATAACAGACTCAACGCCTTGGAGTGACAACAACTGGGTTCACTATGCTGTCACATTTAGTAGCAGTAAAGCATTAGCAATTTATAAAAACGGGTCTGCAATTCAATTTGATGTAAATACAGATGCAGGCGGCTCAACCCCCGGAAATCAAACTGGACACACTTTTAACACTTCTATACCCGCTGCGGAAAGAAAAGAGTTAAGAATATTTGGAGGGGACCTGAAAACAGACACTAATGATGGTCTGGCGGGAGAAGTTTTCAACATAGGTTTTTGGAATACTGCGCTTCCAGCAAATGCAATAACAGATATTGATGCAACACCAGCCTTAGACCTTTCTTCAAATTCTGGTAACTATACACAAGCCCAAAATCTTATATTTAATTGTAAGTTTGATCAAACAGCAGCTGACGGAACAAATATTGCGCTGGCCCAAAAAGGACTAGGTAATTTAGGATTTATCAGCGGTTCAACAAAACCATCTTAAAAAGGAATAAAAAATGCCATTATCAACACAAACATGGGCGCAGAGTGCTCTTGCTACTCCTGCAGGATCAGGGGATACTGTAGAAGAAGTACTAGCAGCAATAAAAACACTTGTGGATGCTGATTCAAATTGGTCAACCACTTCTGACGGCACCGGCTCATCACCAGCCTATTTAGAGATTTCTAGTGCCAATGGTCTAGGTGCTAACGTTCAAAAATTTAAACTTTTATTCGCTGAAGGGTCCGATGTTAATGCAGCATGGTCTCTCGGTGGCACCGGAAACTGGGCCGCAGCCGGAAACTTAGATTACACAACAGGTGAGGCAGGCTCAATCACAAACGGAACAGATGATTTATATGTGGGATACATAGCACCTCCTTCAGACGGAACGAGTGCGACAACAAACATAAATACAGGAAATATTTTTAATGCAACAGGACCTTACGGTGGGACTGCCAGCTCAGACTTAAGTAGATTTTCTTCTTACATAAAAATTGCTCACGATGTTTCAGATACTACAAATAATCACAATATTTCAAGAGTCTGGTTGCTAACATGTCAAGAAATGATTACTGTTGGTTTAGAAGATAATTTCGGCCGCATCAAATATGTGCATGCAGGGGCAATCATCGCACCACTATCAGACGCTGCAGGTGAAACAATATCAAACAATGTCGGAAGGATATATGGTATGTGTTGTGCAAAAGTAGATTCCGGAATGGAGGCCTCACCCACAGACCCAAAAAGAAAGTGGTGGTCCAACCAACCAACCCTTTTAGATCCTGACGACACTGGCGATGACGGCGCCGGGTTTACACCTTACATAATTTCAGCTAGTGATGCATATAAAGCATCACAAAGTATCATGGTTGTCCACTACCCAGACAGCGGCGGACTTGATGTAGCATTTAATTACTGGTCCGGTCTAGTCGATATTGTTATAGGTAACAATACAGCTAATGATGGAGGCAATAACCCGGGATCCTTAATGGACATTGCTGGGAATATTGCTGCAATGCCCATTCCAATTGTCAACGGGACGACAAAGGTAGCCAGCGGAACAAGAATTTCAAAACAACTCTTGGGTGTTATGAGACAAGTCAAAATGGCAAATCCTTCTTTGAGTAGATCTATTGTTCAAGATGCCGCGGGGAATGTTATTGGATATACATTTACAGGATCAAGAACCACAGCAGCACAAGGTTTCTTGTATACAAATAGTTAGTAAAAGTTAAACATTAAATTAAAATAGTTTATACTCTTGATCAAGGAGTATAAATGTTGAGTCCTTTTAATAATAATGATACAGAAAATGATTTCCAGAACGCAAAAGTAATTTTTGTTTCTGATGTTCACAGAGATGACTATGCTGGTGGTGCAGAGTTGTCAACAGATGCGCTTACTAAAACTTCACCCCTTGAAGAAGTTTGCTTTCTTAGAAGTCGAGAGCTAACAACAGATCACATCAGCGCCGGCGCACAAAAGATTTGGGTTTTCTTTAACTTTGCATCAATGAATCTTGACTTAGTTCCTGCAATTGTAGCTAACTGTAACTACTTTGTTGTTGAATACGACTATAAGTTTTGCAAGTACAGATCTATTGAAAAGCACGAAGCAGAAACCGGCGCGCCATGCGACTGTCATAATGACAGATTTGGAATGTTTATGTCTTCATTCTTCGCCGGTGCAGAACATGTTTTTTATATGTCACAAGCGCAGAGATCTGTCTACCAAGAAAGATTTCCTTTCTTGACAAACGAAAAAACATCTATACTAAGCTCTATTTTTGATGTAACAGACTTAGAACATATAGAAAGACTTAGAAAATCACGTTTAGAAAACATTACCAGACATCAATACGTCGTCTTAGGAAGCAACTCTTGGATTAAGGGCACAGAAGCAACACAGAGGTACCTAGAAGACCGCCAGATTGATTCTGTTGTGTTAAATGGGTTATCGTACCATGACATGCTTAGAGAGCTCTCTACGTATGCAGGGTTAGCATTTATGCCGCTTGGCGGTGATACATGTCCAAGAATTGTTATTGAGGCAAAACTACTTGGTCTTGATTTAATTTTAAATGATAATGTTCAACACGCGTCAGAAGATTGGTTCAATAAAGAGTTAGACGAAGTTGAATCTTACTTGTTGGATGCACATAATAGATTTTGGAGTAAAATATTGGAATTTGTAGAAAAACTACCGACGATGAGTGGTTATACAACAGTTAGAAACGTTATTGAGCAAAAGTACCCATGGCGCGAGTCAATTAGCTCGTTGCTGGCTTTTTGTGATGAAGTCGTTGTAGTAGATG
>Ga0209532_1001999_pt1 | contig 14946 bp, 13 predicted proteins | sample COG_02_FD_184746 | JGI IMG/M metagenome (GOLD analysis project Ga0209532, IMG submission 184746) | Pelagic Microbial community sample from North Sea - COGITO 998_met_02 (SPAdes) (version 2) | ecosystem: Environmental > Aquatic > Marine > Neritic zone/Coastal water | place: Helgoland, sampling... | reverse complement strand
GATGCTGGAAGATGGGCAGTTAGTGATTGGAGCGGCTTTTATTCCCAAGGGTGTCTTCTCAAGAACGATTTATGGTTTTTCTGAAAATGCAGTCAAGATTAATCCGGGCTTAAATACCTATGTAACTTATGCGCTTTTCCCTTTTATGGAAGTTATGTTTAGATATACTCACGAGCTTAATGTTCCTGTAACTTTGGAAACAAAGTACTTTCCTGATCGCATGTTTGGCTTTAGAGCTAGATTATTAAAAGAAAAGAAATATTTACCTGCTATTGTATTAGGCCTTCAAGATGCCTCTGCAATTTTTGGAGAGACGTGCTTAATTTGCTCAAATTATACAGCAACTTATTTTGTAGGCTCAAAAAACATCAAAACAGGGTTTGGAAATTTTGATTTATCCGTTGGATATGCTTTTGATTTTAAGGAATTAAAAGCTAGGGATTATAAGGGAGTATTTGGGGGTGTTTCGTTTACATCCTCTTTTTATGATGATTTATCAATTTTATTTGAACATAATTCAAAAGGAATAAACACGGGTTTTAAGCTAAACCTTATTTCAAAGTTTAATTTAATGTTTGGTGTTTGGAATCTTGACAAACCCACTTTTGCGTTTAACTATTTTTTTTAATTATCTAGTTTTTTTGGGAAAACAGATAGGTTGATTGAAATAATTTATTGTAAAAAAATATCCCTTAAGGGATATTTTTAATTAAAACCCTTTTAGATTTTTTAAGAATTAGTTGGTACTTGAAAACTAGCAGATTTTTTAAATAAATTTAAAGAAAGACTACCGGTGGTAGTCGAGAAAAACATAAAATGAAAAATAATTAATGAAATCAGAAAATAAATCATTTGATGGATCGTCAAGATTATTTAAAGGAACTGTAATATATTTTATTGGTACTTTTCTAAGTAAATCTTTAACCATACTAATATTACCGTTAATAACATATAATTTGACGGTAGAGGAATATGGTACTTTTGATTTATATGCAACAATTGTAATAATCGCAATTCCTGTTTTTACAATACAAACTATTGAAGCTGTATTTAAATTTCTATTTAATGCCGATGAAAAAAGAATAAACAAATTAATTTCAAATCTTTGGATAATTATAATTATTGGAAGTTTGATTGTATTTTTTTTAGTAATTATTATTAATAAGTTTTTCATAGAGGTTCCGTTTTATGGACCTTTTTATTTATATTATTTATCAACGTTACTGTTAACAATGTACCAAAGGGTAGCAAGAAGTTTTGGCTTGAGCAGAGAGTTTGCTGTTTCAGGTGTAATTAACGTTTTAGTATTAATAATTTCACAAACAATAGCTTTAACATTATTAGATGCAAAAATCATTGGGTTTATTTACACCTATGTTATTGCGAATTTTTTAACTGTAATTTATCTTGAATTTAAAACATTGTCAATAAAAAAATTTACATTAAAAGAATATGATTTAAAGCTAATAAAAGAATTAATAAACTTTGGCTTACCACTTGTCCCAAATAATATAAGTTGGCTGTCTGTTGCTACAATAAATAAAATTATTATAGTTAGTTATTTAGGTTTAGGTTCTAATGCAATATATGCAATTACAGCAAAATTTTCCGGTGCTATATTTACTTTATCTGATGTATTTAAGTTAGCATGGCAAGAATCTGCAATCACTTCTTATGAAGAGAATGGTAAAGATGAATTTTATTCTAAAACTTTTAATGGTCTTTTTTCTATTATGATTTTACTATGTTCATTAAGCCTTCCATTAATAAAGATAACACTTCCATACCTAGTATCTGAAGATTATCTATCAGCTTCGAAATATATTCCTCAAGTGATGATTGGTGCTGGACTGTACGCTGTAGTGGGTTTTTATGGAGTAGGGTACTTAGCATCAAGTAAAACGAAAGATGCATTTTTCACAACAGTTTCTGGCGCTATTGTTAATATAATAATAACTTTTATTTTAATAAATAGTATAGGTTTGTTTGCTCCCATTATAGGAACTGCTTTAGCGTATTTAACAATATGGATAATGAGACATATTAGAATGAAAAGTTATTTTAAAATTACAATTGATTATTATAGATTAATTATAGTTTCTTGTATATACATTTTTACATCATACATATATTACACTTTTGATACAGAGATTAATATTTTCTTATTTGTTGTTTTGGGTTTTATATTATTTTATGATAATTTAAAATTATTGAACTATGTTTATAAAAATTGTATTAAAATTATCAGAGGTGAAACAATCAAATAAATGTTAGAAATAACTATAAATTAATAATTCTTGAAAATGAAAAATAAAACACATGTTGTATTTAAAAAAATTATTGTAATTATTTCTAGATTCTTTTTAAAGTTTTTTTGGATTTTTAAGATTGATGATAATAAAATATTATTTATGAGTTTTAATGGACTTCAATATTCAGATAGTCCTAAAAGTATAAGTGATAATATTTTAGAAAAAAAGATCAAAATTAAGCAAGTTTGGGCTTTTCATGATAAAAGTAAATTTGTAAAACTAGAAAAAAAAGGTATGATATTATCCAACATTAATTCATTACACTTTATTTTTCATGTACTGACCTCTAAAGCAATAATAGTAAATGATTTTGTAAATACTTTTTTACCAATTCGAAAAAGTCAAATTTTATTAAATACATGGCATGGAGGAGGATCATTTAAAACAGTTGGAATGACATCTAAATCTTGGACAGGTTATGATTTGTTTTTTTATAAGATTCATAGAAAAATGACAAATACTTTTGTCTCCAGCTCTAGTTATTTTAATGACACAGTATTAAAAAGATCATTTCTTTATAATGGTAATGTTTTAGAATACGGTATGCCTAGAAATGATGTATTTTTTAAAAATAAACCTGAGATAAAAATTAAGGTCAAAAAGCATTTTGGAATTGAAGAAAATAAAAAAATTGTTTTATACGCACCCACACACAGAGATATAGCTAATGCAGTTGATTTTTTATCTGATAAAGAAAATGTAATTAATGTAGATAATTGTATAAAAGCTTTAAATGAAAGGTTTGGTGGTGAATTTTGTTTTTTATTTAGAGCTCATCATATAATTACTGACTATAACTTAAATGGAACTAGTCATAATGCTACGAAATACCCAGACATGCAAGAGTTGTTGTACACTGCTGATGTTTTATTTACGGATTATTCTTCATGTATGTGGGATTTTTCATTAATGAAAAAACCAAGCTTTGTGTTTGCGACTGATTTAAATAAATATATTAACGATAGAGATTTCTTTATGAATATTTATGATTGGCCATTTCCAATAGCAAAAGATAATGACGAATTGACTGATAATATCTTAAATTTTGACAATAATAAATTCAATCTTAAAATAAATAAATATTTAAAGGAATTAGGTGCTTTTGAAAAGGGGAGTGCAACCCAAAAAGTAACTGATTGGATTCTCTCTAATTTATAAGATTGTGATTTTACAATAATTAAAATTAAATAATTTTATAAAAATTAAAACAATCTAACAAATGAAAAATATAGTACTATGGGACACTGGTGTGGCCTCAACAAATCAAGGTGATGTAATCATTATGGAAGGCGTTAAAAAAGGTTTAAAACCCATTTTTAAAGGCAATTATGTAGTCCCATTTCCTACACATACAACCCCTTTTTCAATATGGCAATCTTATTATTGGTGGAAAGCAAAATGGGTTCAAGATGCTGATTATAGATTTATTGGTGGTTCAAATCTTTTTGCAACAAACTTAAGGTATCCTACAAACGATTTAAATATTAATTTGTTTAATTGTAAGCCAATGTCTAATTCAATATTTTGTGGTGTTGGTAACTCAACTCTTAATAAAAAAACAAATTGGTACACCCAACAGATTTATAAAAAAATTTTATCAAAGGATTTTATCCATAGCTTGAGAGATGATGAATCAACTGCTATGCTTGAAAGCTATGGCTTTAAGGGTGTTACAACTGGCTGTCCGAGTTTATGGGAAATAACTCCAGAACTTTGTAAAGAAATTCCACATGAAAAATCTGATAAGGTAATTTTTACTTTAACAGGTGCTGGACAGAGAAATCCTGCTAGAGATCAACAGATGCTGGATATTCTTAAAAAAAATTATAAAAAACGTTATTTTTGGGTTCAGACAATTTGGGACATGGATTATTTGAATACTCTTAAAAATATTAAGGATATTGAAATTGTCGCACCAGCACTTGAAGCTTTTGCTGAAGTTTTAGATAACAATGACATAGATTATATTGGTACTAGGCTTCATGGGGGGATTTTTGCAATTCAACATAAGAAAAGAGTCATAATTATCACCCTTGATAATCGGGCTAGAAACATACAAAAAGTAAATAATATTAATGTTCTCGAAAGAGAGAATATGGATAAACTTGAATCCTTAATTAAATCAAGTTTTAAGACAGATATATGGGTTGATTTTGAAGTAATTAACAAATGGAAGAGTCAATTTTTATAAAAAAAGGAGCTAATATAAATTATTAAAAAATAAAATTATGACCAATAGAATTTATCAATTATTAAAAAGACTTCCAATTATTTCGCAATGGTTAGCAAGGTTTCAATCCTTAGAGAATGGTCTAAAGAGAATTGAACGTCAATTAAGTAACGCTTTACAAAATGATTTTTTAAAGGAAAATCAAATCTCTTTGGAAGACTATCATGTATATACACATTTCAAAAACGTACGATCTCATTTAAAAGTCATGGATGTAATAGAAACGAAACAAAAATATATCAGAGTTGGAGAGAAGAATGTTGACGGTGGTTATGCAATGTTGGACAATTTTCAAAATAGTATCGCATATAGTTTTGGAATATGTGATGATGTGTCTTGGGATGCAGATATGGCTAATTTAGGTTTAGAAGTATTTATGTATGATCATACAATTAAAAAACTTCCTTATTCACACAAAAATTTTCATTTTAATAAAATTGGAATTTTAGGAGATCCAAAAGATAGTTGTGCTAATATGAAAACAATGAGTGAATTAGTAGAATTAAACGGGCATACTGAAAAAAGGAATCTTATACTTAAAATGGATGTTGAAGGATGGGAATGGGAATTTTTAAATTATGCTAGTGAAACAACTTTAGATCAATTCTCACAAATGGTCTTTGAGTTCCATGATTTAACAAATCCCGCTTTGGCACACAAAATTATTCCAGCACTTAAAAAACTAAACAATTCTCATCAATTAGTACATGTTCATGCAAACAACTTACACCCTGCACATTATCTTGGCGATACAATGCTGCCCCCAGTTCTAGAGGTGACATATCTTAGAAAGAAGGATTTTGATTTTATTGAGTCCAAGCGTTTCTTTCCTCAAAAAATCGATGTACAAAATACAAGTAAATGGCAAGAAATAATACTAGGGAAATGGAATTAGTTTTTGATTTATTGACTTAACTAATAGATGCCATTATTATGCATGTTGGTTGTCTCATATCAAAATAATATTAATATTATAAAAAATAAAATATGAATTTTGCGTTAATTTTAACAGGAGGAGTTGGACAAAGACTTCGTAGCTCCGGTATACCCAAACAGTTTATAGAGCTTTATGGGAAACCTATTGTAGCTTATACCTTAGATAAATTTGAACTATGTGAAGAGATTGATCAAATATTTATTGTCTGTCATGGTTCTTGGATAGTCAAAATGGAAGATATTATCAAGAAGTATAATTTTAATAAAGTTACTTGTATTGTTGCTGGAGGCAAAGAAAGACATGATAGTATTCAAATTGGACTTCAAGAAGTTAATAAAAAAAGTAATGAAAAGGATATAGTTGTAATACATGATGGTGTAAGGCCCTTAGTTAAAAAAAGTACCATAGTTGAAAATATTCGAATTGCAAAAGAAAATGGTAATTCAATGACTGTAAGATCCGTAACAGAATCTGTTGTAGTCACTAAAAATGAAACTGCTACGATGGCTGATTTTAAAAATCGAGATGATACTTATACATTAACATCTCCTCAATCATTTAGAGTTAATGAATTAATACTTGCTTATCAAGAATTAAAAAAAATAACTGATAAACCTATTTTAGACTCTTCATTAGTTTACGCTGAACTTGGTAAAAAAATTCACTTAGTTAAAGAGCAAGGGTTAAATTTAAAAATAACAACTCCAGAAGATTTTTATTATTTTCGTACAATACTAGAGCTGGAAGAAAAAAAATCTATTTTTGGGTTATAAATTATAGATATGGTAGAATATAGAGATATACAAATAATTAAATCTTTTCCAATAGATTGGCAGCAATTACGTAATAAATCTGTTCTTATTACTGGTTCAACAGGACGTTTAGGTTTATATATTGTTGAAGCATTAAGCGAAGCTAATATAAATTGGAATTTAAATATTGAAATTATTGCAGTTGCACGAAACGAAAAAAAAGCAAAAATGTTGTTTAAAACAACATTAGAACTACCCTTTGTAAATCTATTGATTCAAGATATTACAAGTCCATTTGATTTGGATGTACCTGTTGATTACATATTCCATACTGCAGGTCTAGCTAGCCCAACAGACTTCACGCATACACCTGTTGATACTCTGTGGGGACATGTTAAAGGAACTCGTAATGTTCTTGAATTAGCTAGACAAAAGAAATCTAAAAAGGTGTTATATGTCTCTACAGTTGAGATTTACGGAAACTGGGATAGTGAGATTGCTATTAAAGAAGATGATATGGGGCCATTAAATTGTGATATTTCAAGATCAAGTTACCCAGAAGCAAAAAGGCTTTGTGAAACGATGTTAGCATCTTATAAAGCACAGTTTGGAGTTGATTTTGTAAGTATTAGAATGAGTCATACTATAGGCCCAAACATATCACTTACAGATGGACGAGCTTTTGCAGAGTTTATTCGTAATGTAGTTGAAGGCAAGGATATTGTTTTACATTCTGACGGTAGTGCAGTTAGAACCTACACATATATAGCAGATGCTATTGGTGCAATGTTTCTTGCTCTTACAAAAGGTGATGAAGAGTTTTATAATCTTGCTAACACTAATAATCAAATTAGTATTAGAGATTTAGCCAACTTAATTGCTAGTTTTAGTGACAAAAGAAAAACAGAAGTTAAATATTCTGTAAAAGATAAAAATAAGCTAGTTTATTTGCCTTTTAAACTAGGACTTATGAATGTTAGCAAGATTTCAAAATTGGGATGGAATCCAAAAGTTGGTATAAAAGAAGCATTTCAATGGACGACAGATTTTTTTATTAAATAAATATTTTCCTTAATCTTAATTATAAATAGTTTATAATTAAAAAAAGTCAGTAACTAAAAATTAATATTTTATTTTTCATAAAGATCATATAATAGGCTTGTTTTGGTTTTAATTATTTTACAACATTTATAATAGAAAAATAAACACAATTATTATATGTTTTTACATGAATTTGGTTAAAAAATATTTGTTTTATGCATTTGCCATAAGGATATTGGTTCTTATAATACTTAATTTTTTTTTTGATGGTGAAATTGGTGGATTTAATGGGGATACTTACTTAAAAGATGATGTGAGATATGCAAAGGGAGCTTTGTACTATTCTCAAAATGCTGATAATTTAATTGATTATGAAGTATTTACGTATTCTTTTGAGCAATTCGGTGATTATACTGGTTATGCTGAAAGTTTCAGTTTTTGGTATTGGTTTGTTTGTATAGTTACTTATTTGTTTAAATATACTTTTGTTTTAAGGATAATTAATATTCTTTTTGCAGTTTTAACAACTTATTATACTTATAAGTTAGGATCAATTATTTTTAATAAAAAAGTTGGTAAATATGCTCTAATATTTTATTGCTTTAATCCATACTTTATTTTCTTTTCGTTATTTACATATAAAGATCAGTTTATTGCATTGATATTAGTTCAATTGTTTTATTACTTGTACAGTTATTTTATTAGTAATAAAAATAAATATCTATTTTACGTATTAATTGTTTTGGCTCTTTTTTCTTTCTTAAGATCTGGTTTTTCTATTATATTAATAGCTTCGGTTTTAGTGCTGTTTGTTATTAGAGAAAAAGAATATTCGAATCGATTTAATTTAAAAAAGTTTTTTTATTTTTTACCCATATTAATAGCTTCTGTTTATTTTACAACTTTTTATTTTATTGACAATTTTGATACTATTCAACGTAAATTGGTCGCATACGTAATTGAAAGAGCAATTTCCGAAAGTGATACAATTGCAATGTTTCAAATTTCAAGTTTTTCAGACTTTTATAAACTTCCATTTTCATTTATTTTCGCTCTTTTACAGCCGATAAACCTAACATCTAAAATATTATCAGTTTCAGCTTTTGTAGGAGTTATAAATTTATTTGGAATATTTCTTGCGAGTGGAAATATTTTAGCGTTACTCGATAAGAAGATAAGAGGTTTAAATTTTACTTGGATAATTAACGCTTTATTCATAATTACTTTAATTACTTCTCTAGGAGTTAGCAGGCATTATTATTTTATGTTACCTTTTTATGTGATTTTTTTATCTGCATATATAACTAAGAAAAATAATTTCGTAAAAACATTATTTAGCTCTGTAGCCTTAACTCTCTTAATTAGTGTTTTTTATCTTTTTAGAATATCATAAATATGATCACAAATGGAATTAGCCTCTGAAAAAACATTACATATTGATGCCTCTAGATTAAAGTCAGGAGGAGGGGTCCTTCACTTAATTAAACTATTAGAACTTGAAAAATATTCTAATTTTGACAAGATAATAGTTTATACATATCAAAATAGTGAATTTGAAAAATTCAAAAGTCAGAAAATTATTATCAAAACACATCCTTACATAAATAAAAATATTTTTTATCAGATATTTTGGCAACGATATTTGATGAAAAAACAAATTTCTTCAGATCATTTATTATTCACTATAGATTCAACATCATTTTGTAAGTTTAAAAAAAATGTTGTTTTGAACCAAGACCTGATTGGTTTTCAAGAGGGAAGTTTAAAATATTTTTCTTTTAATAACAAGGTTGTATCCTACATTAAATATCTTGTAGCTAAAAATGCTATCAAAAATAGTATTGCAAATATTTTTACTACCAAATATGCATTAGATGAAGTTGTTAAAAAAATAGGTTTAATAAAAAATGCTAATGTTATTCCGCATGGAATAGACAGCGAATTTTTGTTAAGAAAAATAAATTATGATACATCAGAGAGTTCCCTAAAAGTTATCTACGTTTCCTCTATTCTTGATTATAAAAATCATAAGTATTTAATCTCAGCATTAAATAATCTTTCTACAAAAAAGAAAGTAAGTGCATATTTTATTGGCGGAGGTGATTTGCGTCTGATTAATAAATTAAAAGCCCAGTCTATAAATAGTAAGGGAAATAAATTTCATTTTCCAGGATTTTTAAAAAGAGAAGAAGTCTTTAATCTAACAAGAAGTTGTGATATAGCAGTGTTTTTATCATCAGTGGAATGTTTTGGTATCACTCTATTAGAATATATGAGGATGGGAATGCCGATAATTTGCAGTAATGAATCTAGTATGCCAGAAATCCTTGAAGATGGTGGTTTATTGGTTAACCCATTTGATGAAGCATCTATAATTAATGCAATAACAGATTTTGAATTAAATTATAATAAAAGATTAAGTTTAGGGGGAAAAGCATTTAATAATTCTATTAAATATTCTTGGAATAATACAGTGAAGGAAACTTATTCCTTCCTCAATAAAATTTACGAACAAATTTGCTAATAAGCATATTAAATCAAATTAATTAAAAACATGATTAAAGATAAACATCAAGTTTGTACAAAGACTATTTTCGATACAACCGATTCAAATATAATATTTGATAAAAATGGAGTGTCAGATTATTACCATAATTTCAAAAATGTAATAGAACCTTATTGGCATACGGATGAGCGTGGACATAAAAAGTTAATGGAGATTGCTAAGAAAATTAAAAAAGAAGGTGTAGGTAAGGATTTCGATTGTATTATAGGTTTGAGTGGCGGTCTTGATAGTTCTTATGTAGCATATATAGCTGTCGAAGTTATGGAGCTTAAGCCATTATTATATCATGTTGATGCAGGATGGAATACTGACAAGGCAGTTAGTAATATCGAAAAAATTGTTAATGGACTCGATTTAGATTTATATACAGATGTTATTAATTGGGAAGAAATGAAAGATTTACAATTATCTTTTTTAAAATCTCAAATTCCAGATCAAGATTTACCTCAGGATTACGCTTTTTTTTCATCATTATATAAATTTGCGAAAAAAAATAAAATCAAATATGTTTTAACAGGTGGTAACTTTTCAACTGAATGTTGCCGAGAGCCAGAGGAATGGGGAGCATTTCCGGGGATAGATAAGATGTTAGTAAAAGATATTCATAAAAAATTCGGAAAAAAAGAATTAAAAACTTTCCCATTAATTGACATCTTAGTTTATAAAATTTATTATCAATACATCTTGGGGATGAAGATTTTCAAACCTTTAAATCTTGTACCTTTTATTAAAAAAGATGTTGAGATTCTATTAAAAGAAAAATTTGGGTGGGAATCTTTTCAACACAAACATCATGAGTCAAGGTTTACAAGATTTTTTGAAGATTTTTGGCTACCTAGAAAATTTGGATTTGATAGAAGAAAAGCTCATTTTTCTAGTTTAATTCTAACTTGTCAAATGACGAGAGAAGAAGCTTTAAATAGGATATCAAAACCTGAATTAAGTGAAGAATTTTTAAAGCAGGAATTTAAATATGTAGCCGATAAATTAGATTTAACTTTAGATCAGCTACAAGAAATATTTGATGGAGAAAATAAAACTTTCCATGATTACAAGACTAAAATTAAAATTATAAGTTTTGGGGCTAAGATTTTAGCCAAGTTAGGCTTAGAAAAAAGATTATTTAGATGATAACAATAGTAGACTACGGAGTTGGTAATATAAAATCATTTGTAAATGTATATAACAGATTAAATATACCAGTGAAAATCGCCAAAAACTCTTCAGATCTTGAAGATGCCCATAGACTTATTCTACCTGGTGTTGGTCATTTTGAAAATGCAATGTCAGAACTGATTAAATCTGGAATGAGAGAAAAATTAGATGAATTAGTTCTAGTTAAAAAAATACCTGTAATAGGTATTTGTGTGGGTATGCAAATGATGGGAAATTATAGTGAAGAGGGCACATCAGAAGGTCTTAAATGGATAGATGCATCTGTTAAAAAGCTTGATGAAACGAAAATAAATCAAATAACTCGATTACCTCACATGGGTTGGAATGATGTCTACTCAACAAAACCTCATATTCTTTTCGAAGGATTAGAAAAGGAGGCTTTATTTTATTTCCTACATTCTTATTATTTTGAGTGTAATAATAAATCAAATATTCTAGCCCAGACAGAATATGGTGATTCTTTTACCTGTGCAGCATTTAATGAAAATATTTATGGAATTCAATTTCATCCTGAAAAAAGTCATAAATATGGTGAGATTCTATTAAATAACTTTTCTAAAATATAAAATCATGCTTAGACCTAGAATTATTCCTTGTCTCTTGTTACAAGATAACGGTTTAGTGAAAACTGTAAACTTTAAGAATCCTAAATATGTTGGAGATCCAATAAATGCAGTAAGAATTTTCAATGAAAAAGAAGTTGATGAGTTAGCTATTTTCGATATTGATGCTACGGTGTTAAATAATGAACCCAACTATAGTCTAATTGAGAGAATATCTAATCAGTCAAGGATGCCATTATGCTATGGAGGAGGTATCAAAACTTTAGAACAGGCGAAACGCATCTTCAGTCTTGGGGTTGAAAAAATTGCATTAAGTTCTTCTGTAGTTGATAATCCAAATTTAATTACTCAAATTGGAAATCAAGTAGGAACACAAAGTGTTATAGTTGTGTTGGATGTTAAAAAAAATATATTTGGAGGTTACGAAGTTTTTACGCATAATGGCAAGAAAGCTACAGGAATTGATCTATTCAAGTTTATAAAAAACGTGCAAAAATTAGGAGCTGGTGAAATAGTAATTAATTCTATAGATAAAGATGGATTAATGAAAGGTTATGATTTGGGCTTAATTGAAAAAGTAAGAAAAACTACAACTCTGCCTGTTACTGTATTAGGTGGTGCAGGTTCAATAGATCATATAGCAGAAGTAATAGAAGAAAATGGAATTATTGGAGCTTCAGCTGGTAGTTTATTCGTTTTTAAAGGACTGTATAAAGCTGTGTTAATTAATTACCCTAATTCACATCAAAAAAACATTCTCAATAAAAAAGTAAATTATGAAAATAAAAAATAAAACATTATTAATTACTGGAGGTACAGGTTCTTTTGGTAATGCAGTCTTAAACCGTTTCTTATATACAGATCACTTTAAAGAAATTCGTATTTTTTCTCGAGATGAGAAAAAACAAGACGATATGCGAATTAGATTTAAAAATACAAAATTAAAGTTTTATATTGGTAATGTGCGGGATTACTCAAGTGTTGAAAAAGCTATGCGTGGAGTTGATTATGTGTTTCATGCTGCAGCATTAAAACAAGTTCCATCTTGTGAGTTCTTCCCTATTGAAGCAACTAAAACAAATGTTTTTGGAACACAAAATGTAATAGACGCTGCTGATTTTAATAAGGTTTCCAAAGTAATCTGTTTGAGTACTGATAAAGCAGCTTACCCCATAAATGCAATGGGTATTTCTAAAGCTTTAATGGAAAAAGTAGCCGTTGCTGCTGCTCGAAATTGTAATTATACGACCGTATGTTTAACTCGTTACGGGAATGTTATGGCATCTCGTGGTTCTGTAATTCCTTTGTTTGTAAATCAAATTAAAAATAAAGAAAGTATTACAATTACTGATCCAAAAATGACACGATTTTTAATGTCTCTTGATGAAGCAGTAGAGTTGGTATTGTTTGCATTCGAAAATGGTAATCCTGGAGATTTGTTTGTTAATAAGGCACCAGCTGGAACTATAGGTGATATGGCACAAGCTTTAAAAGAAATATTCAATGCAGATAATAAAGTGAAAATTATTGGGACGCGTCACGGAGAAAAATTATTCGAAACGCTGTGTACAAAAGAAGAAATGAATAAGGCAGAAGATATGGGGAAATTTTATAGAATTCCGTCTGATAATAGAGACTTAAACTATGCTAAATATTTTTCTGAAGGTGAAGAAGATCTTCTTGAAGTAGAGGATTATAATTCTCATAATACAAACGAATGTAATATTGAGGGTATGAAAATTTTGTTAAAAGGATTACCGATGATTCAACAGGAATTAAATAACTTAAAATAATAAAATGATTCCATCAATCATTTTTGGAGGAACGTATGAAGATAACAGAGGATTGTTAAGATATAACAATTCGTTTGACGTAAGTATTGTAAAAATAATTTAAATTTTATAAGGGGAGAGCAAGGTCATAAAATAGAACAACGTTGGTTTTCAGCGATTAAAGGTCAATTAAAGGTCAATTTAAGGTCCAATTAATTAAAATAGATAATTGGATCGAACCTGTTAAAGAACTAAAAAGAATAACATTTAACTTAACAGAAAATACTTTAGATGTTTTACACATACCTGCAGGTTATATTACAAGTATTAAGTCAGAAGAAGAAGAGGCATTGTTATTAGTAATGTCTGACTATATGTTGAATGAAATTAGTGATAATTACAAGTACCCATTAAGATACTTTAATCAATAAAATTATTAAAATGAAAAAAATTAAACTAGCCACAATTTTAGGTACACGACCAGAAATCATCAGACTTGCAGAATGTATTAAATTATGTGATGAATATTTTGAACATATTTTAATTCACACTGGTCAAAATTATGATTATGAATTGAATGAAATATTTTTTGAAGATTTAGGGTTAAGAAAGCCTGATTTTTTCTTGAATGTTGCGGGGAATCACTTAGGAGAAACTATTGGAAATGTTATATCAAAATCTTATGAAATACTAGCTTCTGAAAAGCCAGATGCTCTTTTAGTAATTGGGGATACAAATAGTGTTTTAAGTACAATAGCTGCAAAAAGATTGAAAATCCCTATCTTTCATATGGAAGCTGGTAATAGATGTTTCGATCAAAACGTACCAGAAGAAATTAATAGAAAGATTTCAGATCATATTTCAGATATCAATCTTACATATACTGAACATAGTAGAAGATATTTATTAAGTGAAGGTTTTAGGAAAGATCACGTTTTTGTCACGGGTTCTCCTTTAAGAGAGGTTTTGAATAAATATGAAGATCAAATTAACCTGAGTGATGTTGTTGCTAGACTTAATTTAAAGAATAATGATTATTTTGTCGTTAGTGCTCACCGAGAGGAAAATATTGATTTAAACAATAATTTTGAGGTATTAGTAGCGTCTTTAAATGCGGTTGCTGAAAAGTATCAAAAACCTGTCATATTCTCTACCCATCCAAGAACTAGAAACAGGATAGAAAAAAATAAAATTAAGTTTCATCCATTAATTACGAATATCCCTCCATTAGGTTTTTTCGACTACGTTAATTTACAAAAAAATGCTTTCGTAGTACTTTCTGATAGTGGAACAATTAGTGAAGAATCTGGTATGATGGGGTTCCCGGCCGTGAGTATCAGAACTAGCACAGAGAGGCCAGAGGCTGTGGATGCTGGTACAATTGTATTGGGAGGTATTAATACTGATCAAATATTAAATTCTATAGAAATCACAAAAGGTTTAGCTATAGATGAACATACAGAGCTACCAGAAAGTTACAACGTAAAAAACACTTCTGAACGTATAGTAAAAGTAATACAGAGTTATACTTCTATCGTTAATAAAGTAATATGGGACAAATGAAAAAAGTAGTTGTAATAGGTTGTAAAGGAATGGC
>Ga0209532_1001992_pt1 | contig 15002 bp, 10 predicted proteins | sample COG_02_FD_184746 | JGI IMG/M metagenome (GOLD analysis project Ga0209532, IMG submission 184746) | Pelagic Microbial community sample from North Sea - COGITO 998_met_02 (SPAdes) (version 2) | ecosystem: Environmental > Aquatic > Marine > Neritic zone/Coastal water | place: Helgoland, sampling... | reverse complement strand
CGCTATAGATACAATACCTGCTATTATACCTATTAATGTTTTTATGTCAAGTTTTACCTGTGACTTGTCTGATAACTCTTCCATTATTTTGGTATTTTTATTCCTCCCGTTTTATTTTTTATTTTCGCATTCGCATTCGTAATTCTTAAACATTAATTTATACATTAATGAGTTCCAAAGTTTTTTAATTTTTACCATTATTTTTTCTTTTTAATTGGTTTACAATCAGGTACTGTTCTTTTGCCTTTCTTTTTATACGTAGGTTTTCCATTTACAATATTACTGTAACCTTTCCAGCAACTTGTTTTCTTTTTAGCAGCTCCTTTAATTAATTTTTCTATCATTTTTTCTTATCTTTTTTTAGTTTTAGCCATTTATCTATAGTGTATCCTATTGTTACTAATAATAATATTAATTTTAAACCCATTTCTATGTTAGTGAAAGTAGTTACTCCTAAAGTAGAAGCATTTATAACGTAAAGTTTTGTTTGTTGAAAGTCCATTTTATTTTTTTATATGTTACAATATTCTTTGTTAGCATCAAAGCACGGACAACTCTTAGCCGCAAACTCGTTGTGACCATGTATTGTAGCATTTTTATGCATCTTTTTTAATGTTTTAAGCAATAATAATAAGCTTTCTTTTTGTTCTGGTGTTCTAGTATCCTTAGCAATCCATTTGCCATTAGAACCACGTTCTGATTCAACGCCTCCAATATAACAAATTCCTATAGAACCTTTATTTTCACCTTTAACGTGAGCGCCTTGTTTATATATACTACGGCCATACTCTATAGTACCATCTAATAATACTACGTAGTGATAACCTATACCGGTCCAACCTCTTTTTAAATGCCATTGATTTATTTCAGCTGCATTAAAATCTTTGCCTTCCTGTGTTGCAGAGCAGTGAACAATAATCTTATTTATATCTCTCATTTCTTTTCTTTATTAGCGTTGCAAAAACTTTTGGCAGCTGCTACACTTCCAAAACCCCATTTTTTTAAAGCTATTGCTTTTTTAGTAGGTTTACCTTTAGCGTCTTTCATAGCTCCAGCCATACCGGCGAATCTACATGCAAAAGACACTCTACGTTTGTTTTTACCTTTAGTTAGTCTTTTACCTAATGTCTTACCTGTTTCAGACTTATACTCTGAACGCATTGCTCTGTTTTGTTTTTCGTAAGTTGAGTTTTTCATTATTTTAGATCGTTATATTTTTCTTCTAGTTTTTGTAACTTAAACGCGGGTGTACTTATTCCAGACTCTTTTTCTTCTTTATAAAGTTTTTTTCTTACCTCATAAGGTATCATATAAAAAACCTTTCTTTTATAAGCTTTATACTCTTTTGTTTTCTGCTTATTTATCTTTCTAGTTTCTTTAGCTTTTTCTTTACCAGCTTCTTTTCTAGCAGCTTTAGCTTTTGTTTTTATTAAATCATGTTCTTCAATTTTAACACCTGTATCCCATGATCTCCAACCTAAACCTAAAGCAATTCTTTGCCATTGAGTATTTCTAGTATCTAAAGCTTCTGTTATAGAGTTTATTTCATCTACAGCTCTATCTAAAGGTAAGTTAAGTGTTGCTGCTGATAAAGAACCTATCATATTATACGTAGGACTTAATTGAAACTTACCATCTATCATAACATCAAACCCTCTTTCATCCATTACGTCTTTTTCATACTGTAAAGTTTGTAACGCAGCGTTTATTTTTCTAGCCTTAGAACCTATTGGTGGTGATATTTGAAGTGCAGCTAAAACTATATCTCCTCTTTCTCTTGCAAACACTGGTTTTTCTTGATACTCTATAAATTCTCTTATAGTGTTTTTTACAGTAACAGCCACAGCGCCGGCTAAACCAGATCCACGAACAATTGAATCAACCATACCATTAGCTATTCTAGCTATTTTATTTTCTTCACCTCTAATTTTCTTTTCGTCGTATTTTTCTTTTTCTTTATCTGTTGCAAAATCCTCATCTTCGTCATCAAACCCTGGCACTAAAGCAAACAATGCATTTTGTAAAGCATTAAATATAAAGTTTTGTATAGCTCCGTAGTATAGTATTTTAGATATATTCTGCTTTTTACTACCTCTTCCGTTTATAAGATCTTGACCAGCTTTTTTAATTAACCTAGTATATTGCATAGGTGTGTTTTGGAAAGCTAAAACTAATCTACCTAATACACTAGCTTGCTGACCTGATATAAGCATTGGATCTGCTGATTGTTGTGTTTCATCAGATATAGCGCTAAAATCCTCAAAAGCCTTAGCTTCTGCATCAGCTGTTTCAAATCCATCTTTTTTATAAGTATTAACCCTGTTTCTATAAAAAGTTGCACCACCTGTTGATATAGCTATACTATCTGCTATTTGTGTAGGTGTAAAACCTATTTTTAATAAGTAAGATATAACACCTGTCATACCACCTTTTCTAGATGCTTGTGCTATTTCAGCTTCTTGTATATCACCTTCTAAACCAGATCTTCTTTGTTTTAGTTTAGGTGAATTAAATAACATTATAACATCTTTCCAATATTGAGGTTGATTTGCTAAAGCTAAAGCCGCTTGTGCTGGGTTGTTGTCTGACCAATTAATAAAGTTAGCTGAAGACATTAACTGTAATAATGCTGATCTTCTGTTAAAGAACATAATTGCACCAACAGAGTTGTTAACCCAATTGTTCCAAGATTCTACTAATCTTCCACCGCCCGTAGCTTTATTGCTACCGCTCTTCATTCTTTTTATAGAGTTCTCTAAAGATTCTCTTATTCTAAATCCATATAAAGCTTGTACTTTATTTAAATTTTCAGGTGAGAATATTATATCTACGTTTTCTATAAACTCAGCTAGATATTCTTTTCTATTAATATCTCTACCTACTCTGCTTAAATCACCTATTATCGTACTAGCGTCCCAGAAATCTGTAGGTTCTACAAATGTATCTAATCTAGTTATTAACTCAACACCATCTGCAAATTGAACTAAATCTGTATCATTAGAAACTAATTTAACTACTTGTGCTTGATCTGTCTTAGATAAACCTGGTATAACAAAACCTGCTCTATCCCATAAGAATATTCTAATAGCTTCATCTGTAGTGTATTTAGTTTCTTCAAACTTTTTTCTTAGTTTTCTTTTTAGTTTAGGATATTTCTTAACTAAAGCTCTATAATCATTTGTTATTCTTTGTTTAGCTTGCTCTACAGCGCCAATACCTCTCATGTAAGGTTTTATTAAGGCTTTGTCAAAGAACTCTTGATCCATTTCACCTTGTTTACCTTTGCCAGCAAAAGTGTACATTGTTAAACCTCTAAAGTCATCAGCTGAAGGTGGTATAAAAAATGAAAATCTTTTTTGTTTTTGACCTCTTCTTCTAGCTAACGCGTCTGAAAAAGTAGCTTTAGCGGCTACACCTTTGTTTCTTTCTATCATAGCGTTAAACTCATCACTAAGTTTTTCGCTAAACTTTATTCTAGCTTGCTGTACTTTAGATTTAACGTCAAGAACACTTAAAACATCTTTAACAGCTTTAACATTTTTCATTGCATCGTCTGTAAAGTAAAAATCATTATAACCTTCTGCAAATTTTCCAAGCATCCAATCTGCTTTTGCTTGAGGTTTTCCATCTGATAAACCAGTTATATTGGATAAAGGTATGTTTAAACCTAAACTAGATAAAAAGTTTTTTATAGCTTTATCTGCATTTTGAGGTCTAGCTGTTAAAACAAATATATCTTCTGAACCTCTAGCATCTTGTATTTTTTTAGCTACTTCAAACAAAGGTCCTTTTTTACCATCAATAACTTTTTCAAATTCAGTAAAATCAAATTTAGCACCCTGCTGTTCTAGCTCTGCTGCTCTTTTTGCAAACTCTGTTGCATTTATTTTAAATGTATCACCATCTAATGTTTCAACAAGTACTTTACTATTTGATTTAGCTAATGTATCATCAAAATCAAATACTCTAGCTTTTTTAATTTTCTCAGAGTATTTAGGGCTTCTAGCATTTTTCATAGCTTTATCAGCTATGTTATCTTTTTTAACTCGTGACTTAGCTTCTGGTTTAAATGTACCTCTTATATAAGGACTACCATCTGCATTTATATTGTACTTTTCTTGAAAGTTAGTACCATCAATACTTATTAATCCTTTTGGATCTATACCACCATCTTGTGTTGCTACTAGTTCACTAAAATATCTATCAAACCATTTATTATTTAATAAATTCCAACCAATAGGCATTTCACTACGTAAACCTACAGCTATAAGCTTCTTGTCCATCTTTTTATCTAAAGATATAAGCTTATAATTATCTATAATAAAATCGTAAGCACTTTCAAAGGCACTTCTAGATAAAGAAACGTCTAATAAATATAAATAAGCAGCAGTAGCAGGCATAGCATGCTCGTATTCAAATCTACTACCTGTTATTTTATTAGAATAACCAACAAACTGAGCACCCATTTTATGCCAATGACCAGTATCGCTACCTGTTATTTTTAAATAATTACCTATTACTCTAGCGTTTTGTTTATCAGATTGTATAGCTTTGTTAAATCTATACCACATAGCTTGATGTATTTTACCTACTTTTTTATTAAAAACAGCTATATCACCTGACTTTGTTTTAGCTTTAATAACATCTACTGTTTTAAACAACGTATCATAGCCAGACACTGAAAAATCTGTAGGTTTACCATCGATTAAAACTGCTTCTCCATATTTTTGATTAGGATTAAGATCTGAATTACCTAAAGCTTTCATTTGATCTACATAGTAATCGTAGTATAAGTCTTTTTCATTTTTACCTAAAACTTTAGATGTTGGAGTAAAAACAGTACCACCACCTTTTCCAAACCAAAAAGCTCTTGGCATTAATGGTAGTAGATTTTTTTTAACCTCAGCTACATACTTATCTACATCTTCTCTAGTTTTAAATTTAAAAGTACCATCTATATTGTACGCTTTTAATAAACCATCAACACCTCTTGTTTCTAGTTTAAAAGTTGGGTTAGATAATATGCTTTTTACTTTTTCACTAAACTGAACACCAGATCTACCAGCACTCATATCAGCTTGTATTTGCTTAGTTGACCTAGATGTTTTTTGTTTTATATTTGGTACTTTATTTGTAGCTATTGTGTTAGCTATAATAGAACCTTTTAGTTTAGCTATACCATTTAAAAAAGTTCCTATATTTCTATTGTAAATATTAAGCTCTCCCTTAGGTGTTATACCCATGTCTTCTTGTAACTTTTTTATAGTTTCGCTAGATATAGCACCTGTAAATTCTGGTTTTAATCTTCTTATAAAAGGTTGACTAGTTAAACCAGATGATCTTTCACCTGTTTTGTCAGCATAAAAGTAATCTAACACTCTACCTTTTAAACCAATAGATCTACCTTGAACGTCTTTAGATACAGGAATTTTTTCTCCTTTAGTCCCAACCTCAGATTCTTTTGAAGTTACATTTGTAGGAGGTAATAGTTTTATAAACTTTCTAACCTCTTGATCGTTTCTAAAGTCGTCTTGTATTCTACCTGCTTCAGAATTTTCAGGTATACCGTTTATTATTTTTTTAGCGTAAGTTAAGTTTGCGTTTTTACTTACTTTATTATCTGAAATGTTATACATTGACTCAGCTAGCTTTGCTCCAAACTTACTTGATATAGATTTAAAATCTGATTCAGTAGACGTTAAGTCGCTTGTGGTTATGTTTACAATGTTTTCTAGTTTTTTAATATTTGGTGCTGCAATTCTAAACGATCTAGGATCTACTTTAGATGTTGTTTCTTTATCTTCTCTAGCTTTTCTTTCGCTTAAAGTTTCAGTAGAGCTTTGATCTACTATATCAAAACCAGTACCTATTCTAGTTTTCTTTATATCTTTAGGCGTAAACTCTTGTTTGTAAAACTTGTTTGCTCTTCTGTTTTTAAAACTATTAACAACGTGTGTTGTAAAAGCACCTTTACTAGGATCAAAAGTATTCATTACACTTTCAATTTCAGTAGCAACAAACTGCATAGCTTCGCTAGCTAATATATCTCCTTTAGCTACATTGTAACCCATAGCATCTATAGCAACAGACTGTGCTTGTGTGAAAAAGTTAGTAAACTTAGCGTTATCAGCTCTAAAATCTTTAGGATTTTTTTTGAACTCTATAGCTAGTTTATTAACTGTAGATTTATCTGAAAACTTAGTTTCTTTTCCTTTAAAATCTTTTAAAGCTTTTTTGGTTTTTTTACTTATCTTACCACTTCTAAAAGCAGCATTGTTTGCGGCTAAATATTCTAAAGCTTTTTCAGGTGTATTAAGTTTATTAGGATCAGTACTGTTAAATACTCTAGTTATAAAACTATCTTCCTTTTCTATTTGAACTTCATCTTCAAAAGCATATAAACTTTCTTGCATATACTTTGTATACTCGTCTCTATACTTATCACTGTTTTCAAAAGTTAAATTGTCTTTAGAGTATAAATTATCAAGCATGTTTCTAACTGATTTATCTACAGCTTTTATAGCTTGGTTATCAGTATTAGCAGCTGCTGCAGCTAGATTTTCAGCATATATTTTTCTATTTTCTGGCTTTATACGAGCATCATCTACAATATGAGCAAACTCATGTATTATAACTGTTCCTGCTCTTATTTCACCATTTTCAAGATCTTTTTTAGCTTGCTCAGCGTTTTGAGTTATTATAGTGTTACCCATAACAGCACCATAAGTTTGACCGTTGTTAAACTTCTCAATAGCTTCATTATACTCTGGGGTATTAACTTCCACACCATTAGCAAGTAAAGCAGTTTCTAGCTCTTCTGCGGTTTTATATTCCACTATATTTACATTATCTATATCTGCAAATATGTTTGCAGCTTTAGCGTTAACACCTTCCGCAACAGATATAGCTCTTGATTGATTTAAAGCCATTAAATCTCCAAGCTCACGATATCTTATTTCCTTTTGTTTTTTATTTAAAGGTTTATCGTTTATTGTTTCGCTTTCAACCATAGCAACAATATCAGGATTTGCTTTTGCTGCTTTTTTACTAGATCTACCTACACTTTCTCTTACTTGGTTTATAACAGCTACTAACTTATCTTCTGTAGATTTTTCATTGTAACCATCTTTGTTTGTTTTACTCAAGTAAGAATCGTTAGTGGTCCATATGCTACCTAAACTTTCTTTAGCTTTAGTTAAGCTTGTTGGTTTATCTTTTATAGCGTTAGTTTGTTTGTCTAAAACATTTAATTGAGTTTCAAACACTTTAGCTTGTTCTTTTGTTAAAGATTCTTTATAGGACTTTATAACTTCAGCTTTATCTACATCTGACATACCTGGCATAACACCTGCTTGAGCTAAGATCTGTGATTTAATTAACTCTGTACCTATTAATCTTTTTATATCATTAGAATTACGACCTAATATGTCTACACCAAGTCTATCAACCTCTAAACCCTGTTCTTTTAGGTTCTCAGCCATATCAGAAATTAATAATTTTTTCTGTTTGGCATCTAACTTAGAGTCTTGTATTAAGACGCTAAGCTCATTGTTGTTAACTCTAAGTTTGTTTATTTTCTTTTCAAAATCTTTTGTAGCATTGTAGTTTACCATACCAGAATAAGCAACACCTGGGCTTTGTGAAACACCTAGCGTTATTATAGTAGACATAGCGGTATCATCCCAAGCACTAAGATCTAATTCTCTGTCAAGTATACCATACTCTGTTATAAACTGTTGACCACCATATATTAATTCTTCTTCAGCAAGTTCTCCTGAACCACGCATTAGTAGTGGTTTACCTATTAAGTCAGCTATTTTTTCGTACTTATTTGCGTATAAATTTTTAGATACACTTGTTAACGATGTAGGCGCTTTGAAATCTTTTAAAAGTTTTATTGTGTTTGGTGCTGTACCTAAAAATCTAGTTACAGTACCTTCAATTATACCATTAGCTAGTGACGCACCAACTATTTGATCGTCACTTATTTCACTCATAGCTCTTGTTTTATTTATATCCCTCATAGTATTAGTATAAGTATATAAATCTATAACTCCATTTTCGTAAGCGTCTAAGGCTATTTTAGCTTGTTTGTCAGCTGTTCCAACTATTTGTTGTTGGGTTTTTAAATCTCTGTACGTTTGTGTACCTGATGATAAACCAAATAAACCACCAATAGCATTAGCTGTCATAGCAGAAGATAATCCCGCGGCAGAACCGATTCCACCAGTTGCTATAGCTAAGGTTATATTACCTGATTGTTGACCTAGTGTTCTAAAAAAGTAAGTACCAAAATCACCATCATCATAACTACCCATTTTCTCAAAATAGTCATTTTTAGCGTTTAATCTTTTTTGTGCTTCTATAGCCCAGTCAGCATTAACTAAAGTGGGTGCTGCTAATAGTATTCCGGCAAAGGCATCATTAACATCTTTAGCCAACAAACCACCTATACCGTACTCTTTCATTGAGTTTCTAAAAACATCAGCATCAGCAGGATTAGCCGCGTAAAATTCTGAAACCTCTCTTTGCATGTTCTCTAAAGTGGCTGAGTAGTCTGTTTGAAGATTAACAAAATCATTTTGTAGCTTATACATCTCTGACTGAGCTTGCTTTAGTTTTTTACCTTCTTCAGAACTAAGGTTTCTATCATTAGACACTGAGAATATAGCTTCACCGCTTGGTGTATATTCTATACTAATCTTAGTTCCTTCTGGTGAATTGTTTGAAATCTCTTTAGCTTTTGCACTTAGTACATCAATAAACTTTTTTTGTATATTAGGTAACGCTTTAACTTGAGCTTTTATTCTTTCGTCAAACTTTGCTTTTTCAATTTTAGCAACACCTTGACCTAGTTTAATTAAGTTTTGATCACCAGAGTTAGCCATTATTTTTTCCGCTATGGTAGAAGATCTATCAAGTAATTCTTGGTTTTTTAACTCCTTAATACCAGCGCTGTACATTTTTTTAATAAAATCCTCACCACCAGCTTGCTCTATTTTATTTACAATACCTTCAGGTAGACCACGCCAGTTTCTCATTCTAATAATATCGTCATCTATCTTTCCAGGCACTTTAATCATTTTATCCAGCTTAGCATTATAAACCATTTCGCCTATAGCGTTGCTTTCCATGTATTCTTTTATCTGCTCTTGCTCTTCTTCGCTAAAACCTTCTGGTAAAACTTGGTTTACGTTTGCTATTATATCCTTTGCATACGTATTCTTAAAATACTTTAAATCTAAAGATTTATTAGACTTTATTACTTTTTCTTCAGCTTTGACTTCTCTAGCTCTAGTTTCTAAATAATTGCTAGTTGCTTCGTAACTACTTTTCTTTATAGATTCGTAACCTTCATCTCCTAGATCTTCTTTCATAAAAGACCTTAAATTATTTACATCTAATTTTTCTTGAACAACAACACCATCTTTTAGAACATTATAAGAATAAGGTTGATATGTTCCGTCTTTTCTAGAACCGCTAGATTGATTTATAGATACACTGTAACCTGTAGACTCTAAAGCTTTATTTATAGCTCTATCGTCTTTTGTTTCATCTAACACATCAGCTAGTTGACCAACAGTATTAATAATTAAATCTTCATCTGTTTGACTATTATAAGCTTTATCTAGTTTTTTTAAAACATCTACAGCCTCATCTCTACCGTCTAAGGTAAAAGGTTGTAAGTCTAGTTCTATTGGGTTGTCTGTTCCAGGTAGAACTACGTTTAACGCATTTCTAACACCTGTTTGTTCTATAAAAACACCCGGATATTCATTCATTAAAAATTCTTGAACTTCTTCCTCTGTCTTATCTATAATAGACATAGGTTTATTTATGTCCATTTCAGAATTTTGATAAGCTTTTTTTAATTTACTCCTTACATTACTGTGACGCTCGTCAAGTCGCATTTTACCAGCAACACTACCATCATACGTATCACCATAGAAACTATTATTTACTTTTTTGTATTCCGATAAAATACCTTCCAATTCTAATTCCAACTTGGATGTCTCGTCTATCTCCGTTGCTACAGGCACACCCTCTACCGCAACAACTTCTGTCTTTCCCTCTTTAACAGGTTTTAAAACAGTTTCAGTTCCTTCTGGTTCTTCTTCTTCTACTTTTAATGTTACCTCAAAAGCACTTAGATAATCCTCTAGTGACATTTCTTCATAAGCAGCATTGTCTTGAACTTCAGCGAGTGTTAATTCACCTAACACAGGATGTATGTAAATTGGGTCTATTGCCATTTTTTATTATATTTAATTAACGATACAATTTTTTAGCTTGCTCATAAGTCATTTTATCACCTAAAGGTAAACCATCTTGGTCTTCTACATAATAACCACCTTCGCTTGGATTGTAAACAAGCTTTCTACCACCTGTTCCAGCACCTAAAGTTCTTGCTACTGTAAAATATGTTTTTGCCTCCTCTTCAGATTCGTTCAAGATTTTTTTAGATTTTTTAATTTCTCTTTCATTAGCATCACCACTACCACCACCACTTCCTCCAGGTTTTGTTTTTTGTTTCTCTGTAGATTTAGTTTTAAAATATTGCATATCACCTGCATTCATGTTTTCAGCAGCTGGTATACCCGCAGCTTTTAAATCATCTATTTCGGCTTGTGTTATAGGTCTTTGCACCATTTGAAAACCATCTGGATCAGAAACACCTTCTAATAAACCAACTTTATATTTAGCTGATTTCATTTCAGTTTCTTCTAAAAGATTTACTATTTCATCAGGAGTTAATTTTTTGTTTTCAAGAAGTTTATTGTATTCAGGCATAGCAGACCTTGGTTGTACGTTTCTAAGATAAGCTTCAAAACCTTGTTGTGTTTGATTCATTAAGCTAAAAGCTTCACCAGCTTGTTTTTTAACGGTTTCTCCAACTGCTGATTCGTAAGCGCCAACATCCATCCACTTAGATACAGTTTGCACGTTTATATCTTTGCCTTTTTGTATGTTAGAACTACTAGCTAAAGGAACTTCCATTTTATCACTAAAAACACCAGCCTCATTAGTTAGACCTTTAGAAGCAGATATATAATCAGCGTTTTCTAATTCTGCTGGATTTATTAAATTACCATTAAAGCTACCATCGCTTAAGTTATATTCTTTTTTAATAACTATATTACCATCCTTATCCTGTTTGTTTTCATATTGTTTGCGAACATCTTCTGGTAATAAAGGATTATTTATATTTGTTTTAAAATCAAAACTTAAAAGAGTTTGTGATAGCTTAGAGCTTTTGTCTTTAAAAACTTTAGAGTATCTTTTGTCTACCTCAAATCCATCTGGCATTATACCATTTTTATTATACAAAGCGTTAGCCACTAATTGACTATCAAATCTTTCAGAGGCATTGTTACCACTATAGAAAGATCCTTTTGAAGTTAAAGAATTATTAAAATCTTCTTCATCAGCTAAAACTAAAGCGGCTTCTGTTGAAAATGTTTTTAAAGAATTATTAAGATCATTTACTATAGCCATGTATTTAATCTTATCTTCAGGAGAAGTATTAGAATCACTTACTAACATGTCAGCTTTAACAGAGCCAATACCAAAATCAACTTCAACACCGTTATACACATGAACACCACCTAGCATAGAAAAATTATTATATTCTTTTGCTTGCTCAATTAAAGACTTAGGTGCGTTTGCCCATGCTTCTGAATTAAAGTTTTTATTAGCAGCTTCGCTTTGTCTTCTTATTACACTAGCTTCTAAAGCAGATCTGTCTTCTTCTTCTTTTTCAGCTTTTTCTGCTCTTTTTATAGCTGCATCAGCAAAAGATTTAACCATGTTAGCAGAAGCATTAGATACTTGATTAGCAGCAGCTGCCCAAGCCTCAGCCCCGTACATGTCTTTTATTATTGTTGGATTATCGTATGCTCCCATTTTTTTTATTTTTTATTAACTATTCAAAAGCTCCACCGGCAGCGGCAGAACCAACCATACTAGTTATGCCACTTATAGCACCACCCCAAGCTTGAGCTTGAGCTTGAGCTGCTGAAGCTTGATTAGCCATAGCTTGTTGTTTTTGACCTGCCGCAGCATTTAAGTCTTGAGTTGATCTATTCTCTCTCATTTGTTGAACAAATTGATTACCAGCGGCTTGTTGTGATTGCATTCTTTGTCCTTCTGCTATTTGAACACCTTGCAATCTTTGAGCTTCTTGCATTTGCATTTGCTCCATTTTAGATTCACCTTGTGCTCTTAGTTTTTCGTTGTTAACCTCTTGTTGTTCTATACTAGATGCCACACCTTTTTTACTAGCTAAAGCAGCTTGAGCTAAAGCTGTTGCTCCACCTGCACTAGCACCACTAGCAGCTAAGTTATCTAATGAATTAGCTAATGCCATGTCAGATTGTTCCATTTGTATTTCAGCAGCTTGAGTTGCTACAGATAAATTAGCAAAAGGATTTGTAATCATAGCGCTTAAATCCTGCGCTAAACTAGATAAGTTCTGATTACCAGCGTAAGGATTTGTTAATGTAACTCTAGAATTTTTTATTCTATCAATTTCTGCCTGAGCTCTATTTGCTGCTCGACCTGCTCTACCCGCTGCTTTATCAGCTTGGTTTGCCGCTACCGCGCCTCCTATAGCGGATATACCCGCGCCAATTGCGAGTGCTGTTGCTACTGCCATATTAAATTTTTTTAATTATTTCATGTGATGGATCAGGATCAACTGACCAACCTAGTTTTTTATGCGTATCTATTAAATGTCTATTTCTACCTATAGTAAACATATGTTTTTTACCTATTTCTTTGCAAGCAGCTTCAGCGCCTGTTATAAGCAATTCTAAAGCATCTTTACGATCACTTTCTCTATATTCTGGATCAGAAACAATCCACTCTAATAAAACTGCATCAGAGTTTGTTAGATATATAAATCCAGCACATATTGGTTTTCCTTCTTTTTCAACCATAAAACCTCCTTTACCATTATCAGGTAAAAAAGATTTAGGTGGATTAACCCATTTAGGCCAAGCCTCCCACCAGTTACATAAGGTATTCCAGTCTTGTTCTGTTAATGTTCTTAATTTCATTTAATTTTTTATTATAGACTTGACTTTAGTAGAATTAACTTTTGGCCTACCTATGCTAGGTTTCAATGGCACTGAGTTTTCTATTGGTTTAATTACTCTTGGTTTCGTGTAGTTAGGTTTTATAAAACTAGGTCTATTAAAGCTAGGTCTTTGGTTTGAACGTGGAATAGGATATACATTATAGTTCCATCTCCAGTCTTGTCTATATTGATATCTAAACGCATTACGATCTATTAATTCTTCTATTCTTCTATCGAGTACTCTAAACTTAAAGTCTCTAACTGGTACAGCAAGTGTATCACCTTCTTCTGTTATTGTTAGTATGCTTTTTATTTTATAGTTTGAAAAATTATATTTACTACCGCAAGACGTAAGTATTAATGTTAATGCTATGATTATTATTTTTTTCATATTAATAAGATGATTCTTTATAGTTTGTTGATATGGCAAAAAGTTCATTAGTGCCAGATGTAGCTGTGTTAGTTGCTTGTAAAGATACTGTTGCAAAAAATCCTTTAACTCCAGACACTGATTTACCATAAATAACTTCGCCTTGCGTAAAAGCACTTGTGTTAATTAAGTCAGCAAAGTATTTATCTTCTTTTTGTTTAAACTCATTTTTTAATAAACTAACTTCCATGTCAGCTAGAGTTAAAGGCATGTTAAATACACCAACAGCATTAGCTTGATCTTCGTTAGTAACAAAACTAGTCATAGACCAGTTAGGTCCACCTTCATAGTTTATTGTTTGAAAGTTTTTTACTACAGAAGGGTTAATGTTGAATATACTTTGTATTTCACTAGTATATTGAGTTGTGTAAAAATTACCTCTATTTACATTGTTATTATAATGTTCATATATATCACCTATTTCTTCCCCTGTTTCATTGTATTTCTCTATTTTTTCTTGAGACCTAACAGTGGAATAAAAATTATTCTGTACGCTAAACATATTACTTGGCGTGTAACTATATCTACTTGTCCAACCTTTAACATTTTCATCAAAACTAACAGTTTGAGGTGTTAAAGAACTAGATGCGGGTTGTATAGATAACGTGTAACACTTGTTGTGTATATCGTAACCACCTATAGCTTTACCGCTAGACAAAGATCCTAGTTGATCTCTAAAAAAGTCATACATACCGTAGTTAGATATTTCTGTTATACCATCTTGTGATAGCCTTAAAACAGATCCTTGCTTAGCATCAGTGAAGTATTTTCTATAACCATACACAGCAAAGCTTTCAGGGTTAGTAGATATGCCGAATTCACCAGCATAAGGTTGTATTGCACCTATAACAACATTTGAAGTTGTTTGCATAGGTACTCCTTCTTGTGTATAAACAGCATCTTTATCTATTAATGCTCTATTTACTTTTCTTTCTTGAAATATAGTAAGATTAGTATTTTCTGCATAAAGCTTTTGTATACTACCTTTTGATGGATCTACAGTTCTAGTTATATCTTGACCAGATGGAAACTGATTAGATTGGTTTATACCAGTTCTAGAATTGAATATACCTGAATATATAATAGAGTTAGATAAATCTTCTTGTGCATTATTTTCAGATACTAAAAAAGCTCTTGGAGACAAACCTGTTTGCACATTATTATATCCACCTCTTATTCTAGACTCTTCCACATACCAGTTTCTATCTGAAAGCGGCGCAATTTTCTTTAATACATAAGTATTGTAGTATTTTATCTGTAGAGGAAAGCCCATATTATATTATTACTTGTTTTTTTGATTATTAACTTTAATTAGCTGGTCCTGTTGCAGCTGTCGTACCTGTTGCTGTTGGTGACACAGCAAAGTTTGTTCCACCAACTGTAGCTGGATAAAATGGTAGTGACGGTGAATCTATAAGATTCTGTATTAACGTTGGTTGATATGGAGTAACATTGAACTGTGGTTGCTGTGTTGTCCAGTATAATTTCGCTATT
>Ga0209532_1001985_pt1 | contig 15043 bp, 10 predicted proteins | sample COG_02_FD_184746 | JGI IMG/M metagenome (GOLD analysis project Ga0209532, IMG submission 184746) | Pelagic Microbial community sample from North Sea - COGITO 998_met_02 (SPAdes) (version 2) | ecosystem: Environmental > Aquatic > Marine > Neritic zone/Coastal water | place: Helgoland, sampling... | reverse complement strand
TGCCGGACCCTTCTCTATTTCTTCGCGGTTACATTTCTTTGCAATCTTACCGGACGTTAAGAAGATAGCTGTATCACACAACTCTACCACTTCTTGCATAATGTGGGTAGAGAAAAGAACGGTTTTGTCTTGAGCCACTTCAATTATTTCAGAGAACTTTGTTCAACCAACAGCTGGTTAATAAACACTAAAAAGGTACGATTTACTGTCAATACTGTCAGTTTTTACTGTCAGTTTCTGGATTGACAGGAACAATTTGCACAATCAACAGAACAAACGGCGGCGGTGATACGCATCATAATTAATCCAAGATGATATACCGCCGCCAAAACAAATACCTACTTCCCAAATCTGGATACGTATTCGTTATGCTCTTTTGTTAAGCGCTCACCTTGGGACCTAACTTTTAAAAGCAAGGACAGTTTGTCTTTTAATGGTAAATGAACCTCCTCAATATTCTTTACCCACCATTTATAGAATTTCACCGGGTTGTCTTTCAGTAAGACTGCTACTTGGACACTACCATCATACCCATGAAACGGTATCCGCTTTTTAACACCTTGAATTTTTGTGAAATACGGTTTGTTTTGACGAAGCTTTGAAGTTAAAATGGCGAACGCATCCTTATTCAGTCTAATTCCTTTTGCTTCAATAAACTTATGTAGCATTACAACATCATGAGTTACCCATCTGGAGAACTTTTTTGAAACTAACTTTCCATCAATCTCAATGGTTATCGAATCATCCAATCCATACCAACCTGCTTCAGATTCTTTTCTAAAAATACTAGTTGACTTCTTTACCTTTTCAATTTGAACCTCTTCAGGTGCCAGCTTGGAAATGGTACTGACTAGATTCATATGATTTCCTTTTTCACTTGGAGGATACTTCTCAAGAAGATCATCTACCTCCGTTCCAAGGAAAAAGTCCTCAACGAAATCCCATCGTTGTGTATCATCAAAGCTATTCTGGAAGAAATGATCAAAGATTGTTGTACTTACACCATGCTTGTCTCTGGTCCTTTCCAATAGATCATTCTTATAGTATCCAGTAGAGTCCTTTTCAAGTTTTTTAGGATCATTCAAACGAATGAAAATCATAGGCTTTTCTCCTCCACTTGCATTATAACTTCCTAAATCTTCAATTTCCATCCATTGACCAAGTCTAAAAAGAAGTGAGGCTCCATTGTCTTTAAAGGTCATGTAGCGAATGGACTTATTATTCCCATTTCCAAATAGGTTATTCAATCGCTTGCGCAACGTTGCAAACTCTTTCTCAAATGCTCTACTGAACAGTCGATAGGTTTCCTTATCACCCGTTCTCCTCTTTTGTAAAAATGAATCACGATCGAATATGGTTCCCGTAAACCCATCTAGATTGCTAGAATAGGCGTTAAGGATATACTTGGCTACTTTCTTTGCATTACTACTCTTAAGAGCAGATTCTAAATCAGACTGAGTAAAGAACTTGCCTTGAAGGGTTGAAAATGCCTCTCGTAAAGATGATATCGATTTATCAAACTCCTTTAAAGTCTCCTCAAGTGATTTTAACAATTCAATCTCTATTTTAAGCTGGGGAACAACTTCATATCTAGAGCTGTCAAACAAACGACCTGAGTAAAACTTGTATTTCAATGTCGGAAAGTTTACATCCTCAAAATGTTCTTTCCAAAGCGTATCCAGATCTAGACTGACTACATGAAACCCTCTTTCATTCATTCTATCATAACGCAATTCTTTGAAACATGCCCCAAAGTCCTTTCTAAATGCATCAAAATGCTGTTGTTGTATTCTCGCAAACACCTTGACGAATAACTTTTTGGGTCTAGCGATAACTACGTTAAATCGATACTTCTGGAGATAGTCCTTCTCTATCATCATTAAGGCAGTCAACACCTTTTGATCCAAATCAATCGCGCTATCGAATATGTGGCTAAAGTCATCAACAGACAGCAATAAGTTCTGACGATTGGTTTGCAGATATTTTGAATAGAGCTTCTTGAGAACATCACGAACTTCAAGGTGCTTTAATGACGACATTCCAAAAAGCCTATTCATGTAGACCTTATCCTGCTCCGAATAATTTAGCGCTGCCCATCCTTTCAGTTCTGGCTTTCTTGCTAGCCTACCTACCTCTTGAATGTAGTCAGGTAAATGTCCCGATGGAGCATGATGGTATACCACTTGTATATCCGATATATCTATACCCATTCCAAAGGCTTTTGTACAAATCATGGTTTTTGACTCACCATTCATAAACTTTTGGTAGGATTCTTCTTTCAAATCTGCATCAAGCCCTCCGTAATACAAAGAGGCTGTTCCATCATTTTGAACGGTAACCATTTGATGAATCTGCTTTACATGTTTGGTATAGGGCGCATAAACGATGGTCTTTAACCCTGAGTTGGACGATAATTGTAAAACGAAATCAACTGTTTGGGTAATCTTCCAGTTATCGAATTTGATTCCCTTTGCCTGTATAGCTGTGTTAGTAATTGCAAAACTGATGTCATCTCTACGTACTGAACCAATGAAGACATGTGGATTATTCATTTCAAGACTAGAGAGTGTATCGAAGACCATGTCATTCATACCTCCATATACTGCGGTAGCAGTGACTGCAACCAATGGAAAAGTTAAACCACCATACTTTTTGATTTTTCTAAGATGGTTTCCCAAAAACCAATAATCGACACGAAAATCTCGTCCCCAAGTAGTGATAAGGTGTGCTTCATCGATAATGACCAAGCTTAATTTCCTCTCCCCTAGAAAATGCTCTATTGAGTAGGATAGCAGTAATTCAGGAGACAAATACAATATATCAATCTCACCACTGTGGGTTTGAGCTATAACTTTTTCTCTATCCATAAAGGATAGCTCAGAGTTTATGTACGCTGCTTTCAAGAATCCCCGGTCTGTATGAACTGCTGTAACCTGATCCTTCATTAGAGCGATCAAAGGAGACACTATAATTATCACATCACCCAAATCGGATGTGTAAAATGCTGGAATTTGAAAAAGTAAAGACTTTCCCGAACCAGTTGGGGCCGTTAAGAAAATATCTCTTGGCATATTACCCTTCCTGCCCTGATCAACTTCATTGATAATTAAATCAACTATCTGACCTTGAGAAATCTCTATCTGATTATTGGACACATCTGGATCCTCGTAAACCTTTAGGTTTCTAAAGTCTGCCTTATTACCCCAATATTTCTTGAGCAACTTCTTAGACCTATCGCTTACAGGAGGCATTTCCACCCTGTTGCTTTTAACACCTAGAGAAATTCTGAAGCCTCGGAAATGACCTAGGTAATTTAACCTTTCAAGAACTGTAATGTATTCATTACTCAAAGGATGACGGGGCGAATAAACAACATGGATAGGAGAAGCGCCGGAGCCTTCCAAAAAATCTGAAATGGCTAGGTCTAATTCTAGCCTGTCATTTGTGGTGTCAATTACAATAGCATTTACTTCTCTTTCATTCTTGAGTTCTCTTGATTCATTGAAAATCTCAATGCGGTCAATCGGAAGATTATATCCCTGCACAAAATAATGTTGATCACCTATCTTAAGATGTTCAATATGATGAGAGGGCAATCTTGAATCCCTTTGAATCAATCCTTCTTGCTCAAAAGCTTCTAAGAACTCTTCCTTGTGTAAAGGAAAATACGTGCGTAATCCCTCAGAAAGAATCGTAGCTCTCGCCGCAAATACTGATGAGTCAATTATTGACGTTAGCCTAATAAATTGGGCGAGGGTAACGACATGTTGGCCAGGTGAAGACAGCTTGGCAAAAAGCGGCGTGAACCATTTAGCATCATAGTCGCCCAGTACGCATTGATTAAAAAAAGATTCAGGGCTTAACACATTAAAATCGTTATCCAATATGTTTTGAAGCTCCTTTTTTGGCCATCCATCTAGAACAGCAATGCAGTCCTCATTTTCACTAACAAGATTCGTTAAAGCGTTGTAGTAGTGCGACTTCACCCTATTAAAGATTTGAGTAATATTCTTTGATCTTTTGGCTCATCAAAGCCCTTCTCTTGTCAAGGAACTCCTTGTAGTCCTCTGAGGTCATTTCAAAAACATCCATGGGAATACAGTTTTCCGATAGATTCCGTTTGAGGTCCTCCCAATCAGAAATACCACCATATTTTGTCTCGCCAGTTTCACATTGCTGCTTGACCTCATTAAAGTAGACATTTGGAGGAGTATCACTCACACGAATATTGATGTTCTGCTGCATGTACACATAATTCGCGATCTGATTATACTGTGCTCTTGTAAACCCTTGCTTCTGCAGATAGTTCTTCGGGAAAACATGGTGTACATCGCCTCTAAACTTAAGCATATCTTCTACTGTAACATCCTTAGATAAGAAGCCTCTATCGCGCTGCTTTACTTGTGAAGCCAAGTAGACCTTAAATAACGGACTAGATGCTACAGAAGTGGTCATCTTCTGCACTAATCCTGCCTCCCAGAAGGCATCCGATAGTTCTGCAGATTCTATATCAGTAAGTAACTGCTGTACAGACGATTCAGCTATGGTTCTTATGTCTAGATCAAACTTGGACTCTGGTGAAGAAGAATAACGCCCGGTCAAAACCGACATGACGTACCAACGTCGGACTACACTTTCTATCTCTTCCTCCTTGACTTTTTGATCACGAAGAGTTAGGAACACAATGTAAGCGAAGTTCATCGCGTTATATGACCTTATCAAACTGGATTCTATAAAACCTGCTGATCGAACGATCATCAGAAACTTCTTGAAGTTAGTTTCATTTATGAACGATAGGACACCTCTTTCAAGCTTTGCAAAAGAGTCTTTAGCAATTTCCTCTTCAAATACTCTGGTTTCAAAGTTTCTACCGCTAAGCAATGCTACTAGATCCGACAATTTACCCCTTTGAAACTCTTTGGTAAATGCGACGCGAAGAACATCTGTATACTTTGGATCATACAAGTCTTCTTTCTCATGCTTTAACCAAGACATAGCTGAAAAGAAAGCGGTAGATGAAAACTCCGTATCGTTCTCTTTAATGATCTGATAGAACTCCGGTGCAACCGAAAGATGTGAGAAGTAGTCAATCGCTTTTCTTAAAGTCTGACCCCCGTATACCTCAGAGGCTGCAATTTTACTCATAGCGAAATCTGCTTGACTGAGCTCTACACCTGCTGAATTAATACGTATGAAGATTTCTGTTACCGTTTCGATATCCAATTCAGGAGCTAGGTCAATAAGCCCAATATCCATAGATACAAGGCCTATCAACTTACCTATGTTCCTTGCCACTAAATCCGGGTTATCAGGGGTGTTGGCTTTTAGGTACTCAGTAATAAAGCCATGAGAAAAGAACCCCGGCTCAAAAAGTTGTGAGATATCAGCTATCCACGCTGAATCTTTTAGAATGATTGGTGTAGTAACCTCGAACTTTTCTTGAACTGGATTAAAGGCAATTCTTATCCGTGTCTTTTTAAAGTTCTTAGTTACCACCTCCTGACCTTTCAAAGCAGCGGTAAGTGCAGTCACCCTTTGCTGACCATCGATTAGCACTTTCTTACCTTCAGAAGAGGTCCCGTCTTTTAATCTCACGTTAGGGTTGCGCCAAGTGATAATATATCCAACTGGGTAGCCCTTGTAAATACTATCTAGAAGGTTTCTAACTTTAGTAGAATCCCAAACGAATGGACGCTGGATTTCTGGTATTGCAATTTCACCAGATTCTATCCAAGTGAGTAGCGATGCTATCTTAGGTTGTTGAAGGTTATACTTCTGAATTTCCATATTTAGGTTGGTTTGATACTCAAGTTAATCATATGCTTCAATCTTCTGAAATTTTGTTTCGAAACTTTAAGTTTAGGGGGCGGCAGTTTATAAAACGCCTTATCAACATTATTTTTAGAAACGAACTATTAAAAGATAATTTTTCGAAATGTAATCCATTAGAATCTTGAGCCTTAAAGATAGAAGATTGCCGATCAGAACAACTGGAAGATCCAAAAGGCGCGTAAAAGAAAAGGTGGCGGTTGGCCATGTTAGAAGCAATGCTAGAATACTTTGCCGCCGCCAATTTATTTATCTAACTCAGATCCAGAATCTATAATCGATCGGATTTCTACGTTTCCATAATTTATTTCAATCTTAACGGCTAATGAAATCTACTAGGAGATTACTTAGTCAATAGTTATCTTCGGATTTAAACCATCAATAACCGTGAAGCAAACTCTCAGTATTTTATTGGTAGCAATTTCTTTGAACCTTTACGGACAGGTACTACAAGACTCTACTGCTTCATCTGAAGATAACCGACCTAATCAAGGTTGGGCGTATCAGTTATACCCGACTCAGAACATTTATACGTTTTTAAAGCTAGACACAAGCAACGGCCGAATATGGCAGGTACAGTATTCTTTGGAGGACAATAGGTTTGAAAGCGTTTTAAACGTCATTCCATTAGTTGCTGAAAAAGATGAGTCTAATGGAAGGTTTAAGTTATATCCAACCCAAAATATGTACACTTTCATACTCTTAGACCGTATTAATGGTGAAACATATCAAGTTCAATGGTCTCAAGAGTATAGTAATCGATTAGTGATACCTATTAATTAATGTTCCAACATTCTCGCCATCTTTCATGAATCTAATCGACATAGAAAACAATATCAAACGTCTACTACAGACGTTTAATCAAGATACTTTCATCTACGACCTTCTTTTAGCGTATAATCTACCTAAAGCGACGGTTACAAGACTTCAGAAAGGAACTGCAAATATCTCAAAGGTCCCTGGTGAGGTATCACTAAAAAAGAAAATCTTGTTTAAAGAGGTTTTCAATGAAGACCTTCACTTGAGCATTACCCAATTAATGGATAGCGTCAAAAACGACCAGCGCTTTTTAATTGTTACAGATTACCGAACACTCTTAGCAAAAGACTTAAAGCTAAATTCCACCTTAGATATCAAGCTTGTTGACTTAGGGAAACATTATGATTTCCTTCTACCATTGGCGGGCATGGAAAAAGCACAGTTACAGAACGAAAATCCCGCTGACATTAAGGCTGCCTCTAAAATGGCCAGACTTTATGATGAGCTACGAAATGACAACCCTGACAATACAGAAGATTTTTTGAAAAGCCTCAACGTATTTCTTACACGATTACTTTTTTGCTTTTTTGCTGAAGACTCAGACATCTTTAAAGAAAATCAGTTTACCAATGCGATTGCCTCCCATACCAATCAAGATGGAAGTGATTTAAACGAATACTTAGATTCCCTTTTTGATATTTTAAATACCCCGACTAACGAGAGAGGCGACGGAATACCAAAGTACCTAAATGACTTCCCATATGTAAATGGTGGTCTATTCACTAAATCGTCCATTGCGCCTCGATTTTCTCGAACCACACGAAAACTAATCATTGAAAGCGGAAGTCTTGACTGGGCTGAGATAAATCCTGATATCTTCGGCTCAATGTTTCAAGCGGTAAATCATGCCGACACTAGAGGCTCTTTAGGACAGCACTTCACCTCTGTTCCTAACATTATGAAGGTCATTGAACCTCTGTTTCTTGATGACCTCTACAAGGAGTTCGAAAGAGCCAATGGAAACAAGGTTAAGCTGAATAAGCTTCTCTATCGCCTGAAAAACATCAAGATATTCGACCCTGCTTGTGGTAGTGGTAACTTCTTGATTATTGCCTACAAGGAACTCAGGCGACTTGAGATGAAAATATTTAAGGAGCTTGGGTCGCTCGCTCTATCAGAAATTTCTCTCAACCAGTTTTACGGGATAGAATTAGACGATTTTGCTCACGAAGTAGCAATTCTTGCTCTATGGCTTACCAAACACCAGATGAACGTAGAGTTCTTTAGAGAATTTGGACGAACTAACCCAACCCTACCATTAAGTGAAGGAGGAAACATTGTATGTAGCAATGCCGCTAAAGTCGATTGGAAGACAGTCTGCCCCTTCAGCGATAAAAATGAAGTATACATAATAGGTAACCCTCCATATCTCGGTTCAAGAAACCAAAGTAAAGGTCAAAAAGATGACCTCAAAAATGTATTTGATAGCGGCTACAAAAGCCTTGATTATATAGCTCTGTGGTTCAAATTAGCTGCTGACTATATACGAACTACAAACGCATGCTGTAGCTTCGTTTCAACAAATTCTATCACCCAAGGAGAGCAAGTAGCAATCACCTGGCCAGGTATTCTTAAAGATGATGTTGAAATTCTTTTTGCACATACATCATTTAAATGGGAAAACAACGCCAAAAGAAACGCAGGAGTATCTGTAGTAATCATTGGATTAGGGCGAAAAACCAGTGAACATAAAGTTATCTTCACAGATGGCCTCAAAAACTCAGTCGCCAATATTAACCCTTATCTCATTGGGTCTAATACTATTTTCATACTATCTCGCTCTAAACCAATAAGTAAATTCCCTGAAATGAGTTTTGGGAATATGCCCGCAGATGGTGGAGAATTACTGTTTTCTACATCTGAAAAAGATGAATTTTTAAAACAGGAGCCAAGCGCTAAACCATATGTAAAAAGGCTAATCTCCGCACACGAGTATATCAACGGGAAAGAGCGGTGGTGTCTTTGGCTGGAAGACTTTGACCTTAAACTCATCAACTCTTTTCCGTTTATCAAAAAAAGGATTGATAGTTTGAGGGAGATTCGTGCTAAATCGTCTAGGCCTCAGTTGGCAGAGATACCACATCTTTTTGCCCAAATTACTCAAGAAAAGGACAAAGATTTTATTTTAATTCCTAGGCATTCTTCCGAAAGAAGAGAGTACATCCCAATTGGCTTTTTAAACAGTACGGATGTAGCTCATGACAGCTGTCTAATCATTAGTGACCCTGATATTAATCTTTTTGGCATCTTAAATTCTCGGATGCATATGATTTGGTTAAGAATTGTAGGAGGAAAGCTTGAAACTAGATTTCGTTATTCTAAAAACGTCGTTTATAATAGCTTTCCCTTTCCCGAATTAAATAGACAAAAAACGGATGAACTAACACAATCGTCACTGAAAATCCTTGAGATTAGAAGTAAATACACAGAAAAAACAATGGGCGAACTCTATGACCCGGATAAAATGCCTCAAGAATTAAGAGATGCCCATTATCAGAATGATTTAGCAATTGAGCGATGCTATAGAAGTCTACCGTTTAGAAATGACGAAGAGCGCTTAGAATATCTATTCAAGCTCTACGAAAAAATGATTGATGATGAGAAGTCGGCCAATACCTTGTTCGCTAAGCAAAAGAAATCCCGTAAAAGAAAATAATTATGCCGGATATAGTAAGTGTTGAATATCAACAAACAGGAAATAGCACCAGCAACAACTCATATGGGATGCGTGAAATGCAAGAAAGAGCATTCGAATACAGAGACTCACAATATATATTATTAAAATCGCCACCAGCCTCGGGTAAATCAAGAGCTTTAATGTTTTTAGGACTGGACAAGCTTTTAAACCAAGGGCTCAAAAAAGTTATAGTAGCCGTTCCTGAGCGAAGTATTGGTGGTTCCTTTGCACCAACAAACCTTAAGAAGTTTGGTTTCTTTGCCAATTGGGCACCTAAGAACACATATAATCTTTGTACTCCCGGCAGTGATGGAAGCAAGAGCAAGGTTCAAGCCTTTCACAAATTCATGGATAATGATGAGCAGATTTTAATTTGTACTCATGCAACATTGCGGATTGCTTGTAAAGGTTTAGATGAGGGCAAATTCAATAACACCTTATTAGCTATCGATGAATTTCATCATGTCTCAGTTTCAGGAGAAAATAAACTTGGAGAGTTGCTTAAAGACATAATTGACAAGTCTTCAGCACATATTGTGGCTATGACAGGCTCTTACTTTAGAGGCGACAGTGTACCAATCTTGCTTCCTGAAGATGAGCAAAGGTTTACTAAAGTCACTTACAATTACTACGAGCAGTTAAACGGTTATAACTATCTCAAAACACTTGGAATAGGCTATCATTTTTATCAGGGAAAGTATACCGATGCTATTATGGAAGTATTAGACACCGATAAAAAGACCATACTTCACATACCAAGTGTTAACTCAGGAGAATCTACCAAAGACAAGCACAGTGAGGTAGACTTCATTTTAGACGCAATTGGAGATGTAGTGATGCAAGACACAGAAACAGGGGTGATACACGTTAAAAGGCATGCAGATGGCAAACTGATTAAAGTGGCTGACCTTGTAGATGACACCCAAAAAGAACGTGATAAAATACAGGCATTCTTGAGGGCTATTACCCTACCTGATGATATAGACCTAATTATTGCATTAGGCATGGCTAAAGAAGGGTTTGATTGGCCATTTTGCGAACATGCTCTTACCGTTGGTTATAGAGGATCTTTAACCGAAATCATTCAGATAATTGGAAGAGCTACTCGTGACAGCAGCAATAAGACACATGCTCAGTTTACTAATCTCATAGCTCAACCTCAGGCCGCCGATGATGAAGTCAAGCTATCAGTAAATAATATGCTGAAAGCTATCACTGCATCTTTACTTATGGAACAGGTTTTAGCTCCCAATTGGAAGTTTAAAACAAAGACTTCTGACGACGATAAAGCAGAACCTGGCGAGATTAAAATAAGAGGTTTGAAGGAGCCTAGTTCGAAGAGAGTAAAGGACATTGTAGAAGATGATATTACTGATTTAAAAGCTGCAATTTTTCAGGATACAACGATGCTAAAAGCGATGCCCGATGCTTCAGTTGACCCAGAGGTAATCAATAAGGTTCTAATACCAAAAGTTATTCGAACCAAATACCCTGACTTAACTGACAAACAGGTAGAAGAAGTACGTCAGCATGTCGTTGTTGATTCGGTAGTTAAGAATGGAACAATTAAACAAGTCGCTGATAAGCGTTTCATAAGAATGGCAGGATCATTTGTTGATATCGATGACATCCACATAGACCTAATTGATAGGGTAAACCCGTTCCAAGAGGCTTTTGAAGTACTCTCTAAGTCCGTTTCAGCTAAAGTCTTAAAAGTAATTCAAGAGACCATTGAAGCGACTAGAATTGCAATGACTGCTGAAGAGGCTGTAATATTATGGCCTAAGATTAAAGAGTTTGCAAAAACATACAACAGACCACCTGATATCAACTCCATCATAGAGACAGAAAAACGAATGGCAGAGTGTATTATTTATCTCAAGGACGAGAAAAGAAAGAAGGAACAGGGGAATGCAGAATAAGGAACAATTGTTAAATGAAATTTTTTCTGACGACCCTTTTGGTCTTTTGAATGTAAGTGCAAAGAAAAGCTACGTTAAATCCTCAGATGAGCGCTTAGCAGCTTCCTTTCAAGCTGTCAATGACTTTGTAGCCGAGTTCAATAGAGAGCCACAGCCTAATCCTTCTAATATTACTGAATACCAACTTTATGCCACCTTAAAAGGCATAAGAGAGAATGAAGGCAAAAGAGCTGCTTTAAAGCATATTGACAAACATGGGCTTATACAAGAGCCCCAGGAAGAGGAATTCAAGAACATCGAAGACATACTAAATAGTGACGGGCTAAATCTCTTAGGAGGTGATGTAGAAGACAGTTTATTCACTTTTAATCACACACCAAAAGAATTAGAAAGGGCGAAGGCAGACTATGTCAGTAAACGCAGAAAGTGTAAAGACTTTGACAGCTTTAAACACTTGTTTGCGAAAGTTCAAGACGACTTAGCAGCCGGGAAAAGAAAGATTGTAAAGTTCAAAGAAACCAGTCTTCAAGAAGGCGGTTTCTACATCTACAATGGTATAATGATGTATTTAGAAAGTGTCGATTTTACCAAAGACCATATTGAATACCCAAGTGGACAAAGAGCTCAAAAAAATGGTCGAACAAGATGTGTTTTTGAGAACGGTACAGAATCTAACATGCTCTATCGATCGGCGATTAGAGCATTGTATGATAATGGGCAAATGGTCACACATAACGTTGATGATGTAAAGGACGAATTACTTAATGGGTTTAACCAAGTAACTGAGCAGGACCAACAAAGTGGCCATATATATATCCTATCATCACTTAGTAAGAAGCCTGAAATAGCTCAGATGGAAAATCTATACAAGATTGGGTTTACATCACAGACTGTAGAATCAAGAATCTCAAAAGCCAAGAATGAACCCACTTACCTTATGGACGAGGTTAAACTTATTTCAGCTTGGACTTGCTTTAACATGAATGCCAAAAAATTTGAATCCTTGGTGCACCAATTCTTTGGAGCAGTTCGACTAAATGTTGACGTTTACGACCATCAAGGCAACCGACACAGTCCAAGGGAATGGTTTGTAGCTCCTTTGAAGGTTATTGAAGAGGCTGTAAGTCTAATTACGAGTGGTAAAATAGTTGACTATCGCTACGATGTAAAAGCACAAACAATTATCTCTATTATTTAATCCTTTCAAACGCTTTCGAGGCACTAGCTAAAATACCCAGCGCACTTTAAATTTAATAGGGCTTTGGCAGACTGGGTACTATACCAATGGAAGAGCAAGTAGACTGGCATGGAAGTGAGACCTCTAAAGAAGCTCAAGGAGACGAAGATGTGAACTTAAAAAACGGTCCTGTTTATGAGTATATTTCACTCAAATTATTATGGAGTAAGAAAAATGTGTATCATCAGGCATCCTAGCCAGGGCAATACTCATTTCGACATTAGCCTTTAGTATTAATCGCAATTGGCGGCGGCAGAGCGTTTAGATTTACTTCTGCTTTAGGATAACCACCGCCAAATTCTATTGAAGCAAGACGAATTGATGGTCTTGACAATTCAATCAGATTACGGCTCAACTTCCTTGAATCACTTTGTCAACAACTTTTAGTTCTTCACACTTCTTGGAGATTCGCCAAGTTTTGTCAAATGTTTGTACAAAATCAATACTATGAAAACGATACAAACCACCACCCTCTACCAAACTGAAGACTGTCAACTCAATCTTCATTTCATTCAAGTCAATGACACCATTGAGCATTACTTTGAATCTGTTACACCCAATGGTGTATTCATTGATAATGACTTCCTTATCGGTAGTGTCTTCATGTTGAGAAACATGGAAAGCTTAATGACCCAACTAGGCAATGATCTAAGTTAGAGTGATGCTCAGGTGCACAATTACGAACCCAGTAACAGCACCTACTACTACTCTTAACACCTCTCTTACCAGAATGTAATACCATTCATTATCAAACTCGTATGGCGTACCTAGAACTAGAAAGACAATACTGCCGGTAATGGAATATGTAGCCCACATTCCAAATATTATCAGCAACGAATCCATCGTGCCTATATCTGTAAATAATCCCATAAGCATTGAATTAAAAAAGGGGAAGCGCCAAGCACCTCCCCTTCTGGTTAAACATTAAATACTAAGCATTTCTATTGCGCTGATGCTTCGGTCCAAAACAGTATCGATGTAGCTGTTCCTGTTTGCTCTGGTCATCAAATTATAGAGGTTCCATACACTAATAGACCCATCATTACTAGCACGAAAGTCTGGATCTTCGTAGTAACCTCTAACCACACGAGCCATTTGCTGATCACCCAGCCACTGTTTCGTATCAAGACCTTTGTTGTAATGGCCCATACGGACTCTTCCTACGAAAGTGGCAAACTCTTCAGCACTCAAGTACCTGTCCGTCATTTGCTCAAGTTGCTCCGCAAACCTGTGAAAGTTAAACCCTGAAAGTGTAGCGTAACTCTTCTCCATAATACGCTCGGTATCCTCTGCCTTAATAGTGACTACTGCACCATCCGCAGCAATACACAGGTTAGAGCACACGAACACCTGAAAACCGATGTACACCTTAAAAGTTTGTAATGAACGCTTTCCTGTGAGCTTATCCCAATGGTAGCTTTTTACACCGCCAATACTTAAGCATACGTCATTACCACCGATACGTTTTGTAATGGACGGTATACGAATAGAGAAAAGCATACGCTCATAGTACAACGTCTTCTCATGTGGCAATAGATCAGCAGGTCGCTTGTCACGCGCGTTTGGGATTCTACCGTGCACAGGATGTGATACTCTTATCTCCGGTAGTTCTAGCTCATGACCTTCAAAAGCTTTCCCTGCAGCCTCGTAGACCGCAGTAATGAAATCTACATGGGAGATGGCTACCTCATTATCCTTAGCGAAAACTGGAATAATGTGATTGAACTCTAAATCATAGAACGTACTTGATTTAGTATTGGCTTCAATCGTAGAAGGAAGCGATGAATTAACGGTTGCTAGTTCCATTGGAAGAAAAGTTTTCGGTTAATGATGCATTGAGATCCATACGTTGGGTCAGCTTATCTACTTCACACCAACTACGAAGGCGCTTTCCTGTAGCCTCCGTAATAGTAAAGGGATCCAAATCAACAAAGAGCCCTGTTCTGTCTTTACTGGCTTTAGCACGATGGTCTATGCCAACTTCAAAGGCCACGGTAAATTCATAGTCTATACCGTCCTTCTGTATAGGTTTAAGCCCCACCTTCTCAGGTACCATACGACCACTCTTATCATGAATGATGTAGTCTTGTTTAGTACGCAGGGTAACAATTACATGCATACCGCAATTCAATATGGTTTGCAGCAGCTGGTTGTGTCTTGGCATAACCTTGGACCAATTCGCGAATGAATTACCCGGTATTCTTCCGTGTATATCTAGTATACCTCCATTACCATCCCATTCATGAGAAAGTGAATCAATCACCAGTACTTCTACACCAGCCTCCTTACACATGTGAATAGCTTCGATATACCGCTCCGGTGAATACGGTGCTTCTAGATTAATTACGGAATATGCTCCTAAGTGTGAATACAATGAAGCGCTTCCAGCTTCTGTATCAATTATAGCGATATGGTTATGTGTCATACCAAACGCCAGTTGCAATGCTGAATAAGACTTTCCAGCACCACTAGGTCCATGCACAGCTACACGCATGTGTACATTGGATCTTTTTGCAGGTTCTAATTGCATGTCAGTAGTAATTTAAATTCATAAAAAAA
>Ga0209532_1001983_pt1 | contig 15063 bp, 14 predicted proteins | sample COG_02_FD_184746 | JGI IMG/M metagenome (GOLD analysis project Ga0209532, IMG submission 184746) | Pelagic Microbial community sample from North Sea - COGITO 998_met_02 (SPAdes) (version 2) | ecosystem: Environmental > Aquatic > Marine > Neritic zone/Coastal water | place: Helgoland, sampling... | reverse complement strand
TTATCAATTTGCTTTATCGATGAACCCAATACATAGTCAGTATATATCTCAAAATTCCAAGAGTCATTAGATAACTCTCTCCAAATACCCTCTCTATACTTCTGAGTCAAATTATATATTATACAAATATTCAAGTCAGAGGTTTTTAGTTATTACAGATCTAATCAAATCTTGATTATTAACCGTAAAGTCGTATTGTTTGTTTACCACTTTAATCTTTGTTGTATCAGCGTAAGAGTTCAAATTGCCCCCAGTATAAATTAGCTTTCTTTCATAATCACATAACGCATCCAACATCGAAATATTCTTGTTCACTATTATAATCACGTTAAAATACATCGCCATAAACAACCTATTGGGTGCGCAATAACGATTATTAATAAAATTGTTCTCGTAGAAAATTATCGAAAAATCAATTTCTTTATAAATTAAGCTCAACTCAGAATATGGAATTTTCCCTAAAACAGTAAAATTCTTGCCAGCATGTTTAGAAGCAAAATCGTATACCTCGTCACCAATAAAACAAACATGAAATTTCTCATCAACAGTTGCTAAAAGCTGAAATATTTTAGCCTCACCTCTCTCCTTGGTTATCCGTCCTTGATGTAATATTATTTCCTTTCCACGTGATCTTAAGTCAACAATCGTATCGAGCGCTGTTGCCGTGTTTGCACTAAGTTGTACAGTCCCGTTTCTTGAACGATCATGATAAAAATTCTTTAAGATTAGTATTTCTCTATCGGTTTTGTATAATCGCGAAATGATTTTTCTTCTAAACTTGTTCGCAACAAAAACATCAGTACTAATTTTGTACGCCAATTTTTCGATAATGAAAAAAAGTTTATCCTCCAACGTTAATGGGAAATTAAATAACTCATGATCGTCATATATTAAAGACGCTTTACTTGATAAAAAGCTATACAAGATAGGCGCCAACAATGCATTTTTATCCTGAACTATAACTACCGACGGTCGATATTTAAGCAAAAAAATAAAGTCAATGAAAGCATAGCTAAGCAATCTTAGAATAGAGAATAAACCCCGGTTACTTGTGATAAATTTCACGTTTATCACATTTATTTCTATACCGGTAAGCAAGTCAAAATTGATTGTCCGGTCTGCGTTTACTGAAACGCAAAAATCCATATCTCTGTAGTATTCGTTTATGACATCTATCCAAGCCAACACTCGGCCATCGGTATTTAGATCCGTTTTAACGTGTAACGAAATCTTTTTTCTTTTGTTTGTATAAGACATAAATAATTACTAGAGCGAGCTGAAAAGGGAACTTGTTTCTTTGATGTACTCCTCCAAATGCATAAACTGTATAAACCGGCATGTAGGCCAACAAATTTAAAAGAATAAACCTATGCAATGAATTTAATCTCCAAAACATACCTAATACCTTCCTAAAATTCGCAAAAATGAATAGCAAAAGATAAAAATATACAAACTGATGTAAAAGCCTGACTAATTCCGATATTACGCCATGCTTATAAAAGTGCCCTGAGAAAAGCCTTTCAATAATAGAGGTAGGTAAAGGAGTGAAAATGTACCGTATCGATGCATATGAAAAAGTCAACGGCATATTATCTGGATAAAAATACTGGCTAAAGCCAGTTAATTCTGCCTTATGAGCCAATCCCACCCTCAGATAATAACCACCATTATAAATTACTCGGTTTAGATAGCTTGAAAAGAATAGTACTAAAGATGATAATATTCCCGAGACTAAAATAACACTAAAAATACTTTTACTTCTACTCTTCCTAAAATTTGAAAAATTCACAATAAAATACAATAGGATTACTGTAAACAAGATTATTGGACGCAAACTAAAGAGCACAACCGCCCAAAACATCATAGAAAATAAATTCACTCTTTCTTTTAGACTATATAGTGATAAACAAAAATGAACTGTTGCTATCCAAATAAGTACATCTCTTAAATTCGAAACACTGAGAACAATTATAAAGGGTACCAGAAGGAACACTGACAAACGGTTTTTAATATCGAATACATTATTTATAAGATTGATAAAATAGATGGCCAATGGAATGTTAATCAATTTGATAAAGAACTCTCCAAACAAATCAAAATTCTTTAAAATTTTATTAACATAAAGCCACAGCGTTCGATCATTACCTTCTTTTATATACTCTTCTGAAAGATGATAATATCTATATTCATCACTTGCTAAATAATTTACCTCAGTTAGCAAGACTTCACACAAAAAAATAGCCAAAAACACTAAAGAGCAAATCGCGCCAATGATAAAGAGCTTTTTATCAGATTTAAGGTAAACGAAAGCACTAAGTATTGTAAAGGCTATCATAAACTATTAGCAAAAACTCTGCTATGAACTTCCGCAGACTTATCCCATGACATACTTTCTAGGAACAAATCGCAATTATCTTGATAGTACCCATAATTATCTCGAATCATTTGAATCAAATTTCTTAGAGCCTTGGACTCATCAAAAACTTCGCCAATTTTCCACTCACTAACAATACTATTCACAGGCTGGTAATTCAACACAATTACTGGAATTCTATAACTCGCATACATGTAGATGGATGTTGGTACCGAAATATTATCGTGACCTATTAAGCCAATTACATCGTGTGATTTCGTTAATATATCTTTAATCTCTGCCTTTACGCTTGAATCCGTATAGATAAACAAGTTATTCCTGTCTGGCATGGAATTGAAAGTAACATTCGGCGCCACTACTAGCAATTTGTAATCTTCCTCTATGTGCGGCAAGAAATATTCAATTCGATTACGCTTTGCTGAAGATATAGAAATCAAATCAGGATAATATATTCCCTGTATACCTAGCCAGTTACGGTATAAGCGCTGAAACTCTTTGTTTTGTTCTGTTTGCTGGTCAATAAATTCTCTGTAATTTCCAAACGATGCAACAAAAACCTTTTGTCGTGAGAATCGTGGTAGATAGCACTTCATGTCTGGATGAAATACTATAATTCTGTATGAAATTTGAGCCAGTATCTTTCGTAAAAAATCGTTATATCTTTTGGAACTAATATTATGTTCATATATATTATGACATGTCCATATTATTTTAGAGCCAGAAACCTTAGAAAAACAAGTAACTAATAAAATCCTAAGGATTGTAAAAATTTTTCCTCGGTACTTAATATATCTTATGTGATAAAAGCAATTCCTAGTGGCTAGCAACTTAATAAGTTTCAAAAAACCGCCCTCTAAGACCAACAAGCCTTCCATTTCTGACAATATTTTTTTATACTTATAGTCATAGCTCGATTCACTCAAAACAACTATATTCTTTTCTTCTAAGCTGGTGCTCATTCCATATTATATAAAGTTCTATAGAACCACGCCCATTCTTCCAATTTTTTATTACGATTGTATAGCTCAAACATAACCCTTCTATTAAGTTTTACCGTATTTATATCATAGCTACTATTGACTTTTTCAATCGAAATTTCTTCTAGAGCCTCGATCACAAACCCTAGATTCTTTAGGCTGTTGTATAAATTACTATTTTTTGGCACAAAAACCTTTTTGCCCATAAACAACAATAAATAAATATTAAATAATCCGTTTTGTTTGTAAGACGGTAATATTAACACATCTATTGTACTTAAAAAGTTCTCGTATTCATCCCTATTCAGTAAAACCTCAATAGGGTTAAATTTTTTGCCAAAAAGATCAAAACCTTCTTTCTTTACTGTGTGGAGATAATCTTTATCGTCATTATTATAATTTATCGGTGAAAAAACAGTGCAATCCTCTAAATTCAGGTTAGCTAGCGCTCTAAATCCTTTTATATGATTCTGAGGTTTTCCCCCACTTACTCCAACCATGATGTGCATTCCAATGTTAGCCTTCACAGGCAAATCCTTATTTAATGCATGTTCAATTTGGGATGATTTATACGGCAAAAAATATGAATTTGCTTTTGGGAATGATTTCTGAATTATTTTCAAGTCCTCAAGCGTTAAGGCAATAACTTTATTGAACTTAGAAAGAATAAACCTATCTAACCAATAACTTAATAATTTTCTTTTTCCATAAACATGGCCATGGCCCCAATTTATCCATGATACGGATCTTAGGTCTATTTTACTCAAGTAAAGTTGTTTAAATATATTTTTGACAGGTAGACCGTGTATAATAATTCTTGTTGATTTCTCATTAGACAAGTATTCAAATAACTCTTTATCATTTAGAAGGAAGAGATAATCCACGTTCGAATTAGCTAAGAAATTATAATGTGAACTTTTCTCACCAATAATCAAAAAAGTCGGAGATTTTAAATACTCAATATCTATCTCCATTATATCCTTAATAATTTGCTTAATAAGTTTGGGACTAGTTGTTATTGATGAAGATTTAAATAAATGAAGAAAGCGCACCAAAATTAACTATTTGTTTACAGGTTTCATTTTAATTACAAAGCTATTTGTTTTTAATCAATCTGGCTGGATTACCGACATAAATAGTATTATTATGAACATTTTCTAAAACCACCGACCCGGATCCGACTATGGCGAAGTCTCCAACCTGCACATATTCTCTTATTGTAGCATTGGATCCAATATGAGACCCTACGCCTAATGTAACATATCCTCCCACAACAGAGTTTGTGGTAATATGTGAAAACCTCTTCATTGTGCTATCATGCCCAAGGAATGAATTTGGTAAAAGAATGCAATTATCCTCAATTGTAGTATCAGGGGATAATTGTGCCAAGGGGGCTATCAAAACTCCTTTCCCTATTTTACAGTATCCCTCTGGGATTATAGCAGTGGGATGTATAAGAGTAGCAAACCTCTCGCGGGGTATTCCAAGATTAGTAACCTTATCATACACTTCCTTCTCACTTTTCATCCCAATATAACCAACAAAGAAAAAGACTCTATTATCCATAAGATGTTCAGGAATATCTTTTGAAGTTCCAATAACAGGATATTTTTTAAACTTCCCTATTTGAGATCCAATTGGCTCCACATCATTCAAGAATCCTAATACCTCATATTCTCCTGTCGCTTCAGCTATTGAGGCGGCTATCATACCAATACCTCTTCCACCTAATATAACTAACTTATTCATATCTATTTTTGAGAAGTTTATATTTAAATAATAATTTCTCAGCGCTTCTTATCATTGGAGGTCCAACAAATTTTCCATTCATTATAGCAACTCCTTCATCCTTCTCTTCTGCTTCTTTTGCTAAACGGAGCATCTCCTTTGAATCCTCAATTTCCTTTTGGGTAGGAGAAAAATATTTATGTACTAAATCCAATTCTTTAGGATGTAAAACTAGCATCCCTTCAAATCCAAGATTTTTAGAATTCTTTAGGTTGAACTCCAAATCTTCTAAGTCGTGCACTCTAATGTGCACAGTATCTATTGGCACAACCCCTGATGCCCTAGCCCCCATAGCTATAATTGCTCTTGGGGTAAACAAACTCTCATGCTTAAAGTCATGAATACCCTCTAGATCAGCTATGAAATCCTCGGAGCCATAAGCCACTGCAATCACCCTATTAGAAGCGCTACAAATGTTTTGAACATTCAAAACTGCGGATGCGGTCTCTATAAGAGGAATGATTTTAAATTTACCCACAGGATATCCTTTTTCAAATTCAATAGTCTCGAGAAGTTTGTCAAAGAAATAGATGTCTTCACCTGTTTGGGATTTTGGATACATAAACCCCTCAATCCCATCAATTGTTAACTGCTCCAAATCTTTTAAGAGCTGTCCACTTTCTCTATCATTAATACGAGGGAAAATCGGCTTTTCACCAAAAGCCCCTGATGTCACATATTCTACAATATTATCTCTTGCAATTTGTTTATTTCGCAAAGGTTGCACGGAGTCTTCTACATCCAGTAATAAGACATCAGCATCTGATTCTATTGAGCTAATTAATAATTTTTCTTTGTGACCAGGCACAAACATTAAACTTCTCAGTAAATAATTTTTCATAATTCACTTCTTTTCGGAACTAACACTTTCCTTCTAAACGATAAAACTTTTTTTCCGTTTTGATTCTCAACAACAGTCTCCACATGAACTATTCCTCTATTTTTTTTTGAGGTTTCCCACTTATTCAAAATTACAGAAGACACATAAATCGTATCATTAACGAAAACCGGCCCTAAATGCTCCACCTCTTCGTACCCAAGGTTTGCTATTGCTTTACCACTTATATCCTGAACAGTAATTCCAACAGCTAAGCTCAATACTAAAGTGCCTACCACCAGAATTTTCTCATGCTGGCTTTTGCTGGCATAATCTATATTGAGATGTACAGGATGATGATTCATAGTGAGGAGACTGAACAAATTATTATCACTCTCAAAAATTGTTTTCGATAATGAATGTTTTATTGGAACGTCAAGTTCCAAATCCTCGAAATATTTGCCAAAATCTGATGTCATTTTACTCTATTTTTTAATATTTTTATTGCTCTTAAAACATGTGGTTTTTCTATGACTTCACCGTCTATGACGAATGGATTTATATCCATGTTCTTACTATTCTCTACATACTCCTTTGGCAAATGAGATACTATTTTTTTTGCCCAAGTTAAATCCTCATTTCTCTTAACTAAAGTACTCTTCATCCATTCCCATTGTCTCGGATGGATTAAAAATTTTCCATCAAATCCGTTATTTATTGCATAACTTATCTCATTCTGAAATGCCTCTTTGTCGACTATATTCATTGAGGCAATATCAACTGTCTTCAAGTCGTATGCTTTTGCAATGTATTGAAGTTTCTTTCTAGGGTATTCCAACTGAGGTAAGTCATGTTTGACATTCATAAATGCTAATAAATCATGGGACCCCAGTCCAACAGCGTAAATCTGTCTTTTATAGTTTTCATTCTGCACTAAGAAATTTGTAAGCTCAATTAAAAGTTTAGGGTGTTCAACCAAAATCAAATAAGTCACATCTTCGAACAACTCCAATATTTTAACTAACTCCCTCGAGTCTATAATCTTAGGAAGTACTATTTTTCTAATACCCACTCTGTGAGCTTTAATTAGAAATTCTGTTTGTAGGTCACTCTCAAAATCTTCCCTTAAGGGTATTCTTAACCAAAAAAGGTTATAATTGTTAAATCTCAGCAGGCTAGTAAATGACTTTTTTCTCTGCTCTGGAACTACTGAATCTTCAAAATCAATGATAATATTATCCAAATTTAGATCATTTATATAATCTAATTTATCGAGTCTATTGGCAGGAACAAAGAAGAAAGATTCCATAAATCTGGCAAATTACTTTAGATAAGAACAAATGCGTTCAATATTGTCTTTTGTCAGGGTTTTGTATAATGGTAAACAGAGTATTCTTGACGATATATCTTCGGCAATTGGACATTCAACATAATCAACAACTTTATTGTATGTATTTAGTGAAGGGTAAAAATATCTTCTAGGATAAATATTTTCTTGTTCTAGTTTATGCATGACACTCAATAAATCCTTCTGACTCTTAAGAACAACAGGAAAATATGAATAATTAGTCGATCCAAAAGACAAGTCTTGAAATTGTAATTTATTAGAAGTGGATAACAGGTCGAGATATAATTGATATTTGTCCTTCCTATCTTTCAGCACCTCATCATAATATTTTAAGTTTGCTATACCTAATGCTGCGTGGACTTCTGTCATTTTACCATTGAATCCATCCATAACTACATCCTTTTCGTCATTGTGTCCAAAAAAACGTATTCTCCTAAGTTTCTTATCGAGTTCTTCATTACTCGTTATACATGCCCCACCCTCAGCGGTGTTAAATAATTTCGTCGAATGTAAACTTATCGCAGATATGTCTCCAAAATTTAACACACTTTCTCCACTAACTGTTGACCCAATGGCATGAGCAGCATCATAAATCACCTTCAAATTATGCTTCTTTGCGATTTTTTCAATGGCGTGAACATCACAGGGTGTTCCGAACACATGTACTGGCATTATCGCCACTGTACTTTCAGTGATTAAATCTTCGATTTTATTGGTGTCAATATTAAAAGTTCTAGGATCTGCATCACAAAAAACAGGTGTACAACCTTCGTATTTAATGGCACTAACAGTGGCAATCCAACTAAATGCGGAAGTAATTATATCTCCTTTAAGTTCCAATGCTCTAATAGCCATTTGAATTGCTATCGTACCATTCGAAACCAGAGATAGATAATTTGTTCCTAATCTATTCTTCAAATCATTCTCCAGTTGAATGACTTTTGGACCATTATGAGTAAGTATCCCGGATTCCCATATTTCTTCAAGTAACATTGTGTATTCTTCAAGCGGCGGCAAAGATGGTTTAGTCACATAAATTGGATTCATATTCATTTAGTTTTAGCAATCCTTAAAAAGTTATCTATATACTTTGCTTGCTGGCTGATCTCATTAAACATCTTTTGTCTTACATTCAAATCCTTAATTGAGTTTTCAAATGCTTGAATGGATTTCAGAAAAGTATCATCCATTGCTAATTTTATTTTCTTCCTTTCATTACCTCTTTTTAATTCGATTATTGGATTGTAATTAGTCGGAGCGGTAAAAATTCTATTAGTATAAATAGACCCAAGACTCCCCCAAACTTCTAAACTACACCTATATGAATTGTCCATACCAAAAGAAAGCTGCACAACCTGACCTTCATTATTTTTCATTACGCCTGAACCGTACATGTCGACTTCGAAATCATCCGTAAAATTCAATATAGCTTGTGCTACTTTTGCAGTTTCTCCTAAGAGCATTGATGAATATTTAATCGTATAGCCTCCACAATCTAATAAAGCTCCACCACCTAAATCTTTTTTATATCTAAAGTCGTTCACAGATCTTCTTGGAAATTCAAATGACATTCTTATTAGACGTACATTTCCGATTTGTTTAGAATCTATAATGTTCTTGACAAAGGCAATTTGATTATGATAACCAAACATGTAGTTTTCATGTAGAGCCAAATCGTTTTTCCTGGATATTTCGATTAGCTGTAATGTATCTTCAATATTATTAGTAGCAGGCTTTTCAAGCAGAACATGCTTAGAATTTTCTAAAGCCAATTTAGCCCATTTATAATGCAAACTTGGAGGAAGCGGAATATAAACCGCATCAATCTCATTGGATGTAATTAGACTCAAATAACTATCAAACATCTTACCTTTAAATTTATCTAGGATGGTTTCTACTTTCGCTCTTTCACGCAGTATCAATTCTTCATCTGCCCCTATCCATTCATTTAAAGATGCATGTGCGAGTCCTGCGAACTCCGAATTTTGGCTTTTCACCAACGCGGGTAAAAACCTTTTCTCCGCCACATTGGATGGACTTAATATCCCTATTCTAATTTTCTTCGTTATCATAGCAAGGGGATTGAAGCAATAAGACTTCGGGATTGAATATTAAGGTAATTATTGTAGACTAAAAATGTATGTAATTGGTTTAAAGTCATCCAACTATAATTAGGCGGCAATACTTCATTAAAACTTTCATCCACCATAACAATCATATTTCTATTTTGCTCTCGGTAGAACCTGCCTCCTTCTTCTGACTGCAAATTATCTAATAAAATTTGCTCTTTAGGAGCCATCAATACTGTGTCTAGATATGGGAGACTGCCTGTAGCAGAATTTTGATAATTGCCAGTTAAACATTGCACGGTTGGAGCTAATTCTAAAACGTCAAAATTACCACACTCTACTTTGGCCTGAACGAGAAAATGCAAAAGACCGTTTATCTTTTTTACTACGAATGCAATCAACCCCTCTTGCGCAGGTTGTATCAAGGGCTGCATCCATTTACTAACTTCTCTGTTACTTATCTCCACTTCAGTTGCAATGACTTTAAAGTAACCTCCTGTTTCGTGTTTAATCTCATAATCATTCAATAGCCAATATTCAAGACTATTAACCGCTTTTCTCGTAACATTTAATGTATATCTACATTTCAACTCCGTAATCCAAGCAATGATATTCCTGGTTGAATTTAGAGCGCCCTTCTCGGCAATTGCTGAGCGCAACAATTCTCTATTATCGTGATATTTTATATACTCCATTATGTCTTTCCTAACAGTATGTTCAGAACCATATTTGATTCCCGATATCACCGTTCTAGTATCCATATTGACCAGGTTATTCTCTCGCATCAAAGTCTTTATTTGACCCAAAGTTAACCAGACAAACTCATCGTAAACTTTTATCTCTTCAAATAATTCTATGATAATATTTCTATTTCTTTTTCTCAAAAAACGAGCGCCTTGCTCCGACTGCAATTGATCAAGCAATATTTTAGGCTTCTTTCTATCTCTAAAATATTCTAGATATTTTGGCACACTGCCTTTATGGAGTTTTGTATAATTGCTTTTAGTGGCTTGTATTGTTGGAGATAGTTGGACATAATTGATATTACCTGGCTCAATTTTCGCTTGAACTAAAAAATGCAGGACACCATTGAATTTTTTCGTTATAAACCCTAAATACCCTATCTCTGGCTGATTAATTATCGGCTGATCCCAAGAGTCTATACCCCCAAAGTTGGTAGAAACATTGATACCATCAATAGAGAAAAATCCGTTGCTTTCATGCTTTAAATTGAACATATTGTTAGTGAAATTCCAAGAGTTCATTTCTTTGAATCGTACTTGATTCACGCTAACTGAAATACGGGCATTTTCCTGTTCCACCCATGCAATAACATCCTCCGTCTTGATAAAACTCCCCTCAGCGTTCAATGCCGAGTTTAAAAAATCTTCTTCAACACTGTATTCTCCTATCATGTCTTAATTGTGTAAAAATATCCAGGTAGTGATCTAATATAACCAACCTTATAAATCCAAGTAGTTACAACGTAAAAGGGCAAGCCTAGCGTCAAGCCCACTATAATTTTTGACAAATCATTTTCTAATAATGAGGTGGCTAAGAAGACAATCAAGCCCATGAGAAAATTGAAAAAAAGTAAAATAGCAATATCCTTAATTTGAGAGACTAACGGATAGTCTATAAACCTCTGAGTATAAGAAATGTTTAAGAAAAGAGAAATTATAGAAGAAGCAATTTGACCAACTATAATGGCTCTTATTCCCAGAAACACAGTGATTACCAAAATGATTGATGTTACTATTTTCTTATATACCTCTAACTTTAGGACTAAATCCGATCGACCATTAACCTTTAGTATATTTAAATTTAAGGCGTGGATTGGATATAAAATCGAAGCACCACAAAGTAATTGAAGCATCCACACAACAGACAGCCAATTTTCTGTCAAAATCAATATAACCATTGGTTTTGCCAGCGTCAACAAAAGAACCATGATTGGAAAGAAAACAAGACCGCTGTTCCCAATGATTAATTTATACTTTTCTGTAAGCTTTTGTCTATCATCTTGTATTTGGCTTAATAGAGGATATGTAACTCTATCTAATATTTGAGTTAAATTAGACGAAGGAAAATTCGAAAACTGCTTCGCTCGGCTGTATATACCAACCTCCTTGATAGCATAAAACTTACCTATAATTATTAGGTATATATTCCTGTAAATAGTATCTAAAAAGGATGCAAGCAATAGTTTTGATCCAAAACCAAATAAAGACTTAAATCTATGTTTGTGAAATCCATCCAATGGTATCCATCCGGAATAATACCACAATAATGCCACATTAAATATAGACTTAACTATAGATTGTGTAACTAACGCCCAAATTCCAAAATCATAATAAGCTAATATTATTCCTATTAAGCCCGATATTAGTACAGAAACTAATGTCGCTTTTGTTTGTGTTTTAAAATTTAAATCAATCGAAAACTTAGCGACTTGAACAACTGAAAAAGAATTTACAATAACAGTTATCATTGAAACTCTTATAACCAAGGTCAAAACACTATTATCGAAAAATATTGAAATGAAAGGTGCTGCGAAAAACAGTATTAGGTAAATAAGAAATGCAACGGATATATTGAAGTAAAAAACTGTAGAAAAATCTTTTTCATCTCGGTTTTTTTTCTGGATTAGCGCATTTCTAAAACCACTATCAGTAAAGGTCGTTGAAATTGCCATAAAGATAGATGTAATGCCAATTAATCCATAGTCCTCTGGCAGCAGGAGTCTGGCGAGAATGATTCCCAACAGAAACTGTGTACCCTTAGCAGAAAACCTCTCTATTGTACTCCAAAATAATGATTTTATTACTGCTTCCTTGTACATGCTAATCTCTCATCACGAGCCGATGTAAATAGTCATAATAATTACCTTTAAGACCTAAAATATTATCTTTAAGTTGCTCTTTAGTTATCCAACCAAATGATAACGCAATTTCTTCTAAACATGCTATCTTTAAGCCAGTTCTCTTTTCCACGGCTTTTACAAATTCAGTAGCTTCAGACAAGGCCTCATGTGTCCCTGTATCTAACCAAGCAAAGCCACGACTTAATATTTTTATTGTAAGAGCTCTTCTTGAGAGATATTCTTGATTAACACTCGTGATTTCTAATTCTCCCCTAATAGAAGGATTTACCTTTTTAGCTATACCTGTAACCGAGCTTGGATAAAAATATAGGCCAACAACGGCATAATTTGATTTTGGGCTTTTTGGTTTTTCCTCAAGACTAATGACATGGCCTGCCTTGTCAAAATTAGCGACACCGTATCTTTGAGGGTCATTTACATAATTACCAAAAATAACCGCCTTTTTCTCTTGGGACACAAGGCTTACAGCGTCCTTTAAGTAATCATGGAGCCCCGCTCCATAGAAAAGATTGTCTCCTAAAACTAGGCATACATCATCATTTCCTATAAAAGATTCACCTATTATGAAAGCTTGAGCCAAGCCCTCTGGTGAAGCTTGCTCAGCGTATACTATACTCAAACCGAACCTACTTCCATCTTCAAATAAGTTTTGATATCTCGACAAATCTTGCGGTGTAGAAATAATTAATATATCTCTAATACCTGCTAACATAAGAACAGACAATGGATAATAAATCATGGGTTTATCATAAACTGGCATCAATTGCTTGCTAACTGATATGGTCAATGGATGCAATCTTGTTCCTGATCCTCCCGCTAAAATTATTCCTTTCATGCTAATTCTAATATTTCTTTAAATACCAATCAATAGTTTTCTCTATTCCCGATTCGAAATTCTCATCGGCCTGCCAACCTAAACAGCTCTCCAATTTTGTTGCATCTATTGCATACCTGAAGTCATGTCCTGGTCTATCAGTAACAAAAGAAATCTGCTCCCTGTATGGTACTTTTTTGGGCAATTTCTTATCCAAAAGTTCACAAATCTTAAGGGCTATATATAGATTGTTCCTTTCATTTCTTCCCCCAATATTGTAGGTCTCTCCAGCAATCCCTTTTTGAAAAACAAGGCTTAATCCCTTGCAATGATCCAAGACAAACAGCCAATCTCGTATATTTTTACCATCCCCATAAATAGGAATATTTTCTCCCATTATTGCTTTACGAATAATTGTAGGTACTAGCTTTTCGTTATGTTGTTTTGGCCCATAATTATTTGAACAATTTGTAGTAATTACATTCATCCCATAAGTATGAAAATAACTTCTCACCACGAAATCCGATGAAGCTTTTGAAGCGCTGTAAGGGCTATTAGGGGCATATGGAGTGTCTTCATTAAAAAGACCTTCTTTGCCTAATGTTCCATATACTTCATCCGTTGAAACATGCAGGAATCGCGAGTTTTCATACCCTTTTTTAAAGACATTTGGAGCTTCCATCCAATGATTTTTCGCAACGTCTAATAATGTAAATGTTCCGTATACATTTGTCCTGATAAATGCATCTGGTTTATTAATAGAGTTATCTACATGGGACTCTGCTGCGAAATGAAAAACGCCTCGAAAATCGTATTTTTCGAAAAGTGATATCAATAATTTTCTGTCACATATATCACCTTTAATAAAAGTGTGCCTATCAGTGTCTTCTACTCCTTTAAGGTTTTCTAAATCTCCGGCATACGTTAATAAGTCTAGGTTAACCACATGAACTTTTGGATTATAATCAAGGTAATAAGCAACAAAGTTAGACCCTATAAATCCAGCACCGCCTGTTACAAGTACCGCTTCCATTTATTACTTAATTATTCCACAAAAATCTAAAACCTTAGTCTTTTCAGGAATTTCTGTTTTTTTGAATTCATCATGACCAACTAAAAAAGCAATTATATCTGCATTTTCAATGGCGTCTTTATAATCCGTTAAGATGTATTCAGAATGCGAATCAATATTTGGTTCCACAATAAAATGTTCTTCATTATTCGCGCTCTGGATTACTTTCTGTACTATATATAATGAAGGTGACTCTCTTAGATCATCAATATTAGGTTTGAATGCCAACCCCATAAGAGCTGTTTTTGGCTTTCTGCCATGTTCTAATTCAAATTGAACCTTTTCATTTTTAATTTTCTCAACACACCAAAAGGACTTGTAATTATTGACCTCTCTTGCTGTCCCAATCATTTTTGTTTCCATTGGATAGTCAGAAACGATAAAATACGGGTCAACAGCGATACAATGACCACCAACTCCACAGCCAGGCTGTAAAATATTCACTCTAGGATGTTTATTTGCTAAACTGATTAACTCCCAAACATTAATATCAGCCTTATCACATATCAAAGAAAGCTCGTTGGCAAAAGCTATTTGAGAGTCTCTGGATGAATTTTCAACTAATTTACACATCTCTGCAGTGCGAGCATTTGTTCCGTGTAGTTTTCCATTTACATAATTGCTGTAAAATGATATTGCCTTTTGAGTTGACTCATCGTTTACACCTCCGATAACACGGTCATTCTCAACAAGTTCGTGCATGACATTTCCCGGCAACACTCTTTCTGGACAATACGCGATATAAATGACTCCTTCAAGTTCCGGTCTAAATTCAATTATTAATTTTTGCATTTTCTCCGTTGTGCCAATTGGAGAGGTTGATTCAATGATGTATAAATCACCTTCTTTTAACAATGGGATTATTTCTCTTGTTGCCGATTCTACGAATGAAATATCTGGCTCATGGTTCCCTTTAAATG